>SDBS01001015.1_pt1 | contig 28321 bp, 27 predicted proteins | sample 2277091 | NCBI WGS metagenome assembly SDBS01 (sample SAMN10404972, study PRJNA504765) | marine sediment metagenome | isolation source: marine sediment core GS10_PC15, 163 cmbsf | place: Arctic Ocean: Southern Knipovich Ridge | collected 2010
GGGAAATCTTTGGTTATTCTGTGATTCAGTTCACTCGGGAATTAAACTTGGTCGAGAGAGTGTTAAAATAATAGCCGAAATTGATAATGTTTGTACCACTTTTGATGTATGTTCTGCTGGATCCAAACCTGAAACAAATTTTCCAGAAATTGGGCCCTCAACGAATCATCCATTTTGTCCAACATTAAAGAGCAAATTAAATCCAGATGAATATAAGGTCCCAGATGGGGTAAAATCAATACCAGAAATCGTTTTTAATGCTCTTGATATCGAAACCATTAAAGAAACAATGATAAAAGTAATTGATGGAATTATTACCATGAATGGATTAATAAAAGTTTCTGCTGGTAATTATGGTGGTAAACTTGGAAAGTATAAAATAAAGTTAAGAGAATTAAGTTTAAAAGAAAATTATTTTTCTTGAGAAATTAGACATTAGTGATATAATCTTTCAAGCCTTTCAATACTTTGCTGAATTCATTCTTGGTATATCTTCTATACTTTTGATTTGTCCAGATTCATAGAGTTTTGCAAGCATCTTAAATCCCTCATATTTTTCTTGAAAAACTCGGCTGATGTCTTCAAGTGGTAAATCCGCATGGACACCTCTATCATATACATATTCTCCAAAAGGCTTACCATTTATATCATGAGGCGGAAACAAACTATCTTCACCTTCTACAAACTCGCACATAGGTAGGAATCCCGCCTTTTTTGCAGTACCCTCATCGAATGAAGGTGTAAGCTTAACCCATTTGTTATTTAAATAAAGTTCTGCATGGCCATGATAATGCATCACGTTAGTTTGCATCATTTTAACAAGTTTTTGGGATATCAAGTGATTAATTAGGTCCCATAAATGTAATCGAGCCGGAATATTAACAGCACGAGCCAATGATGCCAATAATATGGATTTTGAAACACAAAATCCTCTGCCCGATTCTATGACCTTGCTTGCGATAAACATTTCCTTAAACATAGGTATGAACAAATGGGCATTATATCTAAATTCGTCCCTTACGTAATAAAATAATGCTTTAGCTTTTTCGCTGTCTGTTTCACAGCCCTTAGTAAGCTCAATAGCCTTCTGTTTGACATTAGGCGCATTGAAGTCAAAAAATTCATTAGGTTGTAAATATTGTTCTAATTCTTCCATATCATTGAAAATATTGAGTATTTTATAATTTTTTTCCTTATTATCTAAATCTGAATTTAGAATTCATAATTCAAACCCTTTTGGAAATATCTGCTTATATAGAGCCTTTTGAATGTTATCAATTAAACTTTTCATAGTGAAGGGCTTTTCTATAAAGCCAATTGCTCCAAGAGCTAAAGCCGATTCTTTAATAGTATGGTCGGCACTCGCAAAAATGATTTTTGACGATTTATCTATTTGTAAAATTTCTTTTGATGCCTCTTTTCCATTTTTAATGGGCATCCGATGATCCATTAAAATAATATCCGGTTTTTCTGAGAACGTTTTATACATATTGACAGCTTCTTCGCCATTTGTAGCAATATTTATTATACTAAACCCCGATATCTTAAGCATCTTCTCATACATCAATCGAAGAGAAGGATCATCTTCAACAATGAATATTGATACTATTTTAATACACCTCGGGGATTATGATAATAAAATTACTACCTTTCGTAAAATCTCCTTCAATTTTATCATCCACCCAAATGAGACCATTATATTTCTCAATGATCTTTTTTACAAGCGATAATCCTAATCCCATTCCACTGACGGTCTTATCTTTTATAAATGCCCTTTGAAAAACTTTATCTTTCATACTATCCGGTATCCCTATGCCGTTATCAATAAACTCTAATTTAATAAAAATAATGCTATTTTTTTCCACCTGAGATGCCTTGATTAATATCTCGATGTTTGGATTGTTATTATATTTTACCGAATTACTTAATATATTTTCAAACACATTAAACAAGAGTTCATTTGCTTTGACTAAATAATTTTCATCAGCAGAATCAATTTGTATCTTTATTTCTTTATCTTCATAAGTTTTCTTTAAGTACTCAATCGAATTTTTTATAACTTCGGAAACTGAAGTTGGTTCTAATAAGATTTCTAAGTCTTCAATTTCAGAAAGTTTCCTTATATTTGAAATCAATGTTGCACCTCTATTTACTTGGTTTTTTACAAGATTGATTAAATTATATGATTCTTTGACTTCATTGGGTTTTTCTAAATAAAATGGAAGAAGATCCATGGAAGATTGGACATTTTGAAGAATATTGCTGATATCGTGGGCAAATAAATCTTTATAAAACTCAGCTCGATTAAATGCATCCTTATATTGGTTTTCTGATTTATTTATTCTATCTTCAATTGGAGCAGCTAATCCTGTAGCTAAAAGGAAAGAAAGATAACTAAGTTTTCCAATGTAAGAAAGTTCCGATGTACCATCAACACCGAAGTTATATAAAATAGCGAAGAAAGTAGTTAAAGAACCTGAAATTATAGCTAAAAACAAAAAACCATGAGTAATTGATTTTTTCCTTAAATAAATTCTAAACATCATTATAGCTACAATCAATGCCAATAGAAGTAAGAGAGATAAAATAATATTTAATAAAATGAATGAAAAAGTCGCGAAAAATATGTAATTTTTAGAAACACTTTGCGTTTCTATTTGATTTTTTTCTGTTTTTATAAATGTCTCATAGTATTCCTTTATAACTACATAAGTCAATAGAATAACACCCAAGAAATAAAAAATATTTGAAATCATTCGATAATTTGCATCAATATATCGAAAATAAAAGAGAGTTGAAGCGACAGCATTATTTATCGCTAACAAAAACCATGAAGATAATATTCGCCTCCTTTTATACATGATTCCATAAACAATAATAATTATTATAGAATAAATAACCATAGCTAAGTCAAAAATACTTTCCATTAACATTTAAATCAATACTCCATATTTTTTTCTATCTCGTAAAAAGAAACAACTGAAACAATTGCAATTATTTTCGCCGCAAGAATTCATAAGAACAAGATCCCTCGTTTTCTATACATAATTGTAAAAGTAATTGCCGTTATTATCGAATAAATAGCGATTCCTAAGTCAATATAGCTTTCTCCGAGCAATCAGAGCACTACCTTATATCTTTTTTGCATAGTTATAATCAATTACTAATATTTAAATATGGCTCCTCAACATCCATAATTGTAAAAAATTCTTACAATATAGATAAAAATTAATTTCTTAAATATTTTTTACAGATTGTTAAAATTTTGCCTATAATACTAATGAATGCCTTCTAAATTGGTTTTTATGAGGCAAATAATACTCTTTCGAAAAGAAAGTAGAAAAACGCAGCACTCCCGAGGTATAATAACATAACTATGAACGCAGCAGGGATTTTAACCAAATGATTCTTATCTTCTATTAGAGAATAGCAGTAATAGGTTGATACTCCAAGTATAATTTCGGGTATAAATATATATATTGCCGCATTCCCGATCATCGTTACATTTTGAGCATGCCAAGAGCCTATCGTCCAAATTGTCATCTCAGAAATTCCAAAAATCAATAAAGACATCAGAGCTACGATTAGGTAAGTGGTATTCAGTGAATAATGCTCATTTATCCTGTGCCCTATGAAGAGAATTATAAAAAGGGGTATAGCCCATAAAAATAGCATATAACCAGATACAGTTCCTATTTTAAAAAGTCCATCTTCAGGAAAAACCAAAATATTTAATTGAGCTGAGAGGAACCAATCAGGCCATATTTGAAGCATGCCCAATATAAATGAAAATAGCCAAATATTTAGCCAATCTGAATATTTTCGCCAAATTCCAACTAAAGGAACCATTATATTGTATATTATAACAAGAATAAATAATTTAATACCAATTGGAATTCCTGGTATAAACAAAATAATTCCACAGATTATCGAAAAAATTAGATGAACAATTGCAAAATCCCTTTCCACTTCTGTCAATAAAAACTTCATTATAAGGCACCTCGTTAAAATTACATTATGGAAAAAGATTTAATAATCTTTAGATATAATCAAGGTACTATACAAATCTTTATATAAAACTTAGAACTAATAAAAAAAAAGTTGTGCTTTGATTTTAGGTTTTTTTCTAGATTTTTAAAGCAATGAGGTCAATTATATCTATAACTTGAATTTTTTCTTTGATTTCAGGTTCCATTTCTTCATACGCGTCTCTAAAATTCCCAATGCAGAATGGACAACTAGTTGTTAATATATCCGCTCCGGATTCAACAGCTTCTCTAATCCGTTCTTTTGATATGTCTTTAGCTAAATCCGGAAATTGACTTTTCACACCTCCTCCCGCCCCACAGCACCAGGCATGTTTCCGATTCCTTTTCATTTCAATTAATTCAACTCCAGGGATTTTAGCAACTACCTCTCTCGGTATTTCGTATAAATCCATATGTCGTCCTAAATGACATGGATCGTGGTATGTTACTTTTAATTTTTCACCCTCTTCAGATTTAAATGGAACTTGATTATTATTTAGTAATTCGACTAAGACCTCTGTTATATGTTTCACTTCGAATGGTAATTCTTCTCCTATTATTTCAGGGTAATCCATCTTCAAAGTTCTATAGCATCCTGCACAGGCAGTGAATACTGTTTTAGCACCCATATTTTTTAAAATGTCGATATTGTGTTTCATGAGCTCGTTAACAGATTTATATTCACCTATACGAGCACCAATTGAGCCGCAACACCACTCCTCCTTCGATAAAGCTATTTCCATACCCCCAGCAATAAGAATTCCCATCATGTTTTTTAGGGTATCTTGTTGCCTTAATGGCATCGTACATCCGGCAAAGAATACTGAATCTCCTTTTTCTTTTAGATTGGGAAATTCTGAAGTCCATGCGAATTTTTTAGCCATATCCTCTCCGTAAGGATTCTTCATGGTATCGTTATTCATAAAATCGACTAAATCTTTATGTTTCTCTAGCGGGGCAAATCCGGCATCTACTAAATCTTTTCTCAGAGCATCCCATACTTTAAAATGATCAATCCATTTTGAGGTATTAAGAACTATATTGTCGTTATGAGTTTCATGACAAACTTCAGTACAATTAGCACACTCAGTGCATTGATATACAAATTCAGCCAATTCTCTGCTTAAAGGGAGTTTACCTTCTAAAACGCTTTTAAGCACATTCATTCTACCACGCGAGAAATAAATCTCGAAGCCTTCCTCGCCTTTAGCTTCCTTTACCGGACATGTTAAATACCGACCAACAGCACGCCTTATGGAATACCCACAATCGCCGCAACCCGCACAGGGTTAACGAATTTAATTCACTAACCTTTCTGCGGTTAAGGATCAATTCCTTTAACCTATACAGGACATTATGGCTTTCCATTCATTTTTCAGATTTTTTAGTTCAGTCATTTGAAAAACATTTGATTTTTTTATTGAATAAATATTTTCTTTAAAACAATTTAAAGTTAATCCTATAAACAAGTAATTATCAATAATAATGGATTTTTTCTGATTGTCTCTCAAATTTGAGATTTAAATTAGTTTAATATTTCTAATCCTTTTCATTATTTATTAAATATTCTCCATCTTTAAAGATAACCTTTTTGGATTTTAATAATTCATCAACTAAGCTATATAGGGATTTGGTCGCTTCATTATGATCATTAACGTTTTCAAATATCCATAAATTCTCTAATCGATTATCTTGATAATTTAAATTAATATGGTGAACTTGGCATTCTGATTTTAGATATTTCCCATCAATTAATACCTTATTTGAAATTTCCAGTTCAGGGTGCTTAGCCAAATGTCGTTCCACTACATAACGATGCTCTAGCATATATCTCCTCTGTTCATCCTTTTTGTTAACGACGGGATTCCCATAATTACTTGGTACTTTAGCCCAAATTCTTCCATCACTTTTATCTATTATCCTTTCATAACCCCAATCGGTTTTTCCTTTAATATTATGCTTTTTCTTCCAATATCTTGCCTTATCTTTTGATATCCCACATAATTCTCCTAATCTAGAATTTGTTAAATTAAATCTTTTATCATTTACAAGGAGTTTTACCCACTCCTCTTTTCTATATAATGGATTCTTTTCAGAGCAATCTTTGTATGGATCTAATAAAATTATTTTTTCTTTACTTTGATTGATATAAATTTTCACTTTCCAATCTTCTGATTCTTTTCCCCATTCAATTTTTTTAATCTCGTTATTTATCAAATCTATATTTTTATAATTTACGGGAATTACGTTATCTTGATTTAACGGCTTTTGAATATATTTATTCGATTTACTGTCATAATCATCATTTATGTAATATTTTCCGTCTTTAAATGAAATTTGATCTGTATTTATTAAAATTTTCAAAGAATCACGTACAGTTAATTCTCCTTTGGCATGTTCCATTTTATTATCGTATAACCATAAATTCTCGATCCGATTATCTTTTGGATTAAAATTTAGATGATGGACTTCACATCCAGTTCTTAGGTACTTTCCATCAATGAGATTATTTTTTGCAACAGGTGAATCTGGATCGTTAGACAAATGCTGTTCCATTACCGCAATATGTTCTGGTCGATAATATTCATCTCCTCTCTTTGGCTTTAATTCAGGATGTTTATAGTCCTTGGGCATTTTTAACATAACTCTTCCTTTAGAGTCTAAAAATCTTCCGGGTCCTTTTGGCTTTGTTGGAATGCTAAATTTTTGTCTCCATTTTCCAATTGTAGAACTATCAACACCACATACTTCACTGATAATTTTATCATTTAAATTTAATTTTTTATCATTGTATACCTTTTTCAACCAATCCTCATTCATATAAAGAGGATTATTCTTTGAACTATCCTGCTTTGGATCAAGTTGAATTTTTTTTAATTCTGAGTATTGATTGATATATATTTCTGCTGTCCAGTCATTAGGATAATTTTCCCAATCTAAATTTTTAATCTCATTTTTTATGTTTTGGACTTCATAATCCTTATTACTATTTTTCTTCTCATCAGTATGTTTTTGATCCAAATTTTTCTCAATAGTTTCAAATTCGTCTTGCTGTTTCTCAATTCCTTCTAAAAAAACACTTTCTTCCAAATGCTTGTCATAGTCTTTTAACCAACTTAAATCTTCAAGCTTTTCATCTTCAATATTCTTGTCATAGTCTTTTAACCTACTTAAATCTTCAAACTTTTCATCTTCAGAATTCTTGTCATAGTCTTTTAACCAACTTAGATCATTATCCCTATCATCACTTTCCTTATTAGATTCTTGAATAAAATCATTATTGATCTCTTTTTCATTCAAATCTTGAAAATCTTCTTTAAATTCTTCTCCATTCATTGATTTATCTTTTATATTTTCATATTTATTCTCCTCAGTTTTTTCATTTTCACTCTTACTCCAATCAATCGTATCCCACTTGCTTTCCTTTTCATCCTCAGAGCTTTTCTTACTCCAATCAATCGTATCCCACTTGCTTTCCTTTTCATCCTCAGAGCTTTTCTTACTCCAATCTATTGTATCCCATTTACTCTCTATTATCTTATCAGTGCTTTTTTTACTCCAATCTATCGTATCCCACTTACTCTCTTTTTTTTCATCAGAAGTTGTATTGATAATCGCATTATCTTTATCTTCATTTTTTCTGTCACCTTTTGAATCTGACTGTGAGAGATCATTGGACTTATTAATATCCTGGTCTTTTCCTTTGCCTAAAATATCTTCCTTATCTTTTACGGAATTATTAAAATTATCTTTAAAACTTGATCTCCTCACAATAATTTAATATTTTTAATTTATTTATTAAAATTCAATATCATCTTCATCAATCATATTGTAATTATTTAAAGAAAAAAGTGCGAATAAGATATAAAAATCAGTAATTCTTAATCATGGGGTTTTAAATCCTTTTAAAAGAATATATCTTAAAAAAGAAAAAGAGAAAAAAATACCATAAGATTTTTTAATTTGCTCATTTACTCCCATTCCCCCAAAAATTGTATTTACCTCTACTTAAAATTGCTTTAGGATCAAGTGTTTTTTTTATCGCTTTTAACGTTTTATAATATTCTGGAATATAAGCACCAATATCTGCCATAAGACGTGATGCTATTTCTCCCATCATATACCATTGAACTCCCCATTTGGTTACCATTTCCATAAGAGATTTCCATAGTTTAAGATTGAGTTCATCCCAGTCCTCATGATATTCTCCATCATAATAACCCGTAAAGCTCGTAAAACCACAAGTTAATTCAACATTATTCCCATCAATTAAGAATATTGGCCCACTTCCGGATACGGGTCGTTGACCAGTAACTTGCGAAAATTTTATCATGTCATCACTATGTGCCATATCCCACTGGTCAATATCATCTAAAATCTTCGGATACATATTAGCTGGTGTAAAACATTCACAAGAGAGTGGTTCAAGAGCTGGAGCCATACCCCATAAATTATGATAGAACTGCCAATGTCCCTGTTCTGCATAATGCCATTTTGCCATATTTCCATCTGAAATCTCAGGACCTAGAGCTTCGCATTTGTGGTTGATGATAATGTTATCGAGTTGTTTAACTTTTTCATCTAACTCTGCTTCTGAATTTGCTTCAACTGTGTAAAAAATTATGCCCCTCTTCTTTTTCAATTGCTCCCACATAGGGAACATTCCTTGATCACAACCTATAGAAACAATAAGAGACATGATGTACATCAAATCATATACATCAATACCTTTGCGTCTAACATCTAACATAATCTGAGAAGAGACTATTCGATCCTTCCGAGGGAGTTGAAATGTTTTATAAGCTGCAAATGGGGGTCTTGGAAACACTTGTAAAGAAACTTTAGTTTTAACCCCTAAGATTCCATTATCTCCACAAAATAGACCAGCTAAATCAGGTCCATTTCCAAATCTATTGAATGGAGTTTTAGAATACTTATTTGCTTGAGATCCTGTTTCTATAATATCTCCAGTTGGTAAGACAACCTCCAATGACACTAATTGGTTGGTGCATGCTCCATATTTAGCACATCCTCCGCCTCCAACTGAATGATGAGAAATTCCTCCTCCTATTGATGCTGTCATCCCAGAACCAGGCCCCATACAACCTGTATAAAGATCGTAATTGCAAAGAAACTCATTTAATTTTCCCCAAGATATACCTGATTCTACAGTGACAATTAGATTATCTTCATCTAGATTTAGAATATTATTCATTCTTTTCATATCAAGTACAATTCCACCGTCTCCTATAGGTTTACTGCCCCCAAATTCACAATCTCCTCCGCCCCGTGGGGTTACAGGAATGTTTTCTTCATTCGCAACTTTAAGAATTTCGGAGATTTCGTTCGCATCCTTAGGGCGAATGACTATATCTGGGACCCCTTGTAATATAGGATCAACATTTCTCGAATATGCGTGTCGCACTATTATACTTTCTGAGATAAACTTGTCAGTTACAATTTTAACTAGCTTTTGGTATAATTCTGTCATTTTTGATTCTCAACTTTTTAATAATATATAGTAAAAAATTAATCAAATTGAATTTATAAATTCAGTATTAATTAGATTTTAAGATAGTTATATTTTTCTTACTATCTTTTTATACTTTTAATTTTTAATTAAAAATAACAAGAAATAAAGAAATTAACTTAATTAATATCATAATCCAATAAGTATTAATATGCAAAATATAAAGAAGTACCTCACAATAATAATAGTCGTTATTATCTTGATAATTCCTATAGTGTTTGGATTTTATAATGAATACTTTACTTGTAATGTGTTAAACTATTATGTAATTCTAACAATAATAGTTGGATTTCTTATTCTTTTAATATTTGGTAAATTTATAGAAATTTATGCATATGATGAGAAAAGCATTCAAATAATGAAACAACACGATGTCATAGATTCTCTAATTGAGAATAAGAACAAATCAGTCTTGTTTATCTTTTTTCTATTAACTATGGTTATGGAGGAATTAATTTTCAGGTATTATGTTATAGGTTTTTTATTATTCCAATTACGGTTAGAAGTATTTTGGGCATTGCTTATCTCAAGTGTAATTTTTTCGCTCTATCATATTCATACTTGGTTTTCTTACAAAAATATACGGATTTCAATTATTTATATTGGTTATTCGTTTATTATGGGATTATTTCTCGGTTATACACTATTGACCGTAGGTATTTTTCCATGTATTTTAATTCATAGTAGTTTGGCTTTTATGATGTATTTTAGCATCTATAAAAAACATTTTAAACAATAATAAAGAGAAAATAAAAAAAATTATATTTTTTTAGTTATTATTTTCTTAAAGCTTTTTTGTCAACCTTCCCTATGGTAGTTAAGGGTAGTTCGTTAACAATTTCTATCATCTTGGGAATTTTATACTTAGCTAGGTTTTCTTGAGAAAATTTCAGTATATCTGCTTTCATATCATCTGATGATTCATAGCCTTCTTTTAATTGCACATACAACTTAACTATTTCAGAACCAGGGCGATCTGGATCAGGTAGTCCAATGCAAGCACAGAGTTCAATTGCGGGGTGTTTATTCATCTTATCATCTACTTCTACACTAAAAACTTTAAAACCTGAAACAATTATCATATCTTTAGTGCGATCAACTAATTTTATATACCCGTCTCTGTCCATAATTCCAACGTCTCCTGAATAGAAGTAACCATCTTTCAGGGCATTTTCAGTTTCTTTTGGTTTATTCCAATAACCTTGGAAAATTTGAGGGCCTCTTATCGCGATTTCGCCTGGTTCTCCAAGCGGAACTTCTTTATCTCTATCTGTAATATCTACTAATTTAACTTCTGTATTGGGTAATGGAACTCCCACATAGCCAATTTTCTTTATTCCAAGAAGAGGCGTGTTGCTCACGCCAGGGGACGCCTCAGTCATTCCGTAACCCTCTAAAACCTTCCCCTCTCCGACAACGGCCTCAAATTCCTTGATACTTTCTGTAGGAAAAGGAGCAGCACCCGATATAAACCCTATTAGGGAACTAAAATCAATTTTTCTTTTAAACTTTCTGTCTTTTAAAAGCATCATATAGAGAGTGGGCACATTATACATCAACTTTACTCTACCTTGATATTCTAACATTTTATTTGCCATGTAGGAAACATCTCTTGGATCTGGAACTAGAATTTGTGCAGCTGCGTTATAAAATGATTGTAAACAAAACTCTAACCCGGCTACATGGAAGAAAGGAAATCCTGAGATATATATATCTGATCCTGGATCAGCACCTGGTTCATACCAATGAAATATAATTTGTAGCATTGATACTAAATTCCTATGAGTCAACATAGCTCCTTTAGAGGGACCTGTTGTTCCACCTGTATATTGAAGTAGTAATAGATCGTCAGGTTCTATTTGAACATCAGGGCTCTTATCACTTGGATATTTTTCTATTATTTCATTGTATGTAAAATAGTTGATCCCTTCAATTGGTTCAACTTTTCCGAATGGAAGTCTTCCTATCTTAATTAACTGTTCTTTCATAGCCTCATCTATATCAAGAGTATCAGCACTATTAGTAGTAAGTACCACTTTAACATCAGTATCACCTTGGAGAGCTTCTCGAACCTTCTCTTCATAAAATGAATCAAGAGTTACAATTGCAACTGCTCCACAATCCTTTAATTGATAAGTTATTTCCTTCGGGGATAAAAGAAAGTTTATCCCTGAAACAGCACATCCAGCACTGAAAGTTCCAAATAACGCTATAATAAATTGTGGAAGATTTGGTAAACTAATTGCGACTCTATCACCTTTTTTTACACCATTTTCAACAAGAAAATTTGAAAAACTATTAATAAATTTTCCTGCTTCCTGATAAGTTGCACAGCTTCCTTGAAAATCATAACAAAGACTATTCGGATACTTATCGATAGTCCTTTTGAGCATATCTGCTATAGTATAAACTTCTAATTCGAGATCTGGTTTTACATGATCATCATATGATTTTAACCAAATTTTAGAAGAATAGGGACTACCTTGTTTTTGTATCATTATTAATCATTTTTTATATTATTTATATTATTTATATTGAATTCGATTAGATTTGTAATAAAAAATATAGATGGATCGATATTTAATTTTAATCCTAAATTTTAGGATTTTATACAAAATTTTAAGCTAATAAGAATTTTCATATTAAAGTTTAACATTTAAAAAAATTAATCATCAATATTGTATTAGCATTAAAAAAAAGTTGTTTATAAACAGATGTCTCACAAAGAGAAGATTGTATTGATAGGAGCTGGTTCGCTACAATTTGGTTTGGGTTCTGTAGGGTCCATTTTAGAAAGCAATATTTTAAAAGGATCTACAGTATGCCTTCATGATATTAATCCAGAATCGCTCAATTTGGTTGATGAAGCTTGTCGGTTAGCAGTTGATAAAAGAAAGTTAGATTTCACTATAGAATCTACAACTAAAAGACCAGATGCCTTAAAAGGTGCCACCTTTATTATTAATTCAATAGAAGTACCTCCACGATTCGAATTATGGGATCAAGACTATGATATCCCACGTAAATTTGGGAATAAGCAGGTGATGGGTGAAAATGGAGGACCAGGAGGTTTTTTTCATAGTTTAAGAGTTATCCCACCAATACTGGAAATTTGTGAAGATGTAAAAAAAATTTGTCCTGAAGCGTATTTTCTAAACTTTTCCAATCCCATGAGCAGAATTTGTTTAGCCATCAAAAGAAAATTTCCTTCACTTAAAACAGTTGGTCTTTGTCATGAGTATTATCATCATATACCAATAATTAGTAGAATCATCAAGACTCCAGTTTCAAACTTAGAGGTTAAGTCAGGAGGATTAAATCACTTTGGGGTAATTCTGGATATAAAGTATAAGGATACTGGTGAGGATGCTTATCCAGATATTCGTAAGAATGGTCCTGATTATCTCCGATCAATTACAACTGTAGATGGGCATAATATAATGGTATATATTTTAGAAAAGTATGGATACATACCATATACAACAGACAGTCATTATGGAGAATACATACATTGGGCTTGGGAAATTGCAAATATGGATGGTATACATAATTTTAAAACAATGTATAAACTAAGTATTGACTATGTAAATAAGAAAATAACAAGATTAATCCAAAGAGGAAGGGGTGATAAATTAGTCAAAGCAGATGTAGAGAAAGCAATTCCTATCATTGAAGGAATTGTAACGGATTCTAATTATATAGAGGACTCAGTTAACTTACCAAATGATGGTGTTATTTCAAATCTTCCAACAGATCTTGTGGTGGAATGTCCAGCAATTGTAAATAAAGATGGATTACATGCAGTAAAATTAGGAGAATATCCGAAAGGGCTCGCAGGTCTTTTAAGGAATCAAGCATCGGTACAAGATCTTGTCGTTGAAGCAATCCTTACTAAATCTAAGGATGTGGCGCTTCAAGCATTGCTTGCGGATCCTGTTGTGGATAGCTATACTCAAGCAGAGAAATTACTAAACGAGATGTTAAAAATCCAGTCAAGCTTTATTCAATTAGAATAAAAATAATACATTTTTATCTTTAAAATTTAACTAAAGGACTGATCATCAAATAAAATAAAAAAAATATAAATATTATTAATCTATATTCTTCTTATAACATTAAAATGTGAATAACTACATGGCAACTGTAAAATTAATTTCTTTCCGTTGGCAGTGGTCTTGGCGTGCTTAGGACGCGCTTTTCAGAGGTTAGATCATATTTTAATTACTTCGTTCTCTAATACTTTTTTATAATTATCAGAAAGTATTAAAACTATTTTCTAAATGCGCTTTACTATATTGATCTCCAATATAATAAGGTTACACATCTATAACATGTTGTTAAAATATAAAAATATTATAAAAGTTAATGTGAATTTAATGGAAGAAAAATTAGTGTATAAAAATTTGGAATATCAACATAATCTTCATAAAAGATCAATGTTATCTGATAGAGATATCAAAGAAAGGGTTGATGAATTGATCTTCAATAAAATGATAGAATTAATTAATGGGAGCGGATCATACATGCTTGGTCCTGAAAAAACAGCTACTGCTAAATTCATTACAAAAAATATGATAGATGTGTATATGACACTTAAAGAAATAATCAAAAACGAAATTGAATGAGATTTGAGTAATATGTCTGAAGCGATTATTGTTGAAGGCTTAAAAAAGGTAATTAGGAAAGTTTCTTTCACAGAAAAGGAAGCAGAAGAGATCATGAGAGAGATCATGAATGGTAATGTTACAAATGCTCAATTAGGAGCTTTCTTGACTGCTCTTTCAATGAAAGGAGAAACTTTTGAGGAAATTGCTGGTTTTGCAAGAACAATGAGGAATTTTGCAAACAGAATTCAACCTCAAGTTAAAGGAGATCTACTTGATACATGTGGAACGGGGGGTGATTTAATAAAAACTTTTAATATAAGTACAATAACAGCAATAATTGTTGCAGGATCTGGAGTACCAGTTGCCAAACATGGTAATAGAGCAGTCACAAGCAAATGTGGAAGTGCAGATTTATTAGAAGGTCTGGGTGTAAATATTAGTTTAGATCCTGAGGGAGTAAAAAATTGTATTGAAAAAGTTGGAATAGGATTCATGTTTGCTCCTCTTTTTCATCCTGCTATGAAACATGCAATGCCAACAAGAAGAGAATTAAAAATACGCACAGTTTTTAATATTCTTGGACCACTTACTAACCCAGCAAATGCTAAATGTCATGTTCTAGGAGTATATAAAAAAGAATTAGCTCCAGTAATGGCAAAAGTTCTTAAAAGTCTCGATGCTAATCATGTATTTGCAGTTCACAATTCATGTGGTATAGATGAGGTTGCACCTGTAGGGATTAATTATATTACGGAATATAATAATGGAAATCTTGAAACATATGCGATTACAAATGAAGAGTTCAATCTTCCAGATTGTTCTATTACTGATATCCTTGCAGGAAATTCCACAGAGAATTTAAAAATCGCTGTTGATATCTTAAAAAATCGAACAAATGGAGCAAGATATAATACCGTATTAATGAATGCCTCATTAGCTCTTAAGAGTGCAAACATTACAAACGATTTTCAAGAAGGGGTATCAATAGCAAAAAACATTTTAGAGTCTGGAAAAGCATTTGAAACGCTTGAGCGTTTAATTGAAGTATCTGGAGGAACTCTTAACAAATTAAATAGTTTATAATACAAGGTTAGTTAGAAAAATGATGCCAAATATTCTTTCAGAAATTATTAAAAGCCGTAAAAAATCACTCATTGATCAAATTCATCTAATTTCCGCTGTAAATCCTGATGAATCCAACCATAAAAGAAAAAAGATAAGTGACGCTATTAATATTCATGAAGGAATTTCTATAATTTCTGAGATCAAACCAGCTTCTCCATCTCAAGGTGATATACGGAGAGATATAGATATTAGAGAAGTCGCAAGTATTATGGAAAAATCAGGAGTTATTGGCCTTAGTGTTCTTACCGAGCCAGTCTACTTTAATGGTTCATTTCAAAATCTATATTTAGCCTTAAAAAGTACTTCGCTTCCTTGTTTGATGAAAGATTTTGTATTTAGTAGAGAACAATTTAAAATTGCTAGAGATTTTGGTGCAACAAATATTTTACTAATAAATTTACTTGGAAATCTCGAAGAAATGTACGATTTAGCTTTAGAATTCGATTTAGAACCATTAATCGAAATTCATGATGTTGCAGAAATCGAAGATTTGAAACATTTAAATGAAATAGGCATAATACCATCCTTGATAGGAGTAAATAATAGAAACTTAAAAACTTTAGAAATAGATTTAGACACTTCTAAAGAACTTATATCAGAAATTAAGAAGATATTTAATAATGAAGTAAAAGTAATCAGTGAAAGCGGAATAAATACTTTGGATGATATTAAATATCTTGAATCATTTGATGCGGATGGTTTTTTAATTGGCTCATCAATTATGCAGTCGAATGATATTGAACAAAAAATTCTTCAACTAAGGGGGATTAATTAATGGAATATGTCAAGGTTTGTGGATTAAAAACTTATAGTAATATACAATTATCTATCAATCACGGGGCAACAGCAGTTGGTTTTATATATGATGTACTGGAGTCTCCCAGAAATCTAGGAGAATCAAAAATAAATATGCTCATTAAAAATATACCGAAAGATATTAAGACAGTTTTGGTATTCAAACCTAAAAATATAATTAAAATCAGAAAAGTGGTTAATAAAATCAATACAAATCTCTATCAGATTCATGGGAATTTTGATAATAAAGAATTAGAAAAAATACCCGAAAACCTTAAGAAAAGAATTATTGTTGCAACAAAATTAAATCGCAGAAATATAAACTCTGTTTTTAATCTTATTAATCAGTTTCAAGATAGATTTTTTGCATTTTTAATCGATAATAGCGAGGGTCATGGTAAGGTTTTAGATTTCGATATAGTGCAAGAAATTTTAAAAAATAGAGGTAAAGCAAGAATTATTCTTGCTGGTGGAATTAATATCGAGAATGTTACTGATATTGTTAAAAAATTAAACCCTTATGGGATAGATGTTTCAAGTTCCTTAGAGATTGAGAAGGGTGTAAAAGATCCTTATAAAATTACACAATTTTTAGATAAGGTAAATTATTTAAAACAAAAATTAATAATGTGAAAAGATATGGATTACATAGGAAAATATCCAAATAATCTTGGGAAGTTTGGTGAATTTGGAGGCATGTTTGCTCCAGAAATCTTAATGCCAGCATTGAATGAACTTACCGATGCATTTGAAAAATATATTCTAGATCCGGCATTTCAAAAAGAATTTGAAAAAATTCTGACAAATTATAGTGGTAGACTTACTCCATTGTATTATGCTGCTAGATTAAGCAAAGATATCGGATGTAAAGTTTATTTAAAAAGAGAAGACCTAAATCACGGCGGAGCACATAAAATAAACAACGTTATGGGACAAGCGCTTCTTGCAAAAAGAATGGGAAAGACAAAGTTGGTTGCGGAAACTGGAGCAGGGCAACATGGATTTGCAACCGCTATAGCAGGGGCATATTTTGGGATGGAGACCAAGGTTTTTATGGGAGAAATTGATATTAAACGACAGGCATACAATGTATATCGTATGCAACTACTCGGAGCTGAAGTAATACCGGTAAAATCTGGTTCGAAAACTTTGAAAGATGCTGTAAATGAGGGACTTAGATATTGGATTTCACATTTGCATGATACACACTATTTAATGGGAAGTGTTGTAGGACCACATCCCTATCCTCTATTAGTTAGGGAATTCCAAAGGGTAATTGGAAAAGAATTGAAGCAACAAATACTTGTATTGGAGGGAAAGCTCCCAAACGCAATTATAGCATGTATAGGCGGAGGTAGTAATGCGATAGGTGCCTTTTATGATTTTATTAATGATAAGGGTGTCCAATTAATAGGCGTTGAAGCGGCAGGTGAAGGAAAGGATACTAATAAACATTCAATCGCTTTAGGTCTTGGTAGAAAAGGAGTTTTACACGGCTCTTTAATGTATTTACTTCAAAATGAGTATGGTAATATACTTGAAACTCATTCCATAAGCGCAGGGTTGGATTATCCAGGTGTAGGACCAGAACACTGCTTTTTAAAAGAGTTAAATCGATTACGAGTTGGAGAAGCAACTGATAATGAAACTCTTGAGGCATTTAAGAAATTATCTCTCTTAGAAGGAATTATTCCAGCTCTTGAGAGCTCTCATGCGTTAGCATATTTAGAGAAGATTAAAGATGAATTTAATAATGAGGATATTGTTGTTATTAATTTATCTGGTTCAGGCTCTAAGGATTTAGATATAATAAAAGAACATGTGGAGTTTAAAATAAAATGATTCAGACAAATCGAATTATGAAAATGTTCAATGGCAATCAAAGCCCAAATGAGAAATTTTTCATGCCCTTTTTGGTTGCTGGCGATCCTAACATTGAGCAATTCAAGAGATTAATTTTAGCAATTGAACCTTATGTAGATATTCTTGAAATTGGGATTCCCTTCTCTGATCCTATAGCTGATGGCCCTACCATCCAAGAGGCCAATGTAAGAGCGTTCAATGCCGGAATTAATACAAAATTAGCGTTAGATGCAATAAGGGAAATAAGGACAAAAACTGAAAAACCTATAGTTATTCTGACATATTATAATATTCTTATTCAAGGAGCAGACACAATTGAAGCCTCATTAGATAAAACGTTTAAAAATTTAAAAGAGAGTGGAGTTGACGGTATCGTCATTGGAGATCTTCCTATTGAAGAAGCGGGTTTAGCATTAAAAGCTTGTCAAAAATATAATATCAATCTGATATTTCTGATTGCGCCCTCAACCACCGAAGAAAGATTAAATAAAATACTAGAGGAAGCTAAAGGATTTATTTATTTGATATCTGTCATGGGCGTTACTGGCGCAAGAGATTCAGTAGCTCAAATTACAAAGGATACTATTAAACGAATAAAACTAAAAACAAATGACCTTCTGCCTGTATTAGTTGGATTTGGGATTTCACAACCAGAACATGCTAAGACAATTGTTAAAGCAGGAGCTGATGGAGTTATAATCGGTTCGGCTATTGTGAATATAATTAAGAAAAATTTAAACGATTTTGAAAAATTAGAAGTAGAATTGGTTGATTATGTTTCAAATATAAAAAATGCAATAAAGGAGATGGATTGAAGATGATTGAGTATGGTCATATATGTTTGTTAATTTTTGCTCAAGGTACATGGAAAGAAAATTTTAAAATGAAACTATTAAAAGATGTTAAAAATGAATTCCTTGCTAATATGGATATTGATGAGGTTGATGAATGGAGCGAAATAGAGCAAATTCCCTTATTCAATCCTAAAAATCCTGGAAAAAATGATCATCCATGTGATTTATGTAATTCTCTATATGATATTTATGAAGAAAAGAGGGGAAATAATGATGGTCTAGTTCTATTTTCTCATAATATATTAGGTTGGGTAGGAATGGAGAAATTTCTTCTCTTTGTTTTAGGTGAAGTTAAGGTTAAGAAGATTTTGTATTTAGAATTAGGGGCAGACTCGTACCTAGTAAGCACTAGCAAAAAGATTCCTCAAATTATCAAGAAAATTAGCCATTTAAAGGTCAATAGATCTGAATTTTCTAAATTATTTGAAGTTAAAAAAATTGAATTTAGTATCATATATGAGGTTGGGAAGTATTAGGAGTTGATGAAAATGGAATTTGACATTCATATAGAAAAGATTGGAGAATTAGATAACATATTTGGATTTTATAAATATTTAGTGGAGAGAGATGACTTGAGTAAACATGCTTTATTAGAATCAGCCTCAGAAAGCACTAAAGAAACTTTATATAGTTTTATCGCACTAGAACCAGATTTAATGTTGGAAATCAATGAAGACAAGTTTAAAATTTTCGATATCACTACCGCAAGAGGGGAATCTATTAAGAGTTATGTTGAATCTAAAGATCCTGCTAAGGAGAGACCGCATAATCCACTACCATTTAAAGATAATGTGGATTACAACATGGTTGCCCTCGACACTTTAAGTCATCTTACACCTTATTCGAATCTTCCTTTTACCGAATTATTTCCGAGAAATATTTTTTATGGTGGAATGCTTGGTTATATAGGTTATGATGTAGTTGCTCCTTATGTAGGATATAAATCCACTAGTGAATTTCCTGATGTTTTAATGGGGCTTTATACAAAAGTATTAGTTTACTCTCATGAATCAAACGCACTATTTATGATTGATAATAGTATTGGTGATTATTCAAAAGATAAGGATATAAGGTATCAACTTAGTTTATTTAATCGAAATAATAAATCTAAGGGAAATAATGAATTTCCCATGGATATTGAAGATATTGATGAGTCTGACTTTAGATCAAATACATCGAAATCCGCTCATAAACGAATGATTGAAAAAACTAAAGAACACATTTATGCAGGGGATATAATTCAGGCCGTAATCTCACGTCGATTGTACACAGATAGTAAAGTAGATCCAATGGCGATTTATGAAGTACTTAGAGCTCTTAATCCATCCCCCTACATGTATAATATAAATTTTAATGATATTCGTATTATCGGAAGTAGTCCAGAAGCTCTTGTTACTAAAAATAAGGATATTCTCTCTACGGTCCCAATAGCTGGAACTATAAGGAGAGGAAAAACACCAGAAGAGGATTTAAAATTAGAGAAGGAATTATTAGAAGATCCAAAAGAACAAGCTGAACATCTCCAATTAGTGGATCTTGGGAGAAATGACCTTGCGAAGGTTTCCTATCCTGGTTCCGTCGAAACATATGAATTTATGACAATCCAAAAATATCAGAAAGTTCAGCATATCGTAAGTAAAATAAGAAGCAGAACACCTTTAGGCGGATATCAAGTTTTAAAGAGTATGTTTCCCGCTGGTACACTTTCTGGAGCACCCAAACTCCGTGCTATGCAAATTATCCAAGAATTGGAAACAGAAAGTAGAGGCCCTTATGGTGGGGGAGTCGGCTATTTCTCGTTTAATGGCGATATGGCGTTTGCTATAGCCATTAGAACCCTATTTGGGATGAACGGTACATATTTTGCTCAGGCGGGAGGTGGTATTGTTGCCGATAGCCAACCTCACGAAGAATTCATGGAAACATATAATAAACTATATAGCGTCCTAAAATCAATTAAAATAGCGGAGGTAAGAGAAAAATGAATATTTTGTTTATTAACAACTATGATAGTTTCGTTTATAATCTGGTTAATTATATTTGCCAACTAGAGCCAAAGTCAAATATCATCATCGATAACAATAATATATCAATTGATTATGTAAAAAACTTATCCCTTGATAAAATTATTATATCACCAGGACCGGGACATCCAAAATATGATACAGGCACAGTAATTCCAATCATTAAAGAATTCTTTTCAAAAATTCCAATATTGGGAATTTGCTTAGGACATCAATCAATTATTGAAGCCTTTGGAGAAGATTCAAGTTTAGAATATGTAGGACGGGCTAAGGTCGGACCAATGCATGGAAAAACATCAAAAATATTTCATGATCAAGAATCTATATTTAAAAATGTTCCAAATCCTCTTATGGGAGTAAGATATCATTCTTTAGCAGCAAAATCAGATTTATTACCTAAAGTACTAAAAATTAGTGCTACTGCAGATGATGGGACAATAATGGCAGTTCGGCATTATAAGTATAATGTAGAAGGCATCCAATTCCATCCAGAATCTATAAAAATGAAACCTGAGGGAATAAAAATCCTACAAAACTTTTTGAACTTATAGAAAGAGAGTTTTGATTAAATAAAAATTAATTCACCTTAATTAATAATTATTCAATATTCATGATAAAATTAAACACTTTTGTAGAAAGAAATAGTTGTAATTTTTAGTGTTGCATTTGTGTTGCAAATACCAATATAACTACGAAGATAATACTTTTTTTTTTTGGTCCCAGAATGGTCCCAAAAATAGTATAATTCGAAGATAATATGCTGATGCTGGTTTACAAGTAATTTATGAAACCATCTTCGAACTCTACGGATTTAGTATAGTTGGAACCGCTTATGATGGAGAAGAAGCTAGAATTAAATTCAAGAGTTTTATTGAAAAACTGGAACTAATTATTATGGATCACAGAATGCCAATAAAAAATGGCATCGAAGCGGCTAAAGAAATCTTAAAGTTAAGCCCTGATATTAAAATCATATTTGCAAGCGCAGATAAAAGTATTCGGGATACACTTAAATCAATGGGGATAGAGCATTTTTTTCTAAAACCATTTGATATAGAAGTATTTGTAAATTATATAATAAAACTGTTTAATTTAGCCATCCCATAGGTCGAGGTTATTTTATTATAACCTATTATTTCTCAATATATATATAAAACAATCTTCAAAAATTAGGATTTTACTTCATAATATTAAAATTTAGAGCTTGATAATTCTGTTTAAAAAGTTAATACTCATATTAACTAAATTTTGATTATCCATTGTAATTTTAAACAAAATTAATCTTTTATTTTGCTTCCTTAAGAAGCACTATAAAGTTGCTACCTTTTGAATAATCTCCAGGAATACGATCTTCCACCCAAATTTGACCACCATAAAGCCCAATTATTTTCTTAACAAGTGATAAACCGATACCTAACCCTCCCCTGCGTCGATTTTGTTGAGTCCCCCGGTCGAATATGGATTTCTTTCTTAGATCAGATATCCCTCGTCCATTATCTAGAAATTCAAGTTTAATAAAATTTTCTCCTTCTTTTTGGATTTTCAAGAGTTTAATATTAAGCTCAATCTGTTCATTATCGTTGTGAATAGCCCCATTTCTAATTATATTATCAAATACATCAATTAAAAAATCGCCTCCCTTTACATTAAATGTATCTTGGGTTTTTTCGATATTTAGGTTAGCTTTCTTTTTATCAAACTGTCCGCATATAGGCTTTATAACATCCTTAAGTAAAGCTTTTACGTTAACAGACTCTAATATTATCTCTGATTTTTCCACTTCAGTCAACCTACGAACATTATTAATTAAAGTGGCTCCTCTATCGACTTGACCCTTTATTAATTTCATTATATCCCCCCTATTCTTCCTCTTTTCTTCCTTTCCTTCCCACATTCTATTTACATCTATGGCAGATTTTATATTATTTAGTATATTGCCTATATCATGAGCAAGTAAGTCTTTATAGAAATTTGCTTGATTAAATGCATCTCGGTATTTCTCTTCTGATTCTTTTAGTTCTCGCCGTAAGTGCTGCTTCTCCAATCCTTGATGAATTCTATGTAAAAGGTCATCAAAAATTAGAGGTTTAACGAAGTATCCATCGGCACCGTCTTTTAAAGCACTGATAGCATTTTGAAGATTAGAATAACCTGTAATGATAATACATATCATTTCAGTATAAACTTTTTTGAATTTCCTCAAAAGGGCTATCCCATCCATATCGGGAAGCTTTATATCAATAATAACAGCATCAAAGACCGTCTGTTCCACCTTATTAATAGCCTCGCGACCATTACTTGCAGTGGCAACATTGTAACCCTCCTCTTGAAATATATCTTGGAGGGTTTCTCCCATTAGATCATCATCATCTATAATCAAAATTTTTATTTCAGTTATTTTAATTACCTAAACAGTTGGATTTTTTTAAATTTTTAATTTTTTTTTATATATCTCCTCTATGAGCTTAATAAGTTTTTCTTTATCCAAAGGCTTATAGAGGTAAGAATAAAAGTCATTCTTAATTGCCTCTTCAACTAAATTTTTCACCTCAGAATGATAATCGGTGATCATAATCCCGGTTATTTTAGAATTTATTTCTCTTATAGTAAGAAATAATTCTAAGCCGTTTAACTCTGGCATTTTTACACCAATTAAGATTATATCTACATCATTCTCCTTAATATAGCTTATTGCTTGCTTACCATTATATGAAACGGATATATTATATTTCATTTCCTCCAAGTCGTTTTTGAGTGTTTCGCAAAAATGGGGATCGTCGTCCACTATCAGTATGAAAGGCTTTTTTTCGATCTTTTCGATAATGTTAAGGATGTCGTCAATGTTCAAGGGCTTATAAATTATACCATAAGCACATTCTTTTAATGCTTCCTTCACAAGATCCTCCACGGAATATGCAGTCATCATAATAACCTTCATCGCTGGTCTAATATTTTTAATTTCCTTAAAAATCTCCACTCCATTAATTCCTGGCATCATAATATCAATTAAAGCCATGTTGTAATCATCCTTATTAACCAACTTAATCGCCTTGAAGCCATTATTTGCCACAGCTACTTTATAACCCAATTCACCTAAAATATCAGATAACGTCTCGCTCATACCAAGATCATCGTCGACAATAAGTATGCTAGTTTTTTCTTCCATCTCACATTTCCTCCTATATTAAAATTGGTAATTTGACGGTGAAGGATGTGTCAACATCAACTTCGCTTTCAACATATATCATTCCTTTATGACTTTCAACAATATCTTTCACAATTGATAAACCCAAACCGATACCTGTTGCCTTAGTGGTGAAGAGTGGCTCAAATATCTTTTGAAGATTCTCCCTTGGAATGCCAACACCTGTGTCTTTAAATACTATCTCGACAGTATTTTCACTTGTTAAGGTCTTTATCTCCAGCTTTCCTCCCTCTGGCATAGCTTGAATAGCATTCAAAATAATATTTTGGAATGCCTGTTGGATTTGATTTGAATCTATCTGAATTCTCGGTAATTCAGCATCTAAATGTTTTTTAAGGATAATATTCTCAGGAAATTTAAAATTTTCTAATATATCTTTAATGAAAATGTTTATATCAACTTCTTTAAAGAAAGGTTGCTTAATCCTAGTGAAATCGAGCAGATCAGATATTATCTCATTAACTTTTAATATCTCTCTTTGAAGGATATTTAAGTGTTTCTTCACCTTCTCATCCGAATCCTTAAGTTTTATATTTAAAAAATAAGTTGAATTGCTGATAACACCGAGAGGATTTCGTATTTCGTGTCCAATGCTACCTGCAATTTTTCCTATTGTTGCAAGCTTCTCCTTGCGGTACAATTGTTCTTGAGACGATAGCCTTTCGATAGTAGTTCCAATCAATCCAGCTAGAGCAAGATATATATTGAGTAAATTTTTTGGTAGTGACTCAGATCTTTGATAGCCAATTATCATTACTCCCATTATTTGATTTGCTTTTGATATAGGTAAAAATGTTAAAGCGTATGGATCGGGGGTATTAATTAATTCTAAGGCGATAAAACCATTTTCCAGAACCTGGGCAATTGTTTTTTTAAAAATGTCTGATTTATAATTTAAAAATTGACTGTTTGAGAGATCATTTTGATGTTCTTTTATCTTTCCATTGATTCCTCGTTCAAAAAAGAAAAATAAATCTGCATCATAAAAATTCTTTATAATTTTTTCGATATGAATCCATATATCTTGATATGTAATTAAATTTGCAAGGTATTGTGCCGTCTTGATGAATGCATTAAAATAATACATCTCACTATTCAATGAATTTTTCATAATTTAGTAGCTTTCACCATAGCTTCTATATTTTTGGGGTCTGATTCTGGCGGAATTTCACAGCCAGATGAAAGAATATATCCTCCTCGATCGGCAAATAAATCTAATAATTTTTTGGATTCCATCGTAATTTCTGCGGGCGTTGCTTCAATAAAGGATAAACTCTTAATATTACCATCAATACAAGTTTTTGGTAACAATTTCTGTGCCTCTACTGGGTTAACATAATAATCGAAATTTGCAATATCTACACCTATCTCAAGATAATAAGATAAAATAGAACCTGTGGGGCCTGCTATATGCAACCAATTGACTACAGCACCAGCCTTTTTAAATGTTGAAAAAATTTCTTTGAGGTGGGGTAATATGAATTCCCGGAAAAATTGATGCGGTACCATTGCTGGTGAACCACACGGCTCGAATACAATTGGTAAATGGACACCAGCTTCAATTTGTGCCAATCCAAATTTAATAATAACTGCCTTAGAGAAATCCATTATTCGAGAAAAATCTTCTGGTTCGTCTATTGCCAAATTGAGTGCTCGCTCAGCCCCGAGCAATTGACACGTTAATGTCATAGGCCCTAATACACACCCTGCTATTAATGTTTTATCACCTAACTGAGCCCTTAAAATCTCAGCTGCTTTTAGCAGTTCAGGCATTCGTTTCGCTTGATAAGGATCTGGTATAGATAGTAAATCAGAATCAATGTTATTGGAAAGCACATATTTTTTTATCAAGGGATAGTGATCTTTTTTGTATTCTAAAACGGACCCTATTGCCTCTGTCTCCACACATACATCCATTAAAGCAAAAGCAGCATCATACTTATATCGTTGAAAGGCGTTAATTTGACAACGCGCAAGTAGCTCTCCATCTCGTATATAATTATGTAATGATACTTTGGAAATAATAGCAGCATGCCCAAATGTTTGTGCTATAACTGGTATGCGATCTGGAGTTTCGAAATTAATAACTTTCAATATACGTTCTATTGAATTCATAATTAAACCTTCAGAAGATTATTCATATAATTTAAGCCATCAAATACAGTCTCAGCAACGAAATCAACATTTAAATATTTAGCGGTGGATTGTTTCAAAGCACCTCCGCCCGCAACAACCTTTATATTTGTCAAATTTCGATTTGTTAACATAGATTTAACCTTTTGAACTTGAGAAATAATTGTTGAAATAAGACAGCTGATAAATATAGCATCTGCCTCTTCTTTTTCTGCAACATCTATAAAATTATCTATAGGACAGTTTTTTCCACAATCAATTACGCGATATCCACTTCCTATTAACATTATCTTGACTATATTTTTTCCAAGGTCGTGAATATCTCCTTCTGGTGTACCGATGACGATTAACCCTTTAATTTGAGGAGAGGGAATACCTTTTGGATATAGATAATTTACAACTGCTATTATGGCCCGTCCCGCCAGCATTATTTCAAGCAAGTTAAAATATTCAATCGTGCATTTAGTATCCAGCTCCGTTATAACTCCTCCAAGTGCCTCTGTAATTATTCTTTCGGGCTTTATTTCAGCGTTACAAAGCTTTTTTACCTCAATAATTGTACGAGAGACATCACCATCTAATATTGCATCAATTAAAAGATGAATTGCTGATGAATTCATATTATTTATTATTTAATTTTTGATTTTTGTTCAAATTACATATTTGTCCAAAATTCTTAAATATTTTGTCCAAAACAAATCTATTTTTTGAACTTAAAAGATGACCCACCTAAACTAATGGAACTATTTGTAAATATATTAACTTGTAAGGATTCTCTGACCTGAGGGTCGAGATCCTCCAAGACCATATTGAGGAAGTATGCCGCATTCGTGATCGTTGCAGGGGGGTTGCTTAACTCGTGCCCCACTCCACCAGCCAATTTTCCCAATATAGCTAGTCTCTCTTTTTGAACTCGTCCCTCATCCCAGTCTATCGCATAAACAAAATAATGAAACAACTTGTCGATTTTTTTATTATAGTAGTCCCAAAGATGGGGTGAAATCGGATCTTCTCCAAAAAGTTTATCATTTGTACAAAATTCACACGGAGATCCTAACCCTTGTAATGCTTTATAGCAAAATTTACCCACCAAATGTTCTTGGTAGATCTCTTGTATAATTTTATTTGCATAAAGGATTCTATATGTTTCTGGATCGACAATATAAATTGGCTGATCAATATTATCAATTATAACTCTAAAGTCAATTTCTTTCTTTATGACCATTTTCTCTTCACTTTATCTTTTATTCTTCACCTAAATTTTGGGTAATTTTGGAGAAAATGAAATTAGTTCTACTCCATTACAAGTCTATTCGGGAATGTTATCTTGCATCTTATATTTAAATCTTTCCCAAGAAAAAGTAACAAACGTTTAATTATAAAGTGAGAGATAAAACTTCTGTACGAATTTGTTTATGAATTAAATGATATTGATTTAATTAAATGATATAAACCTTAACCAAGTTAGTTCGTTCTGATATTTACGACTAAGATTGACTCAATTATACAATATTGGGATTGTTGTCGATGAGGACGAACTTAAAACTTACGCGGTGACCAATTATTTCACTTCCTAATTCACTTAGAGTATATAATTTTTGAATCTTTTTAACACCAATAGCATTAGGATTTAAATCCTTTTTTCTATATAAATAACTCTTATGAAAAAGCCTTAATACTACTTGTCTAACTCCATAGATATATTTTAAGTTATCAAACTTTTCCAAATCTGTAATAAAATGCCATTTTCCATCTAGCTCTCTCATTACATCTAATTGTTTCTTATTCAAATCTAAATCCCCTTAGATTTCGGATCATTTAAATAAAATAAGAACAAAAATAATAATTAATAAATGATATAGATGTATATGTAACTTTTCTTAAAATTCTGGTTTTATAATTACTTTAAGTATCTTAAATTGATTAGGTATATTTTTTTATAATTCTTTCTACTTCGTCTAATTCTTCATTACCAATACCTTCACCAAATTTAAAAGCTCTTAAATATTAAGAAAATAAAGAAAGAAAAAAAAGAAGGTAATTAATTGTTAGATTTTAAAATTAAAATCTTTAAGATTTTAAAATTTTATTGATAATTAAACTCTTAAAAATTTATCTAACGTTTTTCATTTTATCGATTTTTTTTGATTTTAAATC
>SDBS01001016.1_pt1 | contig 28319 bp, 22 predicted proteins | sample 2277091 | NCBI WGS metagenome assembly SDBS01 (sample SAMN10404972, study PRJNA504765) | marine sediment metagenome | isolation source: marine sediment core GS10_PC15, 163 cmbsf | place: Arctic Ocean: Southern Knipovich Ridge | collected 2010
ATTTTTATATGGCATAATTCCAGCAATAAATTTCAAATAATACTCTATTGATGAGTTATCTTGAAAAAAAGGATTAATTTTTTCTTTGGGATCAACTTTTATAAGAGAAATTTCTATTTTTGGAATAGGATAAAAACAAGTGCGTGGGACAGCTGTTTTAAAAATTGGTTTCATAAAAGTATTAAAACCGATTGTGATTCTAGAAAATTTTTTATATTTCTCAGATGGAAATATTCGTTCAGCGATATTTTTTTCAATTGTTATAATGCCTTGAGGGGGTTTTTTCTTAAAAAAGACTTTCTCAAATATTGGTCCTGTAATTGTATAGGGAATATTAGATACGATTTTGTTATGGAATGGAATTTGTATTTTTAAAATATCTCCATTCACAATCTCGATATTATCATATTTCGAAAATCGCTGCTTCAAATAAGAAAAGAGATGGGAATCGATTTCTATGGCATATACTTTCTTAACCTTTTCTGCTAATTTCTTTGTTAAGGCTCCTAAACCGGGACCAATCTCTAAAATCAGATCTTCTTTTGAAAGGTCTGATAATGAGATAATTTTATTAATGATATTCTGATCAATCAAAAAATTTTGACCTAAATGCTTTTTAGGTCTGATTTTTATTTGCCTTAAAAGTAGTTGTACCTTTTTTTTATTCATTAGACTCATTCATACTTTTGCGTCTTACTGAAAAGGTAATATTTTACATCTCTTTGAAGTTCCTTGACAATCCTTAGAGTAATAAGTTTCGAAGGATTTGAAATACTTGTTCTATCAATAATATCTTGAAATGTTACAAATTTTTGTCTTTCTCTTGCTTCAAGAATTCCCCACATGTGTTTTTGCCCAACTCCAGGTAACAATTTTAAGGCATGCATTCTTGGAGTAATTGAGGTTGAGTTATTAAAGAATCTAATGAATTCCTCTTCATAATTTTGAACTCCTTTTTCAAGAATTGGTTGAATTAACGCTTTTGAGGTACTTGTTAAATCGTTGTAATCAATTTTTTTTAAAACTTCTTTTAACTTTTCTTCTCTTAAGAATTCTTCATAAATTTTTTGTTCTTGAACTCGAAGATCAGAATTTTTGTATACCGAAACTTCATATAGAACAAAATCTGGAAAAGTAAGAACTTGCGATATTGGGTTTTTTGCCCAGCTAGGTTTATTTTCTTCGGGATGCCCATGTATTAATAAGTCTAATATTACAACTTCCCGAAATTTTTTTATAAACTGTTTTTTTTTCCTTGGACCACTTCGATGGTCTCTCTTTCGTCGAGGACGTCTGTATCGCTCTCTTTTTTCCATCATTACTAGTTGTCTTGCTTTTTATTTTTCCAAAAACCATTTCAAAATTTTTATTTTAACGACTTAATTAGTAGGATTGTACATTAAAATTTAATACAACTTAAACTTATAAATTCTTCGGATTTAATACTAAACCATTAAAACTTTTTAATGTGGATTAATTAAATTAAGAAGTTTTTACATCTTCCAATTGATATAATATCTCCTGCAACTGTTCGTCATTTAATGTCTTTCCAGTGAATGATTTTTCAAATATCATTCTCAATTCTGGAACTGACTTAGGATCTATATTTACTACATTTATAGCATAAATTTCTTCAATATTGTGCTTATCCATTAACAATTTCTTAATTTTTATTGCAGTTTTAGAGCTGTATTTTGCAAATTTATTAACATAATTATAGGTAATTTCTTGAAAATGCGACATTCCCTCTTCGGAATCAATTTGTCTTAAGTGATTCTTTACATTCTCCATTATTTCCTTAACTTCAGGTATAGAAACCGTTTTTTCGTCCACTTTTCTTCCAGACATTATTTACCCTATGATTTTTAAATTTTTATTTTATAGAAACAGTATTTAACCTTAGATGTTCTTTCCCAACTATTAACGTTTTTTGAGAATTACCCAACTTTACTTTTACTAAATAACACCGTCCTCTATGATCAATTATCGTTCCAGTTCTTCCGTGATAGCGTGAATGTGGCATTCCTCGTTTATGTTGTGAAGGATCTGTGATAATATCTACTTTATCATCTTTATTATAATCAATTAAATATTTTTCAATAGATCCTAAACCTCTATCTCGAACGTTTTTCCTATGTTTATGCCTTGTTTTTGAGCGATATCCTTTGTGGTTTACTATAGGTATACACCTTTTAGATTATTATTAAAACTAATCAATTTATTTAGTTGAGTCTTTAGTAGAGTCATGAATAATAGTTTATTTATTTTTTTATTTTAGACAAATAAAACTATTATTTATTAATTTTAATGTAAGATTTTTAATACATCCAACTCCTTACAGATTAGAGGAATATCAAATATTTCTGAAAAGGAAGGAGAAGTGCGTCCATTATCACCATTAATCAATTCTTTTATATAAGTTCCTCCTTGCGTTTTGATTGTAAATTCAAAAATATTTGCTTTAATAAATTTCTCTTCTATTTTAAAAACCATTTTTTTTCTTATTTTATCGGCGCGACGGTGAGATACTCTATGTGGAGTTCTTTGATGAATTTCTTTATTCTCAAAAGTATTTTTTAACTGAATTACTTTTTGGTCAAAAATCTCCTTTGAAATTTTTTTGATAGCTTCTACTTTTGCTCGATAGACTTTCTTCGTATCTTTTGCTTCACTCTTAATTTTTATAACTTCTTTCTTATTACTATATCTTAAATCCTGAATTTTTATTTTTTTTTTATTAGTTTTATTAACTTTTTTTTCTATTTTATTAAGGTCTAAATTTCTAACTTTAGGATTTCTTAATTCAAGAATAAAAGGTCTTCCTGAACCTAACATCCTCACATCAATATCTTCTCTTCCAGCACCGTGAAATCTTGATTCTGTCGCTTTTGATTCCTTAATAAACTCCGGAGTTATTAGATCTTCTACACTGATTAGATATTGTTTCCCTGAAAAATTGCACAATTCGCATCCCTCTCCATTACAATTTTTACAAAACCAGTGAGTTTGAGGGATTCCTCTTAATAATTTGTTATATTTAGCAAAAATAAAGATAGATTTTATAACGAGTTCAACTTTAAATGTTTCAAAACCTATAGAGAAGATAATTAAAATATCTGGATATGTAAATTCAGGATCTTTTTTTAAAGGTATCATTAAATTTTTGCCTATTGTACGATTAAAATGACTTTTAAAAGATTCTGCCTCTAAAAGGTTAAATTCAGTCTTAAATATATCTTCTTGATTAATTATTTGAGACTTGGGACTTGAACCAATTAAAAAGTTATTAAATTCGAATTCTTCTAAAGCTTGTATTGTTCTATTAACATAAGTTTGAGAATTCGAAAAAATGTCATGACATAAATAACAGGTTTTTTTAGGATCTTTTTTTATAAAATCCAGTCCTTCATTAATTAATACTTTTTGGGCAGGAAAATAGTATGCATTTTCAGCGAGGACTTTCAGATTAAAAATTGCTTCTTTTTGTTGTCCCTCATTCCCGGACAAATAATTTCTGTGATTTTCCATAGTTAGTACTAATAATAAAGAATTTCCTCTCTCATAGTTTGTAGTACTTGTACCTAATAGAGAAAACATTCTACCTAGACAATGAGAACATATATAATATTTTTGATAAATATCTATAACTTTACTGAAAATCATACTTACTTAAATTAAGTAATTGATTATATATTGATTTTATCAACGAATAAAAGAGAATGTAAAAAAATTTTAAAGTAGAAATTTATTTTCTGATTTAATTTCAATTAACGATATAATTGAGATATAAAACTATAGTATTTCTAGTTTTTATTTAATTGAAGATATGTAACTGGTAAATAAATATCTTAACTGAAAAGTGAAAAGTCAATTGAAAGTTTATTTTAGTCTTCTTCTTGTTGAGACCACCCAAGATCCTTTAAAACAGAATCTAACTCTGCTGATTCCTCTTCTAGAACAAATTCAGTGTCATATTCAGAAGCGGCATCTAAATCTGGAGGCGGTAACTCCTCGAATGAAGGTATACTATCAGCAGGTGGGAATTCTCCAACAGGGGAAAATGGTTCCGAAACTGATGCAGGTTCTTTAGAAACAGGTTCATCATCAATTTCCATAGGAGTGTAGTCCTCAATTGGAATTGGAGGCATTTCATCAGAATATACTTTAAATTGAGGTTGTACGGCTTCAAATTCATCAATTCGTTTAATTTCGCTATCAGTTTCTATAACACCCGATTTTGGAATTGAAACAATCCCACTCTCAGTACCTGTTTCGAGTTCTTCAAATTCAACACCTTCTTTTTCCCAATCATCCAAAAATCCTAATAAATCATCTAAAGCAGCTTTATCTTGTTCCACTGAGGGTTTTACTAATGTTATAGTTTCTTCTTCTTCTACTATTTGTTGCTTTATTTTCTCCATTTCTGATTCCTCGAGGGAAAGCATCATTCCAGTTCCTTCATCTCCAGAAATTAATCTGTTTAATTTTTTTGCTAATTCTCGAATATATCCAAGGTAATAACCGATTCGATAAATAGCCCTTAAACCTCCAAATACAATATATTCATCATCAATAGCCACTAAAATACTATATCCTGAGGTGTTATGTAGTATGATCTCCGTCAAACTTCCGTGGCCTGTAGCAATGTTTAGTCTCATTCCTAAATCAGTTAGAGCTGTGCTTGAAGCAGAAATCGCATCAGCATCTAAATCGGAAGATGATGCGCTGGCAACCTTCATTCCTACTCGAGATAAAACTGCAAGATTTTCTAAATCGGTTTTGTTTTCTTCTTCTTGTAAAACCAGCATCATTTTTTCGCGAATATTTGCTGCAATTGAACTCATTTATGTTCCCACCTTGTTATGATATAAAATTGATTAAGACTTTTTTAGTTGAAACTTAAGTTAAGTATAATTATAAGCATTTATAATTTTACTCTTTCATGCATTTTTTTTAAAAGACGTTCTTCCTTAGAGCCACAAAATTGAAGTAAAATGGCATTTTAAACGTTAATAGAAAGTTTAGTTTAATATTTTTTATCATTAAATTATTTTAAAAACTTATTCATATTTGTTTGAGTTGTAGAGAGTTTTGTTAGTTTTTCGAAAGAATGATCAGATAAATCTGTTATTAGCATCTTCAATTCATCAATAACCTCTTCAGAAGTTATGTTATTTGTATCAATCATGAATACTTCTTCTTTTGTTGATAAAAATTGCTTATAATAAGAAAGGATTTTTAACAAATATGCTTTCTCATATTCATTCCATTCTCTCCTTATTTTTTCTAATGAACCTCTCTGAATTATGCGTTTCATTGTCGTATCTGGGTCAGCATATAAATAAAAAATATAATCCTCTTTCCATTGAATTGAATTGTATGTATCTAAGATAAGATTATAATCTTTTTCTTTTAGATTCAAACTTTTAGAATAAATTAGTACACATGATGGCGTTCTATCCAATATTATAATTCTACCATTGTATTTATTATCAAAATTCGTAATATTTTGATTTCTTTTAATAAACTGTTGGAGAAAATGTAGTTCGCTTCTAAATCCGATTTGCTTATCTAAAGAACCGAAAGGAAAAGGAGGATTTTTAATATATCTTTCTGGGAAGAATTTGAATTTATTATTATCTCTTGCTATTTTTTTTTTAAAGAGATTAAATACAGTAGTTTTTCCAACACCATGCACTCCTGCGATAGAGATAACAATGTTATCCTTACTACCTTTATTTTTATAAATTTGTTTACCCAATCTCTTTTGCTCCAGATGAATAAGAATATATCCTAATAATACAATAAAAGTTCTGAATAATAATCCTAGAGATTATTGATTTTTCTTATTAATAAAATTTTATATTGATGATGTAATGATTAGTTAAAATTAAAGAAAGAAAACGATTATTATAATAACATTATAAAAAATACTCGCCATAATCGTATTATAAATATTTCCATTTATTTCATATAGAATTCCTAACACTGTAAATGTTAAGAAATTTGGTAAAAAAAGAATTAATCCCATAGGAAAGGAAAATAACAACATTATTACAGAATAGATTAAAGCTATTGTAAGAACAACAAAGTATCTATTCTGGAATCTTTGCTTCAATGTATTATGCAAAACTCCCCTAAACACTATTTCTGCTGAAATTCCTCCAGAAATTAATAGCACAGTTAACAATAATACCCATAGGAAATCCGTATTTTCAATAATTTCATTTTGTTCACTTATACTTGCCGCTACATCAAAAAAATCTAAACCTAAATCACTAATAAAGCTAATTAGTGAATTAGAAAGATAATTGATTAGTAATAAAGCAATTGTTCCTATAACACCAACAAGAACAGCAAGTAAAATTTTTCTTGAACCTGAATAAAAACCCAATTTGTTGTAACTATGTTTTTTTTTGTAAATATACCATATAGGATAAAGACCAAATAATAATTCAGGAATTTGGCTTAATACAATATTTTCAATTTTAACTTCAATAACAGTAGAATCTGATTGAAATGATATTATTGTAAATAATGAAAAAAAGACAATCATCAATAAAAAAATGCAAGTTCCAAATACATTAAAGCCTTCTTTTAAGTTCCATGTTTCTTTATTTAAAATAAATTTTTCTTCGAGTTGGAGCTTTTTATCCATAAAGATTAATCCAGGTTTCTTTTGGATCGACGCTTTTTTAATTTCAGATAACTTTTCTAATGGAGTATCACATATAGGGCATTGTTCTAAAACTATAGATGTTATAATGGAATTACAACCAGAACACTTTCGAGAAATTTCTGTCTCCAATTCCGATATTGGAGTCGTTATTTTTTTACCTGGTTTAATCTTAATAGTCAATTTACCGCAACTAGGGCAGTAGATTTTATTTTCTTCGACATTAGTACCACAATAAACACAATATTTTATATTACTCTTGAAATCTCTTGACATGTCTCTAGAAAATAAATTACATCTTTTTTATGATTTTATTTTGTTAGTATATTATCTAAAAATTATATAATTTTTGATTATATTTTAATCACGTAATTAAAAGCGGAATCTTTTAGAATTTTATGAATTATAAGCAGAAAATGATGTGATTTTCATTTTGAAAAATATGGGATTATTAATTAGTTCAATTAATATTTCTTTAAATAGAAAAAAAAGATTTAAAGATTTTTTTTCTTATTTTTTTCTTTAAATTGCCTATTACCAATGTTAGATAATTCCATTAATAACAGTCCTTGATAATAGGAAATGGAGTCGTAATTTCCTTCACCAAGACTGGATTTTCCTGCATTAATTAAAGCCATCTGAGCATTTAATGCTGCTGCTATTAGTAGTTCAACTCCTTTATAAATTAAATTAGGAGACCAAGTTCCTCGATGTGCATTAGCCCACCATGTAGGACATGAATGTAAACCTCTATTATAAAACCATCGGGCTGTATTATAATGATTTTCTATTTCCCAGTTCTCTTTTACATCCAAAGTATCTATTAAATTCATCAAATTGTTTAAACTATTCATAATTTTCCAATAATATTTATGAATATTATTGTCAGGATGCTTCCATAAAGGATAAGGAATTTTATTTATTATATCTTGAGGAGCAGTACTCCAACTCGAATCTCTAGGAATTATTTTTTCTTTACTTTTAGGAAAGATTTGATCTAGATCAGAGATAAATATGGTTTGAACCTCATCTTCTTCAACTATTAATTCGAGAATTTTACCCAAAAATATTTTCTCATATTTTTTAATATGAAATCCGAATGTTTCACCATCCATAGCTGTTAAAAGATAGGTATCGTTCTTTTTTTCCCTTTTTTCGTCTTTATACATTGCTTTAATATCTTTTATGAATCCCTTTGCTGTAATATTATTAAAAGAAATTTTATTACTCAAAATGTCATCTCTAAAGAATAATTGTAACCCTGTTGGAGAACAATAAATTTTATCATAAGGCCATTCGATAGGACAAGCAATACCACTCATAACAACCCATTTATAACCTAATTCGTGAATATAATTTGCAACATTATCTGAAATCGCTAATTCTGGAGGAAAAAATCCTTTTTTTTTCCATAATTTACCAAATACCTTTTTATTGAGGGCCTCATTCAAATAGATCTGGCAGTGAATCTCTTTTTTGGGAATTAAAGGAAGGATTGGATGAAATTTTGCTGTTCCAAGAATCTCAACCTTTCTTTCAGAAACAAGATTTTTCAAAAGCTCCATAGTATCTGCCAAGCCAAATTCATAAAGCATATCAATTAAAACACCGTTGATGTTTAAGCAAAATTTAGCATTTTCGTGATATTCCAGCACAGAAAATAAAGGTTTATAACATTCTTTATCAATTTTTCTTAAAATTTCGAGATCTTGAGTTGGAGGTTGATAAATATGAAGTAGTGGAGCCCAAAAAGTTGTCATAATTATAATTTTCTTATAGTTTTAAATTCATTAAAAATATGTATATCTCTCTAAAAGATTATTTTTCATAGTTAAGATTATTATTTATTCCTATTTTTCGATAATAGTTTCTTTTATTGGTGTACCAAAATGCGTTGCGCCTGGTCCAATACAGACTAACACATCATTTCCAATTTTTATATCCACCACAGATATAGCATTTCCATTTCCATCAATTAGTCTGACGGTCTCAGCATTTTGACATATACAACTAATGGGGATTATTTTATCGCTTTTTGAAACTTCCAATTCAAATCTCAGCATTGGACGCGTTTCAATTTTAACTCTACCAATAGAAACAGTTCTAACGTCTCCCTTATTTGTAACGGCTAATACTTTATCTCCGCCCTTTAATTCGCTGAGATATTTTGTGCGATAAATTTTATCAGGATCATCATCAGGTATTAAAATGTAAGCGGAGACATCCCCTGAGTTGACACGGAACGGTCTGGATGCTACAAATTGGGTTTCAAACGTCTCAGAATGAATCAAGCAGAACCCCATAGCCGTTGAACCAACTAAAACGCCTTCTCCTATATGGAAAAGAGATGTAGTATCAATACAAACTCTCTCACTCTCGGGTATGTTTTGGATATTTATTACTTTTGCTTTAGCTAAATCTATTATAATTCCAGTAGATATGAGTTTTTTCAAATCAGCTAGATCATTTGCGGTTTGTGGCTTAAATAGAATCCCATCTACGCCAATTTCTAATGTTTTTAACATCAATTCAGCTTCTTCAATGGACTCTACTTCAGCATACAAATCAGTATCGTTTGAATGCATATCTGCAATAAGATTTTCAAACGGGATAATCTTCCAATCTTTAGCAGAGACCACAATGAAATCCACTTTTCCAGTTTTAGATAATTCAACGATTTTTCTTTCATCTTCTTTAGATTGTAATTCCACATAGATTCCTACATTTTCCCTTGAAGACTTTTCCAAATCCAGCTTTTCTCTCAAATCTTTTGTGTATTGAAAGATTAGAAATTGAGACGGAATTTTAGTATCTCTTGAATATATCTTTACACGTTCGACATTCTCAAACTCACTAAAAGTCTCTTTAGAAACTAAAAAGTTCAAAATATTTTTATTAAACGCTTCTTGAACTAATTCCTTAAAATCATTACTTTTACTTTCAAAGTTTAATATTAATTTTTTCATTATTTAATCAAGATATGGACTATGAAAATATAATAAGAATTATTTTATTTTATTACATTAATAATATTAAATTTTTAAGGTAGAAAAATCATATATTTCATATCAGATAATATTAATCGAAACTTCTAAAAGGAGATAAACTAAAATGGGTTTGAAAAAAAAGCTTTTTCCGAGAAAAGGAAAAGAAAAAGACAATTTAATTTCGAAAAGTAAAGCACACATCCATAAATTATCTTTAATGAATAAAAATTACCACAAACGTGCTGAGATTAGTCGGAAAAACGCAAAAATTGCTTTAAAACGTGGAGAAAAAGGTCGGGCTAAGAATTACTTAATTCAATATAAGGCATATCAAGCAAAAGTTGACCGTGCAACTAATATTAGAGCAAAAATTGAACGTCAAATTCAAGCAATAGAAGAAGGGACGCTAATAAGTCAAACTGGTGATTTGATGGGCGGGATTCGAGATGAACTCGAATACATTGCTACAAAAGCTTCTCCTACTAAAGTGGCTGAAATTTCAGAAGATTCTGATGTATATGTATCTGAGATTGAAGAAGCAGCAGATATTTTAGCAGGAGATCCTGAAATTGACCTCGCTATTGATGTTACGGATGAATTAAATCAATTGGAAACGGAAATGCTTTTAGATCAGGGAGGTACAATGCCTCAGATTCCCTCAGATGATTTAGAATATATTCCCGAATTTGAAGAGGGTGAAGAAGGAGAAGATATTAAATCAAAAGAGAAGCTGAAAGATGAAATCGAGAAGCTTCGTAAGGAACTCGGATAATTTAGATTTTCTGTGAATGTTCCCAGAGAGAGTAATATCTTTTATCTCTTTTTGTCATTGTATTGCATTTTTCGTGAATTAGACTATAATTGTTTTAAATCTAATAAAAAGAATTGAATTCACACGATTTTTTTATATTACTCTTTTTTACACCTAGAGATATAGAATCAAGGAGGAGATGCTGAAAAATTCAATTTTTATATTATTTACTTAAAACCTTTAAAAGCTAGTACCATATTCTTCACTTTGCGTATTGCAATTTCATAACCATCTTTTTCTCCAAAAGTATCTTTCAAAGGTAAGAATCCACAATCAGGTTTTATTATTAAATTTTCAGAACCATATTGATCTATTCCTTTTTTTATAAATTTTTTGAGAAAATTAACATCTTCAATATAGTCATAAATTTGTTTGTTACTAACTGGAACGAATTTAGATTGCACTACACCCATTGCTAAGAACTTATCTGCCTTTTGGAAATGCTTTTTTTCAAATACATTAAAGTTATCCTCATTTGTACTGAATTCATGATCTAAAATTTTCACATTTGTACTTAATAGAAGATCTCGTAAATTGGGACTGATTCTTCCACATACATGGATAGATGGTAATTCTTTTATTCCAGATATAGCTTTATTAATAATTTTTATGAAGAAATCTTCATCATGAAATAGAGTTTTCTTTCCAATTAAAAGACCTAAGATAGGTTCATCCATCGATATGATATTTATACCCATGTCATTATAAGCCGCACCTATTTGTTTCATAATTTCAGCGAATTTATCAACAATCCAATCTACCATAACTGCTCGTGGTTCTTCAAAAATCATTGGTTTCAAGCCTTTAGCAAGAGTATTTCTTAAAATAATTTCAAACGTTAAAGTAAAAGGTCCAGTTAGGCAGGCTTTTGTTCCTTTAATTAATTCTTTAAGATGTGGATTTTCATTTAAAAAATTGAATAGAAATTCTCCATACTCTAAAGCTAATGCAGTTGTTGGAATTTTAAAATCTTCATAAAGATAAAATTTATTATTAATTTCTTCTAATTGCCCTATGTTTTTGGAAAAGGGGGATAAAAATTGATTGATCATGCTAACTAATTGAGGATAGCAAGGATAATCAACTCCAATCTTAATTAAATCATTGAAAATCCTTATCATATTTTCATTTTTGTTGTTTAAGGGCCAACTTCCAACAACAGTCGTAAAGGACATAAGTTATATAAAAAAGATAGAATTTTAAATATATTGTAATTCAAAGTTGGACTTCCATCAATAAAATCTATTTTTATCAAAATTTTTACTATTTTTTTTTATCTCTTCAATATCTTCTAAACTTTCTTTTATAGATTGAATTTTCTTATCAGTTAAATAAATCTCTTTCTGGAGATTTTTAAAATTCTTAAAATAATCGACTTCAGAGATAATGCCCTGATCAAATTTTTTATCGAGCTTTTTTAATGTTTGTTTTAGGCTATAGCGTTCTTTGTCTAATTCAACCATTTTTTTTTGTTTTTCTTTATTGAATTTAAATAATTTTCTCTTGTATCGATGAGGATTCTGGGTTGAAGTATAGTTAGAATCAAATAAATCGTTTAAATGGTTTTTGTTATAATCTTGGTATCGAGCATCATCATTTAATAAATCATTTCTTTCATTAAACTCATTAAAATTTAGCGAATTAAATTGATCAACAAAAGAATTATTAGATTTTTGGCTTTGCATTAGTTTTTTCATCAATGTATTCCTATTCTCAAAGTTTGAAAATTCAGGATTATATCCTGGGAATCTACGTGGAACATAATTCTGAAGTCGATTCGGATTGTTGAAATTTTGCTTAAAAAAGCTCATCTCATCAGATCTAGGGGGGTAAACTTGATTTGTAGCTCCAGGTGAATAACTTCCAGAAGGTTGATTATTAGGAGGAAAATTGTTTCTAGGATAAAAGCCCCCACTTCCTGGAAAATTGGTATTATTATAGTAGGGATTAAATTGCTCCTTAGGCCAAGAATTTACTCTATTTTGATTTTGATTCTGAAAGAATTGAGATGGATTTTGAGAGGAGACATTTTGGACTTGGTTGGGGTGGGTTTTAATATTTTGAGCTAAATTAGTTTGTTTATAATTATAAACGTTTTCACTACTTTTGTTATATTGACATTTTAGACTGAAAAATGAATTTATACTTTCTTCAATAAAGATTTCTAAATCGTTTAAATTAATATCAATCCTCTGAAGCTTTATCGCAGTTTTTTCATCATATATAGTAGTTTCATCAAAGGTTCTTGCTAAAAGAATATATTCAATTACTTTAGAGATAGTTTTTGGTGGCAATGAGAATTCATATTTCCCATAAGCAAATTCAATATAGAGTTTTTTAAACAATTTTCCTTTTTCTCTTATTCGAGTTAAATCTCCAACTGGAGCTTTAAAAATTAATTCCTTCTTCTTTTTTATTATACCATGCTCGTGAACAAAAGATAAATCCAAATTAGTAATAAATAAAATACCTTTATCTTTTTTATATTTTTCTTGCGTATCTAATCCATGCGCTAATTTAGCATATATTGCAAAAACAGGTTTTTCTTTTTCTGCTATGTTTAAAAGTTTTTTATAAGATTTAAAAAAAAGGATTATTTTATCTATAAATTTTAAATTCGCTAACATAGACTCTATGCTGCGATTAAAAGTATTAATATTATTTGTGATAAACTCATTGATAGAATCATAACTTCTTATTAGATTTTCAAATATACCTTCAATAATTGTAATATTTGAATTAGGCTGAGAATATGTATCAAAAAAGTGCTCTTGATTTTGATTTAATTGGTAAAAATGAACATTTATTTTTTCAAATAAAGTGTTATGGATATATTGAAATAATTTAAAAAGAGCTAGTAGGTCAGATTCCATTTTAGGATAGTGATAGCATTTATATGGAGGATCTCTTGCTTTTTTGAGCTTTTGCTGAAGCATGTATAGCTTGTTAAGGATCTCCTTCAAAGGTTCAATATATAACCGTGTTTTTTTAATTAGTTCTAAAAATCTTTTTTCTAATTCTTCTTTTTTCTCATAAATATTGATTATTTGATGAGACTTGCACTTTGGACATGATTTTATAAGTTGATTAACCTGAATTATAATATCACTTCCACAATCATTGCAAACTTTCTTTTTTTCTGAACCTGAGATGTTAATATTCTTTGAACTACAATTTTGACATGCAAAATAATCAATATGTTGCTCGTGTAAACAGTCAGAACAACAGTTAGAACCACATTCTTCACAATAATAAGCTAATTGAACATATCTATGGCAAAAACGACAAATTTGTTCTGACATTTTAAATTTTTAACCCAACCGAATAGTGTTAAAAAACCTTCTTAAATCGCTTTATCAAAAGTAAAGTAAATTCCACAATAATTAAATAAATATATTATTCAAATATCATGTAATATCCAGATAGACTATTATAACAAGTAAAAATATACTCATTTTATTTCAAATAATCGTATCAACAATGTTTTGTTGTATTATTTGTGGCATTAGTCCGAATGCCTCTATCCCATCAACCGAAATGGTATTTGGGAATGCTTTTTTCATGATATTATAGGCCCCATTTACATCATCATTGAGGAGAACACCTTTGGAGGTTTTGAACAGACCTCTGGAAATTCTTTTTCCTACATAGGTTTCATGTTTTCCAATTGGTTCATTATCCAAGAAAGAGCATTTAGAAGTATGATTTTCGTTAACAGTTAAGACATTAATTCCTTTTAAGTGTGCTTTATATTCGATTTGTTTTACTATTTTCAGGAAAGGGATTTGTACAAATTTCTGATTATTTGTTTTTCCGATATTGATTTTCTGTTTCCAACCATGATTATAACCTATTACTATTGTTCCAATGTTATTTAGAGTGCAATATTCAATTATATTCTTAGAGATTCGATGAAATAATGTAGTTAGTTTATTGTTTCGAGTTAAAAAAAGTTTTTTAATTCGTTTTGTATCAGTAAAATTGCCTTTCTTATTTTCAATACTCCTATAGCGTGCTAATTGCTTGTTAAAATATTGATTTATAGATTTTATCATCCCACCTTTAATAATAAATGGGCGGTATCCATTATTATTTACAGCAGTTATGAGATTACTCAATCCTAAATCAATGCTTAACATATGATGTTTATCTAATCCTAAATCTTTCCCTTTTTTTTCATAAACAAGCTCAACTTTATATTTTACTCCTAATGGGATTATTCTTACTTCTTTTAATCTTTCTGTAATTCTTGTTTTAATTGGGTTAATATTTATTCTTTTTGGAAAGTGTAAATATCCTTGTTTTATCCTACATTGCTGATTGGTGAAAATTGTTATAGATTCCCCGTTTTTCTTTTTATATCGTGGAATTTTAGGTCTTTTTTTAAATTTCCTAAAATCACCCCTATAGGCCGTCAAACTATTAAAATATGATCTCCAATTTCTATTCACGTATTTTAGGATTTGCTGTGCTGTCTGAGAAGGAAGGTTTTGGTAAGCTTGTTTGTTTTTAAGAATAAAATCTAAATCATAATAGGTTAAAAAATTATTAAGATTAAAGAAGTCCTGTTTCGTATACCAATTAGCTAAATTATAAAGGTTTTTAGCTAAATGACATATGGTTGATAATTCTAATGAATAGTCTACCTGGATAACTTCAGTTAATCTCATCTTCTCTTATTAAATCCTCAATTATCTTGCATGTAGATCTTGAGATTCTTAGTAAGTGTAGTACTTCTTTTGATTTCATCATATTATCAAATAGTACTATTCTTTATATTTACAATAGAATGGAAATTTACTGATTTATTAAAAATAATCATTTTTTTGCAAGTTAATAATATCAAATGAGCTTATTCTTGATTAATATGCTCATTTTTCTTGTCCACAAAAAATAAGTAGAGTTGGAAAAAGATTTATTTAATTATTCTTACTTTTTTTCCCAAAGCTTGACCAGGTACTCCCGCCTTTTTAAAATGAGCTCTTACCGCACCACTATTTCCATGCGATCGTGAAATTACTCCCTTCAATTCTTTTCCCGTAGAACTTATCCATACAACAGTTCGGCCTATTAATTTATTAGCATTTTTCCTGGTTTTTATATTCGGAAAAACCAATATGCAATGTTTTTGATGTATTGTATGACGACCGCCTCTATAATTTGAAATAACTCCTTCTAGTCCAAGCAAATCTAATTTATTTAAAGACATCTAAGAAAACCATCTGTAGTTAGTTTAATCTATTTTTTGATAAATATTCCAAAATTATTAAGTTTTTGTAATTAGATTAGAAACGAACTTCTCGGAGACTCTTTTATTTTTCAAATTCTAAAGATTGGGTATCGCATTTATTTTTGTTAAGGATTTTTGTGAGGTTTTATCATGTAATTTGATATCTGTTGAAGAATAAATACTAAAACTTTTTGAGGAGATAATGGAAAATAAGATTAATTGATAATAAAATAATCATACTACCATATTTCACTATTTAATCATTTCAAAAGATTTATTCCATGCTTCTATATTTAGTAATTTTATTTTTTCTATGAATTTCTCTTCAGGCAATTTACTTTCTTGATTAATAATGTCAATAGCCATTGATATTAGATGATTTTGGATATTTTTAAGGTTTTTTTTTCTTTTTATCGGTTTAGAAATAGTATGTTTACACCAAAACCAATCTGGATTTATCATTGGATATGGTCCCGGATCATTATATTTTTGACCTTCAACAGGAAAAGCATATGGTTTATAGATACTTGTACAAGGAAGAGTACTTCCCGTAAACCAATGAAAGTCTTTTTTTCCTTTTCGTAAATGGGAAACTTGAGATCCAGTTGATTCAAATCCCCCATGCATACAAATTCCAGCTTCGTGTTCTCTTAGAAATTCCATCATCATTTTAGAATTAATTTTTCCAATATTTTCGTTAAGAAGTATTGTTGATTTCCCTGCTCTTGAATAAGGTGAAGGAGTCTTAGAAACATAGGATCCAGAAAAAGTATATGCAAAATCAAAATCTTTATCATCTTTACAGTATCCATTATCAATTGCATGTTGTATTATTCCTTTTCTTCTGAAATCTCCTTTACTTCTGATTGAAATACCATTAGATATTGATCTGACATTTTTTACTATCTCAGCGATCCACCATTGATCAGCAGTTTCCAGTATATAAGCTTCTAGGGGATCTGCTATTATAAATGAATTATGATACATCCAACTAGGATCGTTATAGGCACATCCGCCACCCTGTCCAAATCTTTCTAATAAATTGGAAATGACTCCAAATGCTTCTTTTGCTGTTTTTCCACGTTCAAGGCCAAGTCTCAATAAATCCATACCCAATAGACCCTTTCGTTTCAAAGGTTCATGAGTATAAACTGCTTCATTTCCAATTACAACACCATATTCATTTGCTCCGCTTTCAGCCCCCCATAACCACCATGGTTGACTTAAGAGAACTGCATATGTTTCGGAAACTTGAGGTATTTCAATATAGGTGTATTTTAGTAATTCTCCTTTTGAATGTCTCATTTTCGGAGAAAAAGTTATTAGTTGAGCTTCATCGGAAGGACGATCAGAATTCTTTCCAAAAATTACACTTCCATCGTCAGTAGAATTTCCAAGAGCAACTAAAGTATCACACATGATTTTAGTTTTTAATTAAAATTTATATCTAAATTACAGCTATTGCATCTATCTCAACAAAAGCAGTTGGTACTGGGCAAGTTGCTTCTACGGTACTTCTTGCTGGAAATTTTTCTGTAACACCATTTTTTTCGAAAAACTCTTTATAAATTTTATTCATTTCGTTGAAATCAGACATTTTTTTTAAGAAAATACTTACTTTAACTATATTTGAGACATTTGCGCCAGCGGCTTCCAATATTTTTTTTATTTTCTCTAAAACACTTAAAGTTTGTTGCTTTATATCATTCGCCTCTGGAGTAGGAACTTGTCCCGAAATAAAAATTAGATTACCCGCTTTTATTCCAAGACTATAGGGTCCTGCTTTAGGAATCCCTGTATTAATCACATCAATATTTACCAATTCATTTCTCACCAAATGTATTTTTCATTTTAAAGTCTAGATATTTTAGAATTAGGTTTAATACCATTAACCATTATTAAATTATTATAAAATTTATTTATTGTCGTACATGAATCAAACAATTCGATTTTTAATTAAGTTTTAATAAAATTCCTTTTTTTTAAGAATTAGGCTTTATTATAATGATATTTTTACTTAATATATTTGTTTTTGACTACTACACGCTTTCTATAAAGATTGAAACATTTTGACAGAAAATAAAGACAATGTTTGGATATTTACTTTTGAGTACGCAGGAATCGCAAAAGTGGGGGGTTTAGGAGAAGTCCCCGCCAATCAAGCAAAATGTTTAGCAAATGATTTCGAAATTACAGTTTTTATTCCATCGCATGGTCAAATCCAAAGCTTAGAAAAAAGTATTAAATTAGAAAAATTACCTTTTAAAAGTATAGGGCAAATAAATCCCTCTAATTTTGGATTAAACGAAGTTGAAAGTAATTACATCATTTCTTTTTACAAAACGAAAATCAACAATGTTAATATCATTTTATTAAGTGGTGAAAATGTCTTTACAAAGAGATTTTTAGATGATAACATTGTATACAATCCAGATACGCTGAATGGAAAAATTTCCCTTTTCAGCATAGGAATACGTTGTTATATCGAATTTTTAATTGATAATTATAAAGAAGGTTTACCAAAGATAATTCATTTGCATGATTACCATGCTGTCATTCCATTTATTGGGATAAAACAGATATTATCTAAAAATGGATTAGATGTTTCTTCAATAATAACTATTCATTTGCTTACATGGCCAAGGTACTCAATAGATTTCTATAGAGCTTGTGGTGTTGATCAAACACCAATTAGCATTCTTATGAAGGAAGGTCTTAAATCAATGATTATAAACGAAATATTCTCTATTTGTGAGAAAAATGGTGAAGGGAATCAACCACCAACCGTAGAGAAAATTGGCGCGTTTGTTAGTGACTTAGTTACTACAGTAAGCCAATCTTATCTTAAATCAGATATAATTCCAAATTGTGGCAAGGATCTAATTGAATTTAAATCTAATTTCATTTGGGATGGATGTGATTGGGATTATGATGAGATACATACGCAAGTTTTGAAAAGACATGACCCAGCGATTCGGAAAACTTTTGAAATCTCAGAAGAAAGAGATTTGACTTTAATAGACATGAAAAATTATTTATTAACATATAAGATTGGGCATCTAGATAGAAGTCCCCTTATTCGTTCAGAAAAAGTTTTAAATGTGATTAATGAAATTTCTAATGATAATAAATTTATTAAGAACGGATATCTTAAAGCATTCAACACTCCAGGGCCATTAGTAATTACAACTGGAAGAATATCACGACAAAAAGGATTTGAAACTATTTTTGAAGCAATTCCTAACATAATAGAAGTAATTCCTAATGCAAAATTTTTATTTCTGATATTACCTACTGATTATAGTCTAAAAGAAATAAGAACTTATGCTCAATATGTTAAAAAATATCCAGATAATCTAAGAATTATTTTTGGAGTAGCTACTGACATTTTTCATTTAGCACATATTTCTGCTGATGTATTTGTTTCTCTTTCCAGATGGGAACCATTTGGAATTATCGCGTTAGAAGCAATGTCAGTAAAACTGCCTGTGATCGCTACAAAAGTTGGTGGATTCCAGGAATCTATAATAGATTTGAGAAACTTCCCTGAAATTGGCACGGGTATTTTAATTGAGAAAGATAATCCGTCTCAATTTTCTGAAGCATTAATTTCTCTTTTTATATTGGCAGAAATCTCTAAAAAAGTCAAAAATAAGGAGTCACTTTATGAGAAGGAAAACTTCAAGTTAGTTAACCAAATTCCTAATAAAACTCTTAAATCTCTAGTCCTTTTGGATCCAAGTTATTTTACAAAAATTAAAGAAAATTGCTATAGAAGGGTAGAGAATAACTTTAGATGGAAAATAGTCTCGAAGAAATTAATCATTCTATATAATGAGATAAAGAATATACATTCATCAAATAAAGATGGAGATTAAATATTGGTTCTATCTAACATTTCTGTTATTTTTAGCTTGTTTTCAACTTTAACTATACTTTTGAAGTTTTAAAGCCACTAAATTTATAATTCGGGATAATTAACTCTAATATAAAAAAAAAAACTCTTAATTCTTTAACGTTTTAGTAAACTAAATAAATTGGGAAATATTTTAATAAGTACTCTTAACAATAATTTTTATTTAAGTTTAATATGATTTGATAATATCGAAAAAATCTATTACTCTCATTTTAATTTCGGTTTTAATTACCAATACTGTCGGATTGGCAACTATTACTTATTTTTCACAATATTTAAGATATTTAGGTGCAACAAAAACTTTAATACAGCTTATAATTTCTATTGTTCCTTTGACTGCTTTTATTTTTCCCTTATTATTCGGATTTTTATCAGATAAAATTCAGAATAGATCTATATTTATGATCTTTGGAACTATTGGTTTAAGCTGTACTTCTCTAATGTTATTATCAACTCAAAATTTAATATCGCTTATCATCATACTTTTTTTATTTGGTATTTCTATGGCTTCCACAAATCTTTCTTTAGCATTATACGTTGAGTTGGTAGAAAATGATAAAAATCTCATTTCTTATTACAACGCTGTAACCGTGGCGGGCTGGTTCCTAGGCTCCTTCTTTGGAGGAATGTTTATTGATATCTATGGAATAGATAAAATATTCTTGTTTGGTTTACTAGTTTCCCTACCAAATATATTTATTGTCGTTTTTATAAAAGAACATAGGTCTGAGATATTAAAAAGACACAATGATGATGAAATAACAAAAAATAATAGTTTAAATGAAAGTATTCTTGAAGAACAAGGTTCTATTTCATCTTCAATTTACCCCAGTTTATTTTTTAGAAATTTTAGCATCAAACCAATTTTGCCTATTCTTGCAATAATAATGAGTATACATTTAAGTGGTGGTACAGCTATAGGTTTTTTGATTGGGGTTAATTTTTTGTTTCAATTTGGTCAGATGTTGTTAATGGGAGTAATAATTAAAGAAAAAAATATTAAATCTTTTATTATTATTGGTTATATTTTAAGTGCAATAAGTGTTTTTGGATACATTATATCAACTAATTTTTGGAGTTTTTTATTTTTCCAGCTTTTAGTTTCTTTTAGTTTTTCCATGCATTGGGCAGCTATTGTGCAATATGTAGCTCAAAATTCAACGCCTGAAAATAAAGCACGATATATGTCTTATGCTAATGCTAGTGTTTTTTCAGGGAGTTTTGCAGGAAGTCTTTTTTTCGCTTTCTTATTATATTTAAATCCCGATTATTATGTGGCTATGTATTTTTTAATAATATTTCCTATAATTTCGACATTTATCATTCTTTTTAAATTTAAATCCCCTGAAAAAACTACTTTTTCGAATGCCAAAAGGGATATAAATTCTGAGTTATAACATTAGGTCTATCTGGAACTACTTGTAATTCTTCTCTTATCCAATTAGAAATCCATTTATTTTTTTGTTTAAATCGAGAATCCATAAATATTATTGCTCCCTTATCTGACAGCTTTCTGATTGGCCGTCCAGAAGCCTGGTTTGCTCTTTGAACAGAAGGATATAAATATGCGAAATTCCATCCTTGTTTATTAAATACTTTATCGTAATATCCTATTTTTGCTTCAACTCTAGGTGTAGGTAAATGGTAAGGGAATCCCACTACAATTACGGAATTCATATAATCTCCGGGGTAATCTTCTCCTTCAGAATTTCTTCCACCACATACTCCTAATAAGACCGCACCTCCATCTGAAGCCATGCTTTTGAAATCATCTACCAATAAAGCGTTTTCAGAAGCAGATAAACCAGATTCTTCTGTAAATAGCTTTTTATTATTCTTTTTAACAACAGCTTCTATTCCGTTTTGAAGAAGACCTTTAAGAATTTGATATGAAGCACAAAAAATTCCAATATTTGCTGGAGTACAATACAAAACTTCACTTATTTTCTCGATCATTTTGTTAAACATGTAAGGGGTTCTATTTGCTCTCTTAGTGTCTACACCTTCGATAATAATTGCTTTTATATTTTTCCGATCAAATGGTGAATCTGCGATAATTCCTTTAAAGGATTTGCCACATAAATTTAGAGCCATCAAATTGTTATAAACATACGGATTTACCGTACCAGAGAGATTCAAGCATGTATAGACTTTTTTTAATATGGGAACCGTTATTTCTCTTGGATCTAACGCTATAATTTCAAGAGAAATAGATTTTCTCTCTTTTACTTCTCGCACATTATAGCTGAAAAAGTAATTTTCTAGAATATAACTTTTTAACCATTTTAACCAAAATTCTGCTATAGAACCTACATAATCTCTTGAGATTTCACCATTTGCTATTTTTTCTTCATGGATAGAAACACTAATATCATGGAGTTCTTCAATAAACCTCTCAAACCCGTTTAAATCTTTAAAACCTAACTTTTTATATATGAGTTCTAAAAATATATCAGGTCTTACGGCTTTTTCTTTCTCTTTCAGACCGTTTTTCTTATTATTTAGTTGAGAAATTAAAACATTAACAAAATTTTGCATCATAATAGGTGATCTAAACATCTCAAGCTCTTTTAAACATAAATTTAATGAATAGGGGGTGATTCTCTTCGAATTTACTTCGGTTGCTACATCAATTAAATTATGACATTCATCAATTACTAAAATACAATTTTGAAGTTCTTGACCAATAAATTTTAAAAATGATTCACGGATAAATGGGTTAAAGATCCATTGATAATTACATATAACCACTTTCATTTTTTCAAGTAAAAACTTGCTTAAAAAGTACGGGCAGTATTTTTTTTCTTTACAAAATGTTATGAGCTCCTCCGCATCAATTGGCTTATTAAATATTTCAGGAGCTATCAGGATTGGATTTTCCAGTTCTCCTTTCTTTTTTAATAAGTTTAAAAAATGAACACAATTTCTATTTTTTCTTAGATCTCCGCAAACTGACATTGATTCCTTTGAGCTTAATTTTAAAGAGACAAGTGTTTTATTCAAACACATCTCATTTCTACCTCTAATAGAAATCCCTGTTAATTTTACACTAGGACTGTCGCGAATCATTTTTTCAGATATTTTTGTTAATTCTTTGATTATTCGACGGTTTTGAGAATGAGTTCGACACATGTATATAATTTTTAAATCTTTTTCATAAGCTAGTGGAAGTAGGCTACTAAGGGCTATTATAGTTTTTCCTGTTCCATTAGGAGCTAATAATAAGGTAATCTTTTTAGATCGTGAACTTAACTCAATTTGGTTAATAATACTATCTTGATTTTCCCGATATTGTTCATAAGGGAAAAATAATTTATAATCTATGCTTTTACACCAATTAACAATTTGTTTTATTTTACAGAATTACTTTTTTTAAAGTTTATATTATCAATGGGTATAAAAATTTATTTATTCTTGAATAAACATACCTCAAATTGGTAGGGAAGTGGATATTTGCCATTGATTTTCATAATTAAAATTAGTTTTAAAAATATTTAAATAAAAAATGATTTATTCATATTTGAAATTAATCATGTAGAATAGGTTTTCTCGCAGCTAGTACAGCATCAAGACGTTTAACAGGAGTATTATGAGGAGCATTTTTTAAGAGATCAGGATTATTTTCTGCTTCTTCATGAATTTTATGCATTATTTCAACAAAAGAATCTAATGCATATCTTGATTCCGTCTCCGTAGGTTCAATCATTAATGCTCCTGGTACAATTAAAGGAAAATATATTGTTGGTGCATATATTCCATAATCGAGAATACGTTTTGCTATATCTTCAGTAGTAATATCATTTGGCATATTTCGATCTGAAAGAACAAATTCATGTTGACAAATTCGATTGTACTTAAGAAAAAAAAAATTTTTAAGTAATACTCTTAAATAGTTTGCATTTAAAACAGATATCTGACCAACTTTTTTTAAACCTTCAGCTCCCAATGCTAAAATATATGAATACGCTCGAATTATTACCCCAAAATTACCCAAAAAAGCTTTAATTCTTCCAATTGACTTGTTATTACTTTCACAACAAACAAATCCTTTTTCTGTTGAAATTATACATGGTTCTGGGAGAAATGGCATAAGTTCTTTTATGACTCCTACAGGGCCTGAACCTGGTCCACCTCCACCATGTGGGGTAGCGAATGTTTTATGTAAATTTAAATGAATAATATCAAATCCCATATCTTTAGGACGACAAATCCCTAACATTGGATTTAAATTTGCACCGTCATAATAACACAAACCTCCATGTTCATGGACTATTCGTGTGATTTCTTTTATCTGTCTGTCAAAAAGACCTAAAGTGTTAGGATTAGTAAGCATTATACCCGCAACGTCGCCTTCTTGCATTGCAAATTCTAATTGATCTAATGGTATTTCTCCGTATTCATTCGAAATTAATTCTAAAATTGAGAAGCTCGCCATCTTTACTGAAGCGAAATTTGTTCCGTGAGATGCATCAGAAACAATAATTTTCTGTTTCTTAATTTTCTTATTCTCAAAATATTTTTTAATTATTAACAAACCAGCTAATTCTCCATGAGCACCTGCTGCTGGTTGTAGTGTGAAGGCATCCATACCAGTTATTTCTCTTAATAATTTCGAAATATTATATAAAACTTCCAATGCTCCTTGATTTTCGTCTTGCAATGGATGAACTTTAGTGAATCCTTGTAATCTACTAATTTTTTCATTTATTTTTGGATTGTATTTCATAGTGCATGAACCTAAAGGATATATCCCCGTATCGACCCCATAATTCTTGGAACTTAAAGCTATAAAGTGGCGAACTATTTCTACTTCTGGAATGTTTGGGAGGGGTAAATTCTTTCGTTGTAAATGCTCTGGGAGGATATCATGAAGACTCTCTGTTTTAATATCCATTTTAGGAATAAAATTACTTTGTTCATTCTCATTTCCTCTCTCAAAAATCAATGGTATTCCTGATTTCATAATTTTTTTCCCTCACCTTTTTTATTTAATGTTGATTTAGCAGCTTCAATAAATTTATCTATTGATTCTTTTGAGTTCATTTCAGTCACACATACTAATGCAATATTTTTCATCTCAGGATAGTATTTTGAAAGATTTAATGGGGGGAGTAAGTTTTGTTGTTTACAATTCTTAATTAAAGATTCAATATCAGGACATTTAACTAAAAACTCATTATATGTTGGTTTCTTGTTTAATATATCATACTCTGGGATTTTTGCAAGTTCCTTTTTAACGTAATGAGATTTTTGAATATTTTGAGTCGCAATTTCTTTTAATCCGGTTCTTCCTAATGCTAAAAGGTAAGTTAGAGCTGCTAAAGAACATAATGCTTGATTTGTACAAATATTCGAACTTGCCTTTTCTCTGCGAACATGTTGTTCCCGTGCTTGTAATGTTAAAATAAATCCCTCTCGTTCTCCGTTAATTTCTTTTGTTTTTCCAATTAGTCTACCTGGTATTTTTCTCAAATATTTTTGCTTAGCAGTAAAAATTCCTAGACCAGGTCCGCCAAAAGATGGATTTATACCGAAAGGTTGCCCTTCTGCAACGAATATATCAATATCTGTTGATCCAGGAGGTTTTAAAACGCCTAAACACGTTGGATCAGTCATAACTTGAATAACTAGACAATTGGAGGAATTTTCCCTTACAATTTTAGTAATCCTTGATATATCTTCTATATCACCAAAAAAACTCGGACTTTGCAATAAAACCGCAGCTATATCATTATTTAATTCTTTATGTAAAGTTTCCTCAGCACACACTACAATGTTAATATTTTGACCCCAACAATACGTTCTAACAACTTCTTCATATTCTGGGTGAATTCCTTTAAGTAATATTATTGAAGTTTTAGAAGTTATAATAGAAGCCATAATAACAGCTTCAGCAAGAGCAGTTGATCCATCATACATACTTGCATTGGCAACATCCATTTGAGTAAGGCGAGAGATCATAGTTTGATATTCATAAATGGCTTGAAGATACCCTTGACTTGCTTCAGCTTGATATGGTGTATATGATGTAGAAAATTCAGATCTGGAAATTACGAAATCTACCAAAGAGGGAATATAATGATAGTAACAACCAGCTCCCAAAAAAGAACTTGAATATATTATATTTTTTTTAGAAATATTTTGTAGATAACGTAAAAGATCTGGTTCTGATAATCCAGAAGGTAAACTTAATTTTTCAATTAATAAATCATTAGGAATATCTTGAAATAATTCCTCTAAAGAGGAAACACCAATTACATTTAGCATCTCAGCAATTGTCTTTTCATCATGAGGGGTAAAATCCAATTTAAACAACTCAACTATTTATTAATTTAAAAATTAATTAAAACTTCAAGAAAAAAAATTATTTTAATTCATTTTGTATTATTTCAGAATATTCAGCAACAGATAAAAGCTCATCAATTTCACTAGGGTGGGAGATTTCAATTTTTATCAACCATCCTTCTTTAAAAGGAGAAGAATTAACGAGTTCTGGATTGTTAACTATTTTTTCATTGATTTCAATTATTTCTCCTGATAAAGGCATAATTAAATCACTAACCGCCTTAACAGACTCAATTTCTCCGGTATCGCTTCCTATTTCAAACACCAAGCCCACTTTAGGAAATTCAACAAAAACAATATCACCTAATTGATGTTGAGCAAAATCGGTAATTCCAACTGTAACTATTTTCTCGTCAATTCTTACCCATTCATGAGTAGATGTATATTTTAAATCATCAGGAAATTCATAATCCATAGATGCCACTTTTTTATTTTTATTTTTTTTTCTGATTAAACGTTACGGTAAAACGGTGTAGAAACTACTTCTCCTTTTAAGATTTTATTACGAATTTCAATATTCACTTTAGTTCCTATTTCGCCAAATTGTTTTTGTACGAGTCCTAAACCTATAGTTTTTTTAAGGGTAGGAGAATATCCTCCAGATGTTACAAAACCGATTTCATTTCTTTCCTTCAAGATTTTATAGTTTTCTCTGATGATGCCTTTATCAAGTAAATTTAACCCGACTAAAACTCGTTGAGTTCCTTCAGCTTTTTGTTTAATTAAAACTTTTTTTCCTATGTAATCAATTCCTTCTTTAGGTTTTACTATCCAACTAAGTCCTGCTTCAACGGGAGTAATAGAATCACTAATCTCATGACCATACAGGGAATAGCACACCTCCAATCTCAATGAATCTCTTGCTCCTAATCCAGCAGGATAGGCTCCGGTATTTATTAAATCATTCCAAATTTTTTCTACATGAATGTTTTCAACTGAAAATTCAAATCCTTTTTCACCCGTATACCCAGTTCTTGCTAGAAAAACAGGAGTTTTATTGAATATACAATCTACAAAAAAAAATCTATTTATCTTTGAAAGATCTTCATCAATTATTGGTTGAAGATATTCATCTGATTTTGGCCCCTGAAATGCAATACGGGATCTCATTGCAGATAGATTAGTAATTTTAACATCAAGTTCGCCTATATGATCATTTAACCATTGGAAATCTTTTTCAATATTACTCGCATTAACAATCATTCTAAACCGTTCAGGTTTTACCATATAATAAACTACATCGTCTACAACGGTTCCATTTTCATAGCACATGCAAGAATATTGACCTTTAGATGGTTCTAACAGATTTAAATCATTGATCATAATGAACTGAAGGAATTTAATGGTATCTCTGCCTTCAAGAAGAAACTCACCCATATGTGAAATATCGAATATACCTGCTCTTGAACGAACAGCCTCATGCTCTCTTATAATACTTTCATATTGAACTGGCATTTGCCATCCTGCAAAGTTAATCATTCGGGCTCCGAGTTTTTTATGAGTTTCGTAGAGAGGTGTTTTTTTAATACCTAATTGTTCGTCATTCACATTTTCTACACAATTTTAACAGTATTTATGCATTTGAATAATATGCTTAATTTAAATTTTTAGGGTTAATAATATATAAGAGCTATTTTCTTTTACTTAAAACAATAATCATAATAATTATTTTATTATATTCATTAATATAAGAAAAATGAATGAAAATAAAAATCATTATTTATCAATAAGTAATATAATTACTGAGAGCATAATACGAGATCTAATTTTGTTCACTTTCTTATTTCTTCTAGTCATTGCCCAAACATGGGATAATATCTTTTTACTATTATTTCCTCTTATTACATTTACTTTCTCACTTTTCTTTAGAATTATTAGTTCAAATAAGAAAAGAACAGAATTTAAAAAGAGTTGTATAATCTATAATCCCTTAGGTTTAGAAAAGAAAAATGCAAATCGGTTTTTTTTTTCCGCTATATTCCAACTAATCTTGATTTTTTGGTTAGGAGCAGAATCATTATATAATCCAAATTTGGTTGGTGGTTATTTTCCGTATTTTATAGGATTCTTTATTTTCTCCTATACTTTCGGATTTTTTTGGATTTTTCTAGATTTATGGAAATATACTAAGATAGAAATTATTACATCAACAATTGACAGTAAAATAGCTCAACAGAATGAAATTAAATTTTCAAGAAATTTAAATAATGTAATTGCATTTTTAAACCTGAAATATTTTAGATTGATTTCGATTATTAATTTTTTAGTTTTCATAATTTTAAATATAATAAATATAACCTCTTTAGTATTAATAAACAATTATCCTGAGTTAGGACTACAATTAAGTCTGCCAG
>SDBS01001017.1_pt1 | contig 28312 bp, 27 predicted proteins | sample 2277091 | NCBI WGS metagenome assembly SDBS01 (sample SAMN10404972, study PRJNA504765) | marine sediment metagenome | isolation source: marine sediment core GS10_PC15, 163 cmbsf | place: Arctic Ocean: Southern Knipovich Ridge | collected 2010
GCTACCAGATCAAATTTATCATGAGCTACGTATCTTAATAACATTTATTCTATAGCATAAATCTTTCCTGAAACGGTCATTTAAAACCTCCTATTTCTATTATAGTTCAAAAAGGATTCAATATTCCAAACTTTATACAAATAAATATTAAATATTTTGTAGGGTGGAACTCTTAAACATAGACACCCTGGCGCCTGAGTTTATCCTTACGTAAAAACTCTCTGTAGACTCGCGCCGCGAGGTAATAGCTGTCTATATTGTGGTAACCGCTTTCCAGATCTGCTCTGTAAAGCTCAAGAAGGTTGGAAAAATAAGGTGATGAAAATAATGATCTCAGCCTGTTTTCCGGAAGTCTGTCTACCGCATCCAGAATCATGTGGTTTTTCACGAGGAAGAAAACTTCATCCATTTCCTCATTATTATAATAAAAGCGGCACAGGACCTTTTTTGCAATTGTTTTGCTCACATAGGAATGGTTTGGAAAAGGCTTTTTATTTTTACCCCCGGCCGCAGTTATTGCTTTACCTGTATCGTGAAGGAGTATAGACATCATCAGGGTTTTATTCGGTTTCTTAACACACTTCAGGCATTCAAGGGTGTGCCGGAATCCGTTACCTTCAGGATGATACTCTTTATCCTGATTGACTGTCTTTAACAAAGTGACTTCAGGAAGAAGCATTTCTAAAACACCACACTCATCTAATAGAGAAAGTGCTTCATAAGCCCTGCCTGATACACAGATATCCAGGAAATCACCGGCTATATTTTCATCAATTTCTCTATAATTGTATAATGTCTCATTTTTTTTTAGAAACCTTTGAAGGGTTTTATCAACTTTGAACCCTGTCTCACTTACAACCTTTGCTGTTTTCAAAACAATAGTTGGAAATGTTTCTGCTGTACGTTCCGGGCTATTAATTGTTTTAATAACCCGGCCCTTTAACATAGAATATGCATCAAGAGGATCATGGAATATGTCTCTTTCAAAATCGTAAAAAAAACTGTTTATCGTAAAGGGAGAATACTCGGCAGCCATTTTTAGCGCTTTTTTCTGAACACCGGTCTCTGCCCTGTTTTTATCCAGAGGTTCAGCCAGGTAATCAATCGTAAAGAAACGTACAGAGTAATCTTCATGGACAAAATAGGCGTGTTCATCACATTTTTTTCTGAATTCAATTTCTGGAAATAGTTTAGAAAGCTGGTGAAGGCCGGCATTGGTCAATATTTTAATAACACGCGGCTTCCTCTTTAAGAGTAAATCCCGTGCCGTCTCAAAGGCATAACAAGCCCAGAAGTTATTCCCTGTGAGAAGCTTGCCGCAGTATTCATACCTGAAACTCATTTTAAAGACCGTCCTTTCCCCGGCACGGCAGCTGCCGGGTACTCCAAAGCAGGTATTACGGTTCAAAAAAATTGCAATACATAAAGTTAATACGGCTAGTGTTTGAAATGCCGTATACCCGTAAAAATCATCGCAATACCCGCGAGATTACAAACATCTATCACTTCATCATCCCCGATTGAGCCACCCGGCTGTATAATTGCTCTAATACCGTTCTCCGCTGCAAGCCTGACCGCATCAGGTTTAGGAAAGAAAGCATCAGATGCTAAAACCGCCCTTCCCGCCTTTTCCTTTGCCTTGTTTAGTGCCATAATAACAGCATCCACCCTGCTCATCTGACCAGCCCCCACACCAACAATCTTCGTTTCCCGCGCAATGACGATAGCGTTTGACTTTACATGTTTTGCAACCTTCCAGGCAAAAATAAGCGACCTCAATTCTTCATCAGTTACTTTTTTTTCAGTGACAACTTTTAAGTTTTTCTCATCAATGTCTTTCCGATCTCTTTCCTGGATTAAAACTCCTCCGATAACCCTTTTCATGTCATAGTCATAAACTTCATCCCCCGGTATCCTGCATGTTTCAAGTATCCTGATATTTCTTTTCCCTGTAAGAATGTCCAGACTGTCCGTATCATATCCTGTAGCAATAATGCATTCCACAAAACCGGCTTTTACAATTTCTTCAGCCGTCTTTTTATCCAGGGCCCTGTTAAATCCGATGATACTGCCGAAAGCGGAGACAGGGTCACCAGCCCAGGCATCAAGGAATGCCCGGGATAGTACTGTTGCTTCAGCTGCACCACACGGATTGGTATGCTTTATCACCGAACAGGCGGGATTATCAAACTCTTTTACAATCTCAAAGGCCGATTCTATATCGAGTATGTTATTGAATGAGAGCTCTTTTCCGTGGAGTTTTTTTGCCGTGGATACACCGCTGACAGTAATATCTGGATTCGTATAGAATGCAGCGGATTGGTGCGGATTTTCTCCATAACGCAGCTCCTGCTTTTTGTTAAAATAAAAGCTCACTTTACCCGGATATTTTTCTTCTCCCTGCTCAACGATTAAGTTATGAAAATAGCTTGCTATAAGGCTGTCATAATAAGCTGTTTTGTCAAAAACTTTCATCGCGAGCATCTTCCTTGTCACAAATGAAATAAAACCACCTGCTTCAAGTTCTTCAAGCACTGTTCCATAAAATTCGGGGCCGGGAACCACACAGACAAACCTGTAATTTTTTGCCGAAGATCTCAACATAGAGGGTCCGCCTATATCGATATTTTCAATTGCTTCCTCAACTGCCACCCCACCCTGTTTTATGACCTTCTCAAAAGGATAAAGATTTATAACTATTAGGTCAAAGGGGACGATACTATTTTCTTTTAGCTGAACCATCTGGCTCTCCATGTCTCTCTTCGCAAGTATGCCCCCGTGAATCTTTGGATGCAGACTTTTAACTCTTCCATCAAGGATTTCCGGAAAGCCCGTATAATCGGCAATTTTTGTGACAGTTATGCCGGCATTTTCAAGCGCTCCCGCGGTTCCGCCTGTAGAATAGATATTTACGCCCAGTGCAGCGATCCTTTTGGCAAATGCGACTAAACCTGTTTTATCAGATACACTGATAATAGCATTTTTTATCTTAATATCCATCTCCCGCCCCTTTTCCCTCGAGTATGATTGTTTTTTTACAGCGCCTGCAGATTGTCATGACTTAGTCCTCATCATAATTGCCCCTTTTAATAATACTCCTAACATAAGCCCGCGCTGTATCATCAACATCACCGGCCCCCATGAAAACAATAACAAAGTTTTTATCTATCAATCTGTCCAGGTTTTTAATGATCTCTTCTGCTTCCCGGGCACATGCAACATTTGTTTTCCCGGCTTTCCGAAGCTCTTTATAGAGGTCAATACTTTTAACGGCTTTTATGCAGGTGTCTGAATCCCTCTGTCTGTAAATCTCCATCAGTATAACGGCATCCGGCCTGAGGAGTTCCTTCACAAAATCCTGGAACAGTACCGCAGTCCTCGAGTACTGATGGGGTTGAAACACAACAGCTATTTTTTTTGAAGGGTACATCTCTCTTAACGCTCCCAGGGTCAGGCCTATCTCTGTCGGATGATGCGCGTAGTCTATGTAAACATGCTTCCCTGCCACTTCTCCAAGATATTCCATCCTTCGTCTTGTTCCTTTGAAACTGCGCATCGCCCTTTCAATTGTACTCCCTTCAACACCAATCTTCAAGGCCAATACAGCAGAAAGTGCCGCATTCATACAGTTATATCCACCCGGGACAGTCAGATGCAGCTCCATGACCTTTTTTCCAGTCTCTTCAATCTGAAATGAGTAAATACCTCTATTACTATCGATATTAACGATCCTGTAACGGCTGCTCTCAGTTAATCCAACAGTATAAATCCTTTGCCCACTCAATCTTTCGAGAATTTCCCTGACATTTTTATCGTCACCATTGACGACAGAAAATCCCTCATGGTCTGCTGTTTTTAGAAACTCAGAAAACGCGTCCTTGATATCGTTTATATCTCTGTAATAATCAAGGTGATCCGGTTCTATGTTGGTGACGATCCCCGCCCATTTTTTAAGATCGAGAAACGACCGGTTATACTCACAGGCCTCTGAGACGAAGTAATCGCCCTGTCCGTAAACAGCGTTCGAGGAAAAATTCTGCATAACTCCACCGCATACAACGGTCGGTTCAAAATCCGCACATGCGAGAATAGTAGCCAGAAGAGCCGTGGTGGATGTTTTTCCGTGAGTCCCCGCGACAGCAATGCCCTTCTTTTTACTCATAAGCATGGCAAGATATTCCGAATAAAGACACACAGGGATTTTCTTTTGAATTGCTTCAAGAATTTCAGGATTCTGCTCCGGGACCGCAGCGCTTCTGACTACCAGGTCAGGTTTTTCTATCTGTTCTGCTCTGTGTCCAAGATAAAAAGTCATGCCCGCTTTTTTAAGACTTTCCGTCTGTTCATTCTCAATATCTGCAGAACCGCTAACCGTTAATCCGGAATCAATCGATATCCTGGCTACCGCACTCACTCCTATTCCACTAACGCCTACAAAATGAACACTTTTCATAATATTTTATCCGGCTTATCATAACATGTAAACCTGAATCTATTTATTCAAATAAAAAAGGTCTAAAGGGACTTCTCAGCCCCCTTAAACCTTTTATTTCTCAATTATTGTTATCAGGCTTAAAGAAACTAACTTTTAATTGAAAGCCTGGTGTTATTCCCTTATATAGCTTTGAAGTTTCTGACTTCTTGTGGGGTGTCGCAATCTGCTGATTGCCTTTTTTTCAATCTGTCTGATTCTCTCTTTTGTTAAGTTGTACTTGTCCCCAATTTCTTTAAGCGAATGAGGACGTTCCCCGTTGAGGCCAAACCTATACCTGATTACATTTGATTCTTTCTCTGTCAGGGTTGATAAAACTGATTCTATAGAATCCTGCAGAGTATTATTTATCAATACACCTTCAGGATTAGCCCCTTTGGTATCCTCCATAAGGTCTGATATCGTATTCGCGTCCTTATCAGATGAAAGAGGAGTTTCGAGAGAAACAAACTCTTTTGAAGCATTGATTAGATCATTAATTCTACTTTTATCCATGTCGAGAAAATCAGCTATTTCTTCTATATCTGCTTCTCCATCTTTATTACTGCCGATTTCTCTTTTAACCTTTTCAATTTGAAGGAGTTCATTCGCCCTGTTAAGGGGAAGCCGGATCATTCTTGATTTTTCGCAAATAGCTTTTAAAATTGACTGCTTGATCCACCAGACAGCGTAGGAAATAAAATGATAGCCCTTTTCAACATCAAACTTATCAACCGCCGTGATTAATCCAAGGTTCCCCTCGCTGATTAGATCGCTGAGTGTCAACCCCTGGTTCTGGTATTTTTTTGCGACATTGACAACAAATCTTAAATTGGCTTTAATCAATTTCTCCTTTGCCGATTGAGCGCCTTTTGCCGCCGCACGCGCAAGCTCAACCTCTTCTTTGCGGGTTAAGAGAGATATTTTATTTATCTCCCGTAGATAGACCGATAGGGAACTAACATCCAACCCCGTACTCAGATCGGCATATTTTTTATCAATTGACACTAACATTCTCCTGAGCTTTATTTTTATAAATAGATGTGATTATTTTATTTGTTACAATATATATGCAAATATTGTACCAGTTCCAAATATAATGCAATTGTTAATTATTACTATATAATTAATTAAAACATTTAGAATACATAAATTACAGTATATTTGCCGATTGTGTCAATATGATACGTTTACGAGATATTTGTTCAAATTTGTATACTTTTAACACAGTTTTAGGACACCCCATACTCGGCTAACTTCCTGTGGAGGGTTTTTCTGCCGATTCTCAATATTTCGGAGGCTTTTGTTTTATTACCACCTGTATTTTCAAGAGTAAAGAGAATCAGTCTCTTCTCAGCCTCTCCAAGATTAACCCCTGCCGGCAGTTTTAAATAAGACCGTTCATCCTTTGATAAAATATCGGGAGGCAAATCCTGTTCTGTAATAACTTTCGATTTAGTCAATACGACAATGCTCTCAATTACATTCCTCAACTCCCTCACATTACCGGGCCACTTATAAGACATAAGTGACTTAAGCGCACCATTCGTTATACCTTCAATTTCCTTATTATTTTCCTTGGAAAAATCTTCGATGAATTTGTGAACCATAAGCGGTATATCGTCCTTTTTATCTCTAAGAGGAGGCACATGTATAGACACGACATTAAGCCTGTAATAGAGGTCTTCTCTAAAATTCCCTCTTTCGATCTCCTCTTTCAAATTCTTATTTGTAGCGGAGATAATTCTTACATCTACCTTTACCGACTGTTCTCCACCAACACGCTCGAATTCCCTTTCCTGGATCACGCGTAAAAGTTTAACCTGTGTCTTAAAGCTGATTTCCCCGATCTCATCAAGAAATATCGTCCCCAGGCTTGCGAGCTCAAACCGTCCTCTCTTTCGCATTATCGCCCCGGTAAATGCTCCTTTCTCATGTCCGAACAGCTCGCTTTCAAGGAGCGTTTCAGGCAGTGCCGCGCAGTGCACTTTCACATAGGGTTTATCCCTTCTCGGGCTGTTATGGTGGATGGCGTCTGCTATCATTTCCTTTCCTGTTCCACTTTCGCCGTAAATAAGTACATTTGCCCGCGAAGGGGCGACCAGCTCAACGATCTCGAACACCTTTTTCATCGGGGCACTTTTGCCAATAATATTCTCAAATGAATACTTCTTTTTCAACTGGTTCAAAAGCTCACGGTTTTGGCGTTTAAGTGAGGAGTTTTCAAGCGCCCTTTTTACAATTAAGGAGAGCTTATCAATATTTAACGGCTTTGTAATAAAATCATAGGCTCCGTTTCTCATGGCTTCAACAGCATTTTCAATTGTTCCGTGCCCTGTTAAAATGATAATCGGTAGATACGGGTAATTTTCAAGGGCATCTTTCATCAACTCCTCACCTGACAGACGCGGCATTTTAAGATCGGTAATAACAAGATCTATATCCCCTTCTTCAATCCTATCAAGAGCCTCTCTCCCATCTGAAGCAAGCATCACATCATAGCCATCAAGGGTAAGTGCTTTCTGCAGGCCTTCTCTGATATTTTTCTCATCATCAACGATTAACAACTTGTCCTTCATTATTTTCCTCAAATGTTAATAACTTTTTTTTCTTTTCAAAAACGGGAAGCTTAATTCTGAATACAGTGCCTTCCCCTTCTTCACTTTTAACTGCAAGATCTCCACCGAGTTCTCTAATAATTTTATAAACAATAACGAGCCCCAGTCCTGTTCCGGATTTTCTTGTCGTGAAGTAAGGCTCAAATATCTTGCTCATTATATTTTCAGGTATTCCCTCTCCATCATCCATTATGTGAATGACTACGTCACCATCCTTTTCTTCTTCTGTTTTTATACGAATCTTGCCTCCGCTTCTGATAGCCTCCGCGGAATTTTTTATGATATTTAATAGCGCCTGCTTCAGATACTTGGAGTCAACAACAACATCGGGGAGTTTATCACCAAGGTCGAGTTTAACCTCGATATCCGCTTCCAAAAGCTCATACTTTAAAAAATCAACCAAATCTCTTACAATACCGTTGATATTCTTTTTACTCAGGCTCAAACTCATGGGCCTTACCGCAAAAAGAAAATCCTGTACTATTGAATTCAGCCTGTCTATTTCTTCTTTCACTATTGCAAGAAAGTTTTTAATATTTTTCACTACCTCTAAATTATTTGACTTAAATTTCTGAATTTCCCTGTTTAAAAGTTGAATGTGAATATCTATTGATGTCAACGGATTTTTAATTTCATGCGCAACACCCGCAGAAAGTGTGGTTAAAGCCGCCAGGCTTTCAGCCTGTCTTAATTGAAACTCTCTCATCTTTTTTTCCGTAATATCTACAAGAATAATCACATGGCCCTCTGTTTCACCCTCATTCAGGAGAGGCAATATACTCAATGTGTATGTTTTATCAGTCCGGTGCAGGTGGATCTCTTCCTCCAGTATTTTCTGATTGTTCGCAAGGGCGTCATTTAAAAATTCTTTTATCTCCGGATCAAAATTACATGACCCCAGTTCCTGTAAATTAACTCTATTTTTTGACACAGAAATGAAACCTTCCATCATTCTGTTTATTAAAATCACTTTGTTATCTTTATTTGTTACAATTACCCCTTCAATCATTGAATCAAAAACAAGCTTATAGAGCTCCTTTTCGGTAGAAAGCTCCACCATTATTTCTTTAATTTTATCGATGTCCAGTTTTTTGAGCTTCTGAAACACTTTCTGAATGAAACCTGAATATTCCATTTTATTAACCTGAATACCCGTGGACTTACTTTATGGTTTTAAAATATTATTAAGATTATTCAACATAATGTCTGTGAGCGCTACTTCCTGATTAATATTGCTATTCAGAATAGATCTCTTAATAGAAGATAATGTTTTAATACTGCTTTCAACTTCATAGACCTTATTCATGCTGCTCCGGTATAGAGAAGGAATTTTTTTCGCGAGGATATCGATCATGTAATTTAGAAGGCCTACCGTATGACTGTTGGCTATGATTTCACCTATGATATCTGTGAGACACTTTAAATTACAGCTCTGATCAGTTATTTGTCTATGATATTCCTTCATGACATCCATGTCGTAGGTTCTTTTGGGAAAAGTGTCCTCACTTTCAAGCCCAAATTCATCTTTCAAAATAGTCTCTAAAACATCAGGTGTTAACCCGATAAATCTGTACGACCTGAACCGTGATTTTATTGTTTCTTTCAATCTATTTTTATCCACTGTAGTAATAATTATCAGAGTATTCGGCGGAGTTTCTTCTGATATTTTTAAAAAGCTGTTTGAGGCCTCTTCATTCATGTGCTCTGCACCATCAATAATAACAACCTTATAATTCCCATCTCCGCTTTTGATCGATAAAAACCTTTTAACTTCTCTGATCCTGTTTATTGTTATTAATCTTCCTTTTAGTAAATCAAGTATCCTGTATACATGCTCAATTACTTTCTCAAAATTATCAATTAAGTCGCCGGGAAAACGTATAATATCTTCCAGTTTTGAGAAATCCCGTACAAGCCGCTTCTCATCATAGATACTTAGAGCCATCCTCCTGACATCACCTAAAAAAAAATCAACATTTTTGCTATTTATTCCTGCACGCTTCCACAGTTCAAAGGTATTTTCAAGATTCGATTTACATATAAGAAAAACATCCCTGGAGATAAGTTTCCTTATCTGTTTGCATGAGGGACAGACGCAGCCTGGAGCACCCGAATTTCTACAATTTACCGCACGGGTTATCTCTAAAGCTGTTAGAAATTTTCCGCATCCATCCGGACCATGGAATAGGAGTGCTCCCGGAAGATTATTGCTCTGAACTTCATGTTTGAGCATCCTTACCGCTATTTTTTGACCTTTTACCGCTTCTAACAAACCGATTAACCTTCTTTTTTGACGAACGACCTTTGCCGGCACTTCTGTGCAATTTATTAATATAGTCTCTCTTGAAAATGACAATTTTGTAAGGTTGTTTACTTGAATCTTTTTTCTATAGCAGGGTCTCTCAATCGTCTCATCTTCTTCAAAACACCCAGCGCCATACCTGCCGCCTTCTGTTCTGCCTGTTTCTTGCTGGAACCTGTACCGGGGCCGTAGGTCTTCTTTTTAACAGTAACATTGACGGAAAATGTTCTTTTATGCTCAGGACCCTCGGTATTTACAATGCTGTATTGAGGTACAGTACCGAACCTCTTCTGAACCAGCTCCTGGAGGATGGATTTATAATCCTTCACATGCCTGTTCTGCTCTACCTTTATGATCTCATCATAAAATAGTTTTTCTACCAGCTTTCGAGCATGCTTATAACCGTTATCAATGTAATATGCGCCTATAAACGCTTCAACACTATCACTGATCAGCGCTTTTCTGTACCTTCCACCTGATTTTTCTTCCCCCTTTCCGATTAACAAATGGGTCTGAATATTTATCTTTTGCCCGACCCTATAGAGTGCGGGCTCACTTACAACGTAAGATTTAATTCTCGCGAGCGAGCCCTCCCTGTAGTAGATATTCTGATTGTAGAGGTAATCACTTATTACCAGCCCCAGTAAGGCGTCCCCTAAAAACTCGAGCTTTTCATTATTTTCAAGATCCGCATCTGCCTCATTCACATAGGATTTATGTGATAAAGCAGTATTCAAAAGCCCGAGGCATTTAAAGCGGATGCCTACTTTCCTCTGAAACCGGTCTAATTCGTCTTTTCTTTCTCTTGTAAGCCCGTTACTTCTTTTCATATTTTGTAATTATTAATGATGCGTTGTGCCCCCCAAAGCCGAAAGAATTATTCAGTGCCGTACGAACGTCCATCTTTATACTTTTTTCAGGCACAAAATCAAGGTCAAATTCCGGATTTTCGAGGTTAATTGTTGGTGGGATAACACCGGTTTTTACGGTTAAAACAGAAGCAATAGTTTCGGCACCCCCTCCTGCGCCCAGCAAATGGCCCATCATGGATTTATTGGAGCTTATTTTCAATTTACCCGCTCTGTCCTTAAAAAGGTTTTTTATGGCAAGAACTTCCGACCTGTCCCCGACGGGTGTTGATGTGCCGTGAGCATTTATATAATCTATATCATCCGTGGATAACCCCGCGTCAATCAGTGCGTTCTTCATGCATAATTGAGCGCCTTTCCCTGAAGGGTCAGGAGCTGCAATATGATAGGAATCTGCACTTGCTCCATACCCTGAAAGGCGGGCATATATTTTGGCCTCCCGTTTCACGGCGTGTTCCTCACTCTCCAGAATTAACGTCGCGGCACCTTCGCCGATAACAAAACCGTCTCTCTCCTTATCAAAGGGCCTCGATGCCTTTTCCGGGTGCTCGTTTCTTAAAGAAAGTGCCTTCATGTTGATAAAACCGGCAATCCCAAGACAGACGATTGGCGCTTCTGCCCCGCCACAGAGCATGACATCTGCCTCGCCCCGTTCAATGTACTTGAATGACTCGCCAATCGAATGATTTGCTGAAGCACAGGCACTGACAATGCACATATTCGGGCCTGTGAGCTTATACCTTATTGACACAACACCGCTTGCCATATTTGCTATCATCATTGGAATCAGGAAAGGGCTTACCCTCCTGGGGCCCTTATTCAAATACACCGAGTGCTGGTCTATTAATGTTTGCAGTCCGCCAATGCCTGACCCAATTATGACTCCGGTCCTGTTCCTGTCAATCTTATCAAAATTCAATCCGGAATCACTAACCGCTTCTTCACTTGCCGCGAGAATAAACTGGCTGAACCTGTCATTCTTTCTGGCAACGGTTTTATCCATATACTCCAGCGGATCAAAATTTTTAACCTCACCGGCAATTTTTACATCCATATCACTGGTGTCAAAAAGGGAGATTCTCGATATTCCGGATTTACCACCGGTAAGGTTTTGCCAGAATGGCTCGACCCCTATACCGATGGGGGTCAGCACCCCCATCCCTGTAATTACAACCTTTTTTCTTTCTTTATTCAAAGGTACATCCTACTTATGAGATTCAATATAATCGACAGCATCTCCTACTTTAACAATCTTTTCTGCATCTTCATCCGGTATTTCCAGGCCGAACTCTTCTTCCAGTGCCATCACAAGTTCGACAGTATCAAGAGAGTCCGCGCCAAGATCATCAATAAATGACGCATCCTTTATTACGTCCTTCTCATCAACACTCAAACGTTCAACAATAATTTCTTTTACTTTCTCATAAATGTCCATTGCTTATTCAACCCCCTTAAAAATATTCAATTTATGGTTTTTGTTATTTAAATTCCGTTTTTTATCGGAACTTTTAGCTATAAAATAAACAGCATTATCACATGGCCATACCCCCATCAACCACAATCACCTGTCCCGTAATATATGAGGCATAGTCAGAGGCAAGAAAAAGTGCAGCATTAGCAACATCGGCAGGTGTTCCCGGCTTTCCCAGGGGAACTGATTCTAACATCCGCGCTTTTACATCATCCGGCAGAACTTCCGTCATTTCAGTTAGAATAAATCCCGGCGCGATAGCATTTACAGTAACATTTCTCGAACCCAGCTCCCTGGCGACTGATTTTGTTAATCCTATTACACCTGCTTTACTTGAAGAATAATTCACCTGTCCGGCATTCCCTCTGATTCCGACCACAGATGCAATGTTAATTATTCTGCCATAATGCTGCCTCATCATAATTCTTGCGATAATCTTTGTGCAGTTGAACACACCCTTCAGGTTTATTGCAATTACACTGTCAAACTCTTCTTCTTTCATCCTTATAAGCAGGTTGTCTCTTGTAATGCCCGCATTGTTCACGAGTATATCAATACGGCCGAATTTGTCAATTGATTTTTTTGAGACATCTTCACAGGCTTTAAGATCACGTACATCAAGTAAAAAACCCTCAGCTTTAATTTTAAACTGCCTTAATTCTAAAACAGTTTTTTCAAGAGTTTCTTCATCTATGTCACAAACAACTATGTCTGCCCCGTTTTTTGCAAAGGAAGATGCAATCTCTTTACCTATTCCACGGGCACCTCCTGTAATAAGAGCAACCTTTTCATTTAAGTCCATAAATATTACTCCTTTGCATTCATCCAACCCGAACGGAACAAAAAATAACTGTACAGAGATGTTCTTCTCATTCTATCCTGTCTACATCATCCGGTTTTTCGACGGGAAAAACCTTTACCTCCCTTGAAATTGTCCTGAAAAGGCCCTTCAATACCCCGCCGGGTCCGGGCTCAATATAACTAGAATAACCCAAATCCACAAGTTTCTGGCAGGATACGTTCCATAAAACAGGATGATAAAGCTGATTGATCAGGTTTTTCTTGATAGTAACAGGGTCGCTTGTTACTTCAGCAGTCGCATTTGACACGATGCTCCCCTTTCCCCTTTTCCACTCAATAGAGTCGAGCTCTTTTTCCATTTCGTGAGCCGCTTCCTTCATGTACGGGGTATGGAAGGGGCCGCCAACATTGAGCATAATTGCCCTTCTTGCTCCCGCGGCTTCTAGCTTTTTCACAGCAATTTTCAGCCGGTCCTTCATGCCGGAAATAACTATTTGATTCGGACTGTTGAAATTCGCAGAAAAAACATCACCCGTTTCCCTGCAAACAGTTCCGACTGTTTCATTGTCGAGGCCAATAATTGCTGCCATGCCCCCTTTTTGACCGGGGTCACAATCTCTCATTAAGATTCCCCTTCTACGCACAAGTTTCAGCCCGTCTTCAAACGAAATATATCCCGAAGCAGTTATTGCAGTATACTCCCCCAGTGAATGTCCGGCAAATACATCTCCTGTATACCCTTTTTCCTTTAATACACTGAAAATCGCGTATGACGAAGCAAACAGGGCTGGCTGTGTATTTTCTGTTCTCCTGAGTTCCTCATCATCAGCCTCAAAGCAGAGTGATTTAATTGAACAATCTGTTAAGATCTTTTCTGCCCTGTTAAATATTTCCCTTGCGGTTTCATAGATTTCATAAAATTCCTTTCCCATACCCTGTTTCTGCGATCCCTGGCCGGGAAATAAAAAACCAATTCTGTCCATTAAAAATACCCTTTACCATTAATCTTTCTTAAAATCCGGCATTCAATCTAAATGTCCTGCAAGAAATCTTATCCTGAATCAGGAGAGTTTAGAACTCTAAAATAGCAGACGCCCATGTTAAACCTCCGCCAAATGCCGCTAAACCTATTATGTCACCTCTTTTTATTATACCCTGTTCATGCACTTCATTTAAAGCTATAGCAATACTCGCTGCAGAGGTGTTTCCGTATCTATCTATATTCACATATACCTTTTCTTTAGGTAGTTTGAGAAAGTTCCGTAGAGATTCAATTATCCTCAGGTTTGCCTGATGCGGTATGAGCAGGGATATATCGTCAGCAGTGACTCCAGCCATGGCCATCGATTTATTAAAGGTTTCTCTCATTTTATTCACCGCGATTTTAAATATAGCATTTCCGTTCATTACAATAGAATGCATCTTTTTTTCCACTGTTTCTTTTGTCGCAGGATTCCTGGATCCCCCAGCAGGGACGCAGAGATCTTTTCCATAGGAACCGTCACTCCCAAGGTCAAATGCCAGGATCTTACTGCCCCCGTTGGAGGGGACGAGTATACCGGCACCGGCACCGTCCGCAAAGAGTACACAGGTTGCCCGATCTTCCCAATTAACGATACTCGTGAGCTTTTCAGACCCAATTATCAAGGCGTTTTTGTAGGTTCCTGAAACCAGAAATTTACTGGCAATTATGAGTGAATAGATATAACCTGAACAGGCTGCATTGATATCCATGGCAACGGCATTTTTAGCCCCCAGCCTGTCCTGGACAAAACATCCGGTGCTCGGAAAAAACATATCAGGGCTTATTGTGCCGACAATTATCAATTCAACCTCTTCAGGACTCATATCCGCTCTTTTGATAGCTATCTTTGCCGCCTCATAGGCCATGTCAGAGGTAGCCTCCTCATCGGCAGCTATCCTCCGGGTCTTAATTCCTGTCCTTGTTGTTATCCATTCATCAGACGTATCAACTATCCTTTCAAGGTCTTGATTGGTTAAAATCCTCTCGGGAAGGTATGCCCCGGTACTTTTAAACTTTATATTTAGTGGTGCCATTACTGTACCTTTCCATTGTTCAACAGGCAATTTTTATACATGATAGCTTAATATGATAAAAAATCCTTCTTTCATCAAGTATATTTTACCACTGCTATGGTGAATATAATGAAATTAAGGAAATGCCCGTCTGTGGTTATTATGAAGACCTAAAGTTTCAGGCTTTCTAATCTCCGGATGAATTCTTTTTTTTATTAAAATCATACTTCTCCAGTTGCTCAGTAATAAGTTCATTGACCCTGTTTTTTATTCCCGAATTTACCATCTGGATACCATTATACACAGTGGTTGCGTCAGATGAACCGTGGCCTATAACTACACTCCCTTTTAATCCAATGAGATACGCCCCTCCATACATTCTTGGGTCCATTTTTTTTCTCAATTTTCTCACTGCAGGATATAAAAAAGCATACCCGATTCTTTGAAGGAGATGGTCCTGGACTTCCTGCCCCACGAACTCAAAGGTTAGCTTAAAAACCCGTTCAGTTACTTTTAAAACAACGTTACCAACAAATCCATCACATACAATGACATCCACATCTCCGTTATAAATATCATAGCCCTCAATATTACCGACAAAATTAAAATCAAGATCTTTTAGAATGTCATAGGTCTTCAGAGTAAGCTCATTACCCTTTGTTTTTTCTCCACCGATACTGAGGATTCCAACCGAAGGGTTCTTTTTCCGCTGCACACGCCTTGCAAACACTTCACCCATAATCGCAAACTGGGCAAGATACTCCGGGGTGCAGTCCATGTTTGCCCCCGCATCAATCAACAAACTTGCCCCTTTTACAGTAGGCACATAGATACCAAGTGTAGGTCTTAAGACTCCATCCACCCTCCCAATATTCATTAATGCGGCAACAAGAGTGGCGCCGGTATTTCCCGGTGAAAAAAGGCCCTGTGCTTTACCTTCTTTTATTAGCCTTGTACATACCATTATTGAAGCATCTTTTTTCTTTTTACAGGCAACTGCAGGGGTTTCATGCATCATGATAACTTCAGTTGCATGAAATATTTTTATCTTTTTATTATCATACTGCACTTTTTTCAAGCAGTGTTCGATGTGAGCTTCATCCCCTACTAAAGCTATTTTCACATTGAACTCTTCTAACGCTTTCAATGCCCCCCTTATAACAACTTCCGGCGGCTTTTCTCCACTCATGACATCAACAGCAATCATCTTGTTTATTTTTCCTCTTGGGAAATTATTTCTTTATCTTTATAATGACCGCAGTAAGGGCAAACATGGTGTGGTTTTGTAAGCTCTCCGCAATAGGGACAAACAATAAGTTCGGCCAGGAAAACCTTATCATGACTCGCCCTTCTTATCCTGGTTTTTGATTTGGATTTTTTCTGTTTCGGTACTGCCATAACCTTAACTCCTGTTTTTAAGCATATTCCAGTAATATATCTAATAATTTATAGTTTGAAAATACAATCTGTCACATTTTTTATTCAGGCTGTCCCTTAACATATACAATAGTCATTTAGACAAAATTTCCTGTGTAATATGAGGCATTAAATGTAAAACCTGTCGTATGGGACAGCCTAATTAGAGGTTGTTGGACAACCTCTATTATTAAAAAAACCTTTCTTTAAGGTATTTTTCTACAACACGGGGCACTTTATCCGAAATATCGCCACCCAGTCTGGCAACTTCCCTCACAAGAGAGCTTCTGATAAAGGAGTAGTGTTCATCTGTCATCATAAAAATTGTATCCACAGATGAATTGAGATGTCTGTTCATAAGCGCAAGTTCAAATTCATACTCGAAATCTGATAGAGCTCTTAATCCTCTTATAATAGAGACGGCACCCTTTTTTTCCGCATACTCTACCAGGAGCCCGTCAAATTGGTCTACTTCAATATTTTTATACTCGCTTACAATTTCCTGGAGCATATCAACTCTCTCATCAACTGAAAAAAAATGTTTTTTTGCCGGATTAACCGCAACCGTAACGATAACACAATCGAAAAGTTTGGAGGACCTTTTAATAATATCACAATGTCCGTTAGTCGGCGGATCAAAACTACCTGGATAAACAGCTATTCTGCTCATTTTAATAAAGCCCCTGTTAAATATTATGTCGAATTTTAAACATATGGTTAAATAAATCCAAATCAATAATCAGCACTGGAAAGGTCTTATTAAGTCTACATAAAGCTATTTTTTTAGTATAATATACCATAGTGAAAGATTCAACAAAACAATGCTATCCGGGGATTCTATATGTTTGAGAAAGTATTCATCATTGCAGAGGCTGGCTCAAATCACAACGGTGACCTCGGTACTGCTGTTGAGCTTGTTCATAGGGCAAAAGAAGCAGGCGCAGATGCAATCAAATTCCAGGATTTTTCGCTTCATTTACTGGTTTCGATTGATTATTATGGTAAAACACTGGGGCTGGATAACTCCTGGCAGAAAGGAATTATTTCGAACACGTTCAGACAGGAATGGCATAAAACAATTGCCCTGGAAGCGGAGAAAACGAATATAATCTATTTTTCAACACCTTTTTCTCTTGAAGCTGTTGATTTACTCGATGAATTTGTTCCCTTTTATAAAATTGCGTCATGCGATATTACCTTTTATCCTCTTCTTAAAAAGGCTGCATCAAAAGGAAAAGGAATATTTATCTCAACAGGAGCAAGTTACATTGAAGAAATTGATAAGGCGGTTCAAATATTGAAACAGTACGAACTGCCCTTTATATGTATAATGCACTGCGTAATGCTTTACCCCGCATCATACTCATCTTTAAACCTTAGTTTCATAGATTTACTTACCGAGCGATACAATTTACCCGTCGGGTTCTCCGATCATTCCCTGGGGATAGATGCTGCGCTTTTATCTATAGGGAAAGGAGTGAAGGTTATTGAGAAACATTTTACCCTAAACAGGGATCAGGATGGGAATGATCACAAAAACTCGCTCTCTCCGGAAGGATTTAAAGAGCTTGTAAATAAAACAAGGTTATATGAGAAAATGCTGGGAAAAAGACAGAAAATTATATCAGAGAGGGAATCCAAAGAGAGAATATATGCCCGACGGGGAATTTACGCCGGGCGAAACCTGGAAAAAGGCGAAAGGCTGACACTTGATAAATTAGCTTTTTTGAGGCCAAATATATCCAACGGAGTTGAAAAACTGGACGATCTGCTCGATAAAATACTGAATACCGATATTCAAAAAGGAGCACCAATAAATTCTTCAATGGTCAAATAAATAAGTGAATTTTAAAAGTTATTGAAATTAATGGAAAAAATGCTAAACTATTTAGTAAAAGTTATTACGAATTATGAAATATTTTATTATCGTTTTATTTTTACTGTTCCTCACTTTATCAGGATGTTCTTCTAAAAAGTACGGGGCCGTAAAGGATCAGGGAATTCAACAGGAGGATATTAAAAAAGAGGAAACAGGGGAAGAAATCAGTGAAGAGAAAATTGTTCGGGCTTAGGAAAAACAGGAAATAGAAAAAATCGAAACTCCCGCACCCCCAATTGACGAAGAAAAGGAAGCTGAATCGATTGTCAGTGTTATTGAGACTCTTGAAGGCTGTTATAAAACAGCTGACCTGAAAAAATGGCAAAACCTCCTGACTCCCATGTACAGGGAAAGACACAATGATCCGGAGCTTCTTAAATTGGATGGCTGGAGTGCCACGGACATTGAGTCATTTTTTTACCTCCTTGTTGAAACGAGAAAAAAGGGCAATATAACATCCTTACCAATATCAAGGGTGGAGTTCATAAATCAGAATAAAGCTCTGGTTTATGTAATTTTAGGGGACAAAGAGTTCCCTGAGCCACAGCATACTTTTATTAGATTGGATAACAGATGGTATAAAGGGTTAACTGAAGAGGGGGAATAATATGAAAAAGATCATTTTAGTCACGGTTTTCATCATTTTTTACTTCAGCGCTGCATATGCTCAGGAGAGCGTTGAACAGTACCTTCTAAACCTTAAAGAACCTACAGCAGAAGATTACATACATCTGCTCTATGAAGGCGCACAGGAAAATAAACTGATTGCAATAATCAAGCTTATGGAATTAGGGGCAAATGATGAAGAAACAATCGAAGCAATCGTATTCGGCCTGCAGCAGGGTACGCTCTTTGTGCAGAGGAAAGGTACCAGGGTTATTAATGACTTCTGGGATGTACGGTCAGCCAGCGCAAAGGCTTTAGGTGATATCGGTGATCCAAAAGCGCTTCCGGACTTATATCGTGCTCTGAGGTATGACCATGATAATTTCGTCAGGAGCTCTGTTGCTGTCGCAATCGGGAAAATCAGTCAAAAAGAATCCATCTATGAGCTAGTCCGGGTAATTGAAACTTCGGATCCGTCCGGACCTGATGATGTATTAGTTAGAGCCTGTGTTGAGGCAATCGGTGAAATAGGGGATAAGAAAGGTTTCGTTCCCCTGGTGGAAGTATTAAGGGGTAATTACAGACGTAGCATAAAATTGACAGCACGAGAAGCTCTTAAAAAAATACGTTGGTAAAATACTTGTACTGGTACTTGTGCTAGTAACTGAAAGGCTTGCCTCTTTCCCTGAAAAAACGTTCAAGCTCCATAATTTCGCTTTTAATAGCTTTAATATTTATTTTATCAGCCTTGATAAAGCGTTCGATCTTCGATATCCTTTCTTTAATCATTCTGTGACTTAACCTCACCTCTTCAACATTTCTTCTCATAAAATCAATTAAAGCATTCATTCTGTTGGCCAGATATTTAAACTCATCCTTTTTCCTCAGCATTATCATGAAATCCATTTCCCCGCTTAGAAGAAAATCAAGACTCTGCTCGAACCTGTATATCGGTCCGGCAATTTTATGCGAATAGGCAAGAGCGTAAGGAATGATAATGCAAAGCATGAGGAGATTTGCCGCAAGTATAGGAACCAATACTATTTGAAATAAAGATAATACATTTGTTGTCCCTTCCGGAGTCACCATTATTATTAAACTAGTTAAATCAGCATCTCCATACTTGTATTTAAAATAAAAAACTCCCAATAAGGATCCTGTAGAAAGAAGAGTAGCTCCAACAATTACAAGAATGAAACGTAAAATAAACCGGGTTTGAAAGTTTCCTTCTATAATAAGCCTTCTCCTTCTATGTTTCATCTCTCACTCCTGTATAAAAATATTTTTTCAATTCCACACAATGCGGCAAGTACACAGGTGCACAAACCCCGCATTTCCTCCTCGCCGGGGACGATATAGATCTTCGTTAAAAATGAAACCCTTCGTTTTATTTCCTGTACAAAATAATCAAATTTTGCAAGGCCTCCGGTGAGTATCACTGCATCCACTTTTCCGCATGTATAACATGCAAGCGCACATATGCTTTTTGAAACCTGATAAATCCAGGCATCAATAACCTCTTTAATTTTTTTCTTTGAAAAAGAGGGATTGATGGCCCTGCAACTGCCGGCCTTTTCAAGAATTATATCTTCCAGAAGAACGGCATCTTTAGTTCCAAGATAGGCATAGATTCCTCCCTTTTGGACTATTTTTTCATAAATATCTTCGTATGTATAACGTCCGCAAAAGCAGAGCCTGACAAGATCACCGGCAGGAATCCCGCCGGCCCGTTCGATTGAAAATGGGCCGTCACCGTCAAGACCGTTATTTACATCAACGACCCTGCCATAAGCATGCAGTCCAACTGTTATCCCGCCACCGAGGTGGGCTATTATTAAAACCAGATCTTCATAATTTTTTTCAAGTTCCTCTGATATCATTTTTGCCACTGTTTTCTGATTCAATGCATGAAAATAGCTCCTTCGTTTGATTTCAGGTATCCCTGTGTAACGGGCGATATCATCCATTTCATCGACAACAACAGGATAGGCAATATAGGCCTTTACATTGTAAAGGTCCGCAATCTCCTGCGCGAGAGGAGCCCCCATGTTGGAAGCATGGGTTCCATACCTGCATGAAACAAGATCATCTATCATTGCTTTATTTACTCTGTATACCCCTCCTTTTAAAGGCTTTAATAATCCACCGCGCGCCGTGACAGCGATAACTTTACCAATTTTTTCACTGTTGCTTTTGATAAAATCCTTTACAAGTTTTCGTCTTTCTTTAAGCTCCTCTTGAAAAATACCGGACATGTTTTTATTTATTATATCGACTTTTTCCACTTCATGATAATCAAAACAGGCCTGTTTTCTAAAATTTTCACTTACAGAACAAATGGCAAGCTTTGTCGATGTTGAACCGGGATTAATGGCAATAATACTTACCATTCTGACAGGCCTTTTAGTTTTACTGACAGTCACCAGGATTATTCGATAACTTCTGAATCCTGTTAGCTTTGAGGTTGATTAGTGAGCAGTTTTTCATGTATTTTGTCAATAATTTTGAGAGTAATAGACAGGGTTTTTATATCATCTTCACCACTTACGATAGGTTCAGTTCTCCCAAGAATGCAGTGCGCAAAATGCAGAAGCTCTTCCTTGAGGGCATTTTCTTTCTGGACCAGTACCCGTTCCACAAAGGACTCCTGCTTATAGGTTATTTCTCTGGACGATACAAAAAAGCTGGCTGAAGAACCCCTGTAAATATTTATATCCTGGGTTTCGAAGTTCAAATAAATAAACGCTTTAAACTGTGATACAGCCATAGCTCTTATTCTGGTTTCACTGAGTCTGCTTGAAGTAATATTTGCAATTGCGCCATTCTCAAATTGAAGAACGGCAGAAGCTATATCTTCATATCCACTCTTCACTATGCTCCCAACCGCGTCAACATGTTTGACCTCACTCTGCATCAGACTCAATACAATATCTATGTCATGAATCATTAAATCCAGCACCACGCCTGTATCCCATTCCTTGTCTTCCCACGGACTCAGCCTGCGCGCTTCAACAAGGTAAGGATTTTCAACGATTTTTCGGAGCTCCACAACCGCTCCTTTAAACCTCTCAACATGTCCTGTCTGGAAAATCAGTTTATTCTCAGCGGCTGTTTTAACAAGATCTGATGCCTCCTCCGTAGTACCTGATATCGGTTTTTCAACGAGTGTATGCACCCCCGCAAGAAGGGCTTTCTTTGCAATCTCATAGTGTAACTTTGTTGGAACAGCAATGCACACCCCTTCCGCCTCCTCAAGCAGATTATCAATGGTCTCATAGGCGGTTGTGTGGTATTTCTTTGCAACATAATGTGCGCGAACCATGTTTATATCGTATACCCCGATAAAATCGACGTCACTGTTCAGAACTGACAAAACATTGGCATGAAAGTTCCCCATTCTACCAACACCAATTATACCTAATTTCACTTTCCCGTTTCTTTTCAATGATCCTGACCATTACCCTTCATTTTTCAATCTCATCCATATATCTATAGTCACTTTTCAAAATCTCTAACATATAAAAGATGAGACGTTTCCGAATTCTTGCTTCTTACTGAAAGTTCCTCTAATATCTTTTTATCCCTGGCAGGGAGATCCGAGGGAATTCTCACAATTATTTTAACAAGCTGGTCTCCCCTTCCTCTTCTCTCGAGGTAAGGAATTCCTTCTTTTCTCAGTCGAAAGATCCTTCCGCTCTGTGTACCCGCGGGAACTGTAATTTTTACAGTTTTTCCATCAAGTGTCGGCACTTTTATATCCACACCTAGAATGGCTTGAAAAACACCTATTGGTGCCTGGCAGATTACATCATTCCCTTTTCTAAGAAAATGGGGATGGGGTTTTTCATGAATTACAATAATCAAATCACCTCTCGGCCCTCCGCCGAAGCCCGCATTCCCTTCGCCCTGAAGCCTTAAAAAGGTTCCATCCTCAAAACCAGGTTCAATATCAATTACGATTCGTCTTTTCTTTTTAACAATACCCCGACCGCTGCAGGAGGGGCAGTAATCTTTAATAACATTTCCTGACCCTTTACAGCGGGAACAGGTTGTTGCAATAGTGAAAAAACCCTGTGTTCTGCTTACCTGGCCCGTCCCGCCGCACGCAAGGCAGGTTACCGAACCACTTCCAGGCCTGGCTCCTGTTCCCTTGCATTCAGAACAGTGCTCATCCCTTGCAACCTGGATCTCTGCCTTTTTCCCAAATGCCGCTTCTTCAAGTGTAAGGTTAAGATCGTACCTGAGGTCTGAACCTCTTGCTGCTCTTTCTCTTCCCCTTGTACTCCTGCCCGACCTTCCAAAAAGGTCCCCTAAACCAAAAAAAGATTCAAATATATCAGAGCCGAATATATCAGAAAACCCTCCAAAAAGGTCTTCGAAATCGGTTGAATTTCTGAATCCTTGAAAACCTCCGGTCCCGGCAGCTGCTACTCCCTCATGGCCAAATTGATCGTACAATCGCTTTCTCTGTTCGTCTCCCAGGACCTCATAGGCCTCAGTAGCTTCTTTAAACCTCTCCTCTGCTCCTTTATCGTCCGGATTTTTATCCGGGTGGTATTTTATTGCCAGTTTTCTATAGAATTTTTTAATTTCATCTTGTGTAGCATTCCGGTCCACACCGAGGACTTCATAATAGTCTCTCTTGTTTGCCATACTGGACCTCTGTCACCTTAATAAAAAACCCCATAAGTTGCCTTATAGGGTTTATTGTCCATACAAGACATGCCATTAATAGAAGGGATCAATTGCTATTCTTGTTATCATCATCAACAACTTCATACTCAGCATCAACTACGTCTTCCTCTTCTTCTTTTCCACCGGTATCTGTTTGTGTCTGTGAAGTCTGTTCCCCGGATGGGCCCGGGTCCTGCCCGGCAGCTGACCTGGATGCCGCTTCTCTATACATTGATTCTGATATCTTATAAGATGCCTGGGTTAAGGATTCCACAGCCTGGTTAATCTGCTGAGCATCACCTTCCCCTATAGCCTTCCTTGTATTCTCTATCTCTCTCTCTACATTCGCCCTGTCCTCATCAGATATTTTGTCTCCATACTCTTTCATCATCTTCTCTGTCTGATAGACCAGGCTGTCCGCCTGATTGATTGCTTCAGCCTTTTCTCTAACTTTTTTATCCTCTTCCGCGTGCATTTCTGCATCTCTTACCATCTTTTGTATCTCTTCTTCTGATAATCCACTTGAAGATTCTATCCTTATCTTTTGTTCCTTACTAGTCGCAAGATCCTTTGCCGACACATGAACTATTCCATTGGCATCGATATCGAACGTTACTTCAATTTGAGGGACTCCCCTTGGAGACGGTGGAATACCGATCAGATCAAATCTCCCAAGCGTCCTATTCTGGCCTGCCATTTCTCTTTCACCCTGCAGAACATGAATACTGACAGCCGTTTGATTGTCTGCTGCTGTAGAAAATATCTGACTTTTCCTTGTAGGTATTGTTGTGTTTTTATCAATAAGTCTTGTCATAACACTTCCAAGAGTTTCAATACCAAGTGACAGGGGTGTGACATCAAGAAGGAGCACATCCTTTACTTCACCGGCAAGAATACCACCCTGAATTGCTGCCCCCAGTGCGACCGCTTCATCAGGATTTACACCCTTGTTAGGTTCGTTTTTAAATGTCTTCTTTACCAGATCGATTACTGCAGGGATCCGTGTTGAACCCCCAACAACGATTATCTCATCGATATCCTCCGGTTTCATTCCTGCATCCTTTAATGCATTTTTACAGGGCGTTACAGTAGATAACACCAGATCCTCGATTAACTGCTCAAACTTTGCCCTTGTCAAAGAGATATTGAGATGTTTCGGTCCTCCTGAATCTGCTGTAATAAAGGGTAAATTTATTTCTGTGGTTGTGGTACTTGAAAGTTCAATTTTGGCCTTCTCGCTCGCCTCTTTTAGTCTCTGAAGCGCCATTTTATCATTTGAAAGATCTATCCCCTGTTCCTTTTTAAACTCCTTGATAAGCCATTCTATGACTCGTTGATCAAAATCATCTCCCCCCAGGTGGGTATTTCCATTCGTGGACTTCACCTCGAATACCCCGTCTCCTAACTCGAGTATTGAAATATCAAATGTTCCTCCGCCGAAATCATAAACAGCAATTTTCTCATCTTTCTTTTTGTCAAGTCCATAGGCAAGAGAAGCGGCTGTTGGTTCATTAATTATTCTTTTAACTTCAAGGCCCGCGATTTTCCCGGCGTCTTTTGTGGCCTGCCTTTGAGAATCATTAAAATAGGCTGGAACAGTTATTACTGCCTCTGTCACCTTTGCACCGAGATAATCCTCTGCAGTTTGTTTCATCTTCTGCAGTATCCGTGCGGAAATTTCCGGAGGAGAAAACTCACCGTCTCTCACTTTAACCCTTGCATCTGCGCTTTTCCCCTGCAACACTTTATACGGAACCATTTTAATTTCTCTGGACACCTCTGAATATCTCCTGCCCATAAACCGTTTAATTGAATAAATTGTATTTTCAGAGTTTGTAATTATCTGATTTTTAGCGGGCTGCCCCACCAATATTTCATTCTTCTTTGTAAACGCTACAACAGAAGGCGTTGTTCTCTGCCCCTCCGAGTTTGTAATTACCTTTGCCTCGTTACCTTCCATGACTGCCACACAGGAGTTGGTTGTTCCTAAATCAATTCCTATTATCTTTCCCATATTCAAACTCCTTTCTCAGAGATTTAACTCTCTTCATTTTCCTTTATGTTATTGCCTGTATCATTAACGGAAGATGCGGGTTTTGCCACTTTAACTTTTGCAGGCCGTATTATTCTGTCATGCATGATGTATCCCTTCTGTAGATCTTCTACAACTGTATCCTCTTTATATTCGGCACTTTCCTCCATCATGACTGCGTCATGAATGTTGGGGTCAAACTCCTTTCCAATGGCCTCAATCATTTTAACACTGTACTTATTCTCCAGTACGGTCCTGAACTGCTTTTCAATGATGACAATACCTTCTATTAATGCATCGAAATCTCTTGCTAATTCTGCAGAGCTGACAGCCCTTTCAAAATCATCAAGTATGTTAATAATATCAAGAACTATCTCTGTTATCGCATACTTCCTGTTTTCTGCAATTTCTTTTTGAACACGTTTTCTATAGTTCTCAAACTCAGCCTGCTTCCGTTTTAACAGGTCTTCATATTCCAGCAGCAGGCTGCCCTTTTCGTCCAATAAATGATTTTTCTCTTCAAGAGATTGTTTTGCCTCGAGCAGATCTCTTAATTCTTCGTCACAGAGGCCCTCAATAATAGTTTTGACATCTGATTCTTTATTTTTTTCTTCAGTCAGAATTTTTGAATCCTCCGGAGTATCCGGACCTTCTGTACTGCTTTTCTTTTCTTTAATGTGTTCTAGCCCCTTTTTTCCACCGTCAAGTCCATCAATAGTGAACTCCTCTTCCACTTCTCTATTACCCATATTTATTCCCGGCATACCATCAGCTTATTATTTATTTTATTAATATTGTCTATTTAACCTTTATTAACGAGTTAATTAATATTCACCCGTTTCTCTCTTCCACTGGTTTAAAGATAACGATAAAAAAATTTAACGTCAACTAAAACAAAGTCAATCCTTTATAAACCTCCATATTTCGACAATTACCGAATTCGACCGAAATAAACCTTTTTGAGAAAGGACCAGAGACCCGCTAACAGTACTGCATGTATACCCCTTTTTATTCAGCATATCTATAAATTCAAACAAATTTTTTAATTTATCTTCCGCCGTCAATCTTATCAGTTCACGTAATTCAATGCCCATACTTGTTCTTAAAGAAAGCATTATTTTTTCATAAGCGCGTTTTTTCGGCGTAATATATTCAGTCTCGGAGACCGGTTTCATTCCCTCTTCGATTATCTTATAGTACTCGATAATATTTTCGCAATTTTTTGTCCTCCTGTTTCCAATTGCCGAAACCGCGGATAGCCCGACGCCAATATACTCACCGCCATTCCAGTAATTCAGATTGTGCCTTGATTCAAACCCGGGTTTTGAATAGTTAGACACTTCATATCTCTCATATCCAGAGTCAGCAAGCACATCTTCTGTATAATAATAGAGGTCTTCATACCCTTCATCCGGAAGGATATTTATTGAATTCTCCTTGATCATCCTTTTTATAGGAGTACTCGCGGAGATACTTAATAAGTACACCGACATATGCGCAGGTTTTAAACTAACAGCTCTTTTTAAATCGGTTTTGAATATCCCTTTACCCTGAATTCCCAGAATCAAGTCTATATTAAAATTCTGAACATCCCTCTTATAGAGCAGTTCAGCAGCATATTGAATATCCCTCCTTCTCGTAAGTCTTTTTATACCGGCAAGCACTTTATCATCGAAACTCTGAACACCAAGTGAAATTCTATTTACTCCATGGTCCATCCAGATCTTCAGACTTTCTTCAGAAAGAGATTCCGGATTTGCCTCTACAGTATACTCCATCCATGGAACCGGTTTAACAACTTCCTCTACTTTTTTAAATAATCGTTTACAATCATGAATACATATAATTGACGGTGTGCCGCCCCCGATATAAACTGTTTCAAACCCGGTGCCTCTATAGAATGAAAGTTCTATAATTAAATGATCTATGTAATCCGAAATATCATTTTTATTTTCCAGTTTAAACGAAGGAAAATCACAATAGGCGCATTTCTCTTTGCAAAATGGGATGTGTATGTAGAGGGATTTCAATGTGTGGTCTCGTCTAAAAAATATATTGTATCTGCTGATAAAAGAAAATTTTTTTCAGAATTATTTTGAATTAAACCTTAAACCTGTTATTATGATATCATGGAAGATAAAAAGAACGACATAAAATACATTCAGATAAATAAGAAAGCATACCGGGATTTTAATATTTTGCATACGGTTGAAGCAGGGATCGCCCTCAAAGGAACCGAAGTAAAATCAATTAAAGATGGAAAAATTAATTTTAAAGACGGGTTTGGTTATGTTAAAAACGGGGAATGTTTTCTGAAAAATGTACACATAAGCAAGTACCCCTTTGGAAACAGACTCAATCATGATCCCTTAAGAAACAGAAAACTCCTCCTTCATAAAAGAGAAATTATAAAATTACGCTCAAAAATTAATGAAAAGGGGCTTACACTTGTTCCTTTAAAAATCTATATAAAAAGGGGTATTATCAAAGTGGAAATGGGTCTCGCCAGGGGAAAAACGCTGTTCAATAAAAAAGAGGACATCCGGAAAAAGGATGAAATCCGGGAATTAAAGAGAAATTTTAAACTAACGAATTTATCGGGCAAGCTGAAATAGATCATTCAATTTCTTCCCGCATTTTTTTAAGCTCATCCAGTGACTTTTTAAACTTATTCAATTCTTCTTCACCAATTATTCTATTCTCAGTTTTCAATATTTGATTCAGCTCATCAATAAGCCTGTTGATATCCTCAATAGAACCTTTTATTCGCTGAATGCGTGCTAATTCCTGTATTAAAAACTCCAAATCCACATCATCCCTCAGTGGTATTTTCAGGGGTTCCTCTTCCTCCGGCGGCTCTTCCTCTATTCCAATAATTTCAATAACTTCTTCTCCATACTCCTCTTCCCCGCTTAATCCAAGGATAGTGCTGTACTCCCGCTCTTCTCCCGGGCCAAGTTCACCGGGATTATAGTATATCGCCACCGCGCTGTCATTTTTAGAATAGGGAAGGTTATCAAACTTCTTTTTTTTTCGAACCCTGTAATAAAATAGCTTTTCCCTCAATGATTTATAGTTCGCAAAAACAACCTTATCCGGCAAAGTCACAACATCTTCTTTTAAAACTCCTCTGAGA
>SDBS01001018.1_pt1 | contig 28304 bp, 17 predicted proteins | sample 2277091 | NCBI WGS metagenome assembly SDBS01 (sample SAMN10404972, study PRJNA504765) | marine sediment metagenome | isolation source: marine sediment core GS10_PC15, 163 cmbsf | place: Arctic Ocean: Southern Knipovich Ridge | collected 2010
GGCTCGAAGAGGCGAACGCGCGGGAGCGCCAGGCCCAGGAACAGGTGCAGTCCTATCGCCAGAAAAGAGAGGACCTGGATAGAACGCGCGACGAGATGCTCGACCGGGCGAGGGAAGTGGCGGAGAGGACGCGGCACGAGCTGATCGCATCAGCTCGGGAGGAAGTGCGGCAACTGCAGGAGCAGTGGCGGGAGGCCCTCCGCGATGAGCAGGCCTCGTTCCTGAACGACCTGCGGCGGGAGGCCGGGGACGCGATCTGCGCGATTACGGCGGCACCGATTACGTAAGCTCGGTCAAAAGCCAGACTGGCGGAACGTGCTGGACGCATGGCGCCATGGCCGCCATTGAGGGAAACCTCTTGATGACCGGCAATTGGGCCGCCGCCGGGGAAAGCGGCGAGCCGAATCTCGCCGAATACCATCTCGACTGGTGGAACGGGTTTAATGAACATAATAACGACGACACCAATCCGCCCACGGGTGGCGGGCTTATCGTGCATGAGGGCGGCGATTACCGGGTTGCCTCGGCATATATTACACGGGGTGAGGGTGTCGTCCGCGATGTCGACGGTCAATCCTATAGTACTCCGCCCGACCGCTACGATCCCGGTTTCCATTATTACTATCCACGGGACATCGAGTGGTTTACCGCCGGGGCGGACCTGAGCAATATTAACACCCTAAAAAATAAGATTATGGCCGAAGGCGTGATGGGTACATGTTTGTGCTACAGCGGCTCGTTTATGTCCAATTATATTCACTATCAACCACCGACCAGTACGCTGGACCCCAACCATGCGGTGGCTATCGTGGGTTGGGATGACACCCTGACGACGCAGGCCCCGCTGCCCGGTGCGTGGCTGTGCAAGAACAGTTGGGGAAGTGGTTGGGGCAACAACGGGTATTTCTGGATATCCTACTACGACAAACATTGTTGCCAACACCCCGAAATGGGCGCGGTCTCCTTCCAGAACGTCGAACCGCTGGATTATGATTACATCTATTACCATGATTACCACGGCTGGCGGGACACGATTACCGATTGTACCGAGGCGTTCAACGCTTTTGTTGCTCCGCGCCCGCAGGTTATTCAGGCGGTAAGCTTCTTCACCGCTACGGATAATGTGACCTATACCGTGCGGATTTATGATAATTTTTCCGGCGCCGAACTCCTGAATGAACTGGCAGCCAAAACCGGGGCTATCGAGTACGCCGGGTTCCATACTATCGATCTGGATTCGCCGATCTTTGTCGCTTCGGGCGAGGATTTTTGTGTCTATCTCAAACTATCGGACGGCGGACACCCTTATGACCGGACTTCCGATGTCCCGGTGCTTCTGGGTACCACCTGGTATGAAGTGATTGTGGAATCGGCGGCGAATCCCGGCGAAAGCTATTATCATGAGGGGTCCGACTGGCTGGACTTACATGATTATGACGAAAGCGCCAATTTCTGTATCAAGGCCCTGGCCGTCGAGATCGGTCTGTCGATCAGCCCGATTGAGGATTTCCATTCTGAGGGACCGGTCGGCGGGCCGTTTGCGCCGGCGAGCACCATTTTCCAGTTTGAAAACAAAAACGACAACCCGCTTGACTATGAAGTGTCCGGCGATCCCGATGCCGACTGGCTGACTCTCTCCGGTGATGTGTCGGGGACCATGCCGGCCCACGGTACCGCTCAGGTGACCGTCGGAATCAACAGCAACGCCGAAACGCTGGGCGAAGGTGTGTATTTCACCACGCTGTATTTCACCAACACCTCCGATCACATCGGCGACACCACCTGCGGCGTGATGCTGGCGGTCGGCGAGGCCGCGCTCCGGTATGAGTGGACGCTGGACGGCGATCCCGGCTGGACTATCGAGGGTGACTGGGCCTTCGGTCAACCGACCGGTGGCGGCGGCGAATACGGGGGACCCGACCCGACCAGCGGCTATACCGGTGCTGATGTCTACGGCTACAACCTTAATGGAGATTATCCCAATGGCCTCGCGGAAACGCATTTGACCAGCACGATTATCGATTGTTCGGACCTGTATAACGTTCATCTGAACTTCCAGCGCTGGCTGGGTGTCGAACAACCACAATATGACCACGCGTACGTGCGCGTCTCCAATGACGGCGCCAATTGGATCACGATCTGGGCCAATGCGACCGAAATCACCGATGCCTCCTGGACGGAAATGGACGTAAATATCTCCGCGGTGGCCGACAACCAGTCAACTGTATACCTGCGCTGGACGATGGGTTCGACCGACGGCGGCTGGCGATATTGCGGCTGGAACATCGATGATATCCGGGTAACGGCATTCACGCCGTTTTCATGTGATTGCGCCGAGTTCTGCGATTTGGACCTCGATGGGGAGTTCACGCCCGTTGATGTGTCGTACATCGTCAATTACGTATACAAGAGTCTGGACGCCCGCCCGCAGTTGCCGGACTGCCCGCGTGAAAATGGCGACTGGAACTGCGACGGCTTCGTCGACCCAATAGATGTGACGTTCTACGTCAACTATGTCTATCGAAGCCAGGGCGACGGGCCGTGTGATCCATGCGCCGAGTAGCCGCGTGCAGCTTTTGGGGTCCGGGCACGATGTTACGCGTACGCAACGCAGATTCAGCAAATATGATGGGATAAGGCCCACGGACATGGCAATCAACGGCGCGCTGTTACAAACGGCGCGCCGTCTGCCGACGTTGTTAATATAATCAAAAAGTGGCAGTGTACCGGCGCTGCCTCGTAGGGTCCCGGATGTGCTTATTGACACGTGACGGCATGAGCCATATTTATGAAAGAAGACCGATGAAAAAAATTCTCCCCAATATCCTGCATGATATCGGCGAGACCCCGCTGGTCCGCCTGAACAGAATCGGCGCGGAGTTCGCCACCGAAATCCTGGTCAAACCGGAGTTTCTCAACCCCGGCGGCTCGGTCAAGGACCGCATGGCGCTGTATATCATCGAACAGGCCGAAAAAGCCGGCGAGCTCAAACCCGGCGCGACAATCGTGGAAAACACCTCGGGCAATACCGGCGTCGGCGTGGCCATGGCCGCCGCGATCAAGGGATACAAAGCGATTTTCACCATGCCCGACAAAATGTCGCAGGAGAAAGTGAATCTCCTGAAATCATTCGGCGCGGAAGTCGTGATTACCAAGACCGATGTTCCCGCCGACTCCCCCGAATCGTATTATGAAACCGCAAAGCGCATTGCCCGCGAGACACCCGGTTCGTTCTATCTCAACCAGTATCACTCGCCGGACAATATCGCCGCCCATTACCATACCACCGGACCGGAAATTTTCGAGCAGGTCGACGGCAAGCTGGACGTCTTCATCGCCGACGTCGGCACCGGCGGGACGCTTTCCGGCGCGGCGCAGTATCTGAAAGAGAAAATCCCCGGGATTAAAATTATTGGCGTGGATATCAAGGGTTCGGTATTCTATGATTGGTTCAAACGCCAGGTACTGATCGAGCCGTTTGTCTACCAGGTCGAGGGAATTGGCGACGATCAACTGACCGGGGCGATGGATTTTTCGGTGGTGGATGATATGGTGCAGGTCGATGATAAGGAATCGTTCCTCATGGCCCGGCGGTTGTGCACCGAAGAAGGGCTCTTTGCCGGGGGATCATCAGGTTCGGCGGTGGTCGGCGCGTTAAAATACTTAAAAGACAACCCGGAGACCAAACGGGTGGTGACTATTCTCCCCGACTCCGGCTCACGCTATCTTTCCAAATGCTTCAATGATAAATGGATGAAAGATCGCGGTTTTCTGGATGATGAGGGGTAATCACGAGGAAGGCGAATCAGGTGGATTGATGGAAAACAGCGAACCGGGAAAAGGATTCAACACGCGCGCGGTACACGCCGGACAGGAACCTGAACCACGTACCGGGGCCATCAGGGTTCCGATTTTTCAAACCTCGACCTACGTTCAACCGGCCCCCGGCAAACACACGGGATACGAATACTCACGCACGCAAAACCCCACGCGCGAGGCGCTGGAACAGTGCCTGGCCGCGCTCGAGGGGGGTACCGACGGAATCGTTTACGCTTCGGGAATGGCGGCAATTTCGACGGTGATGACCCTGTTGAAATCCGGGGACCACGTGATTTGCTCCGATGATGTCTACGGCGGGACGTATCGCGTTTTTAACACCGTATTCCGCGATTTCGGCCTGGAATACTCTTATGTAAACACTTCAAATGCGGACGAGATTCTCGCCGCGACTCGGCCGAATACCAAAATGTTGTGGGTGGAATCGCCAACGAACCCGCTGTTGAAAATCACGGACTTGGCGGGCGCCGCCGAGATTTGCCGTGAACATGAATGGATTTTCGTGGTCGATAACACTTTCGCCACCCCGTATTTTCAACGGCCGCTGGATTTGGGTGTGGACGTGGTGTTACATTCGATGACCAAATATATCGGCGGTCATGCCGATGCCGTCGGCGGGTGCGTGGTCACCTCCCATGAACAAATCGCCGAACGGCTGCGCTTTTCCCAGAACGCCGTCGGCGCCTGCCTGGGACCTTTCGACTGCTGGATTTTTCTGCGCGGATTGAATACCCTGGGCTTGCGCATGCGGCAACACGACCACAATGCCCGCAAGATCGCCGTTTTTTTAGAGGGACACCCCCGCGTGAAGCGGGTTATTTTCCCCGGTCTGCCCTCGCACCCGCACCATGAACTTGCGAAAAAACAGATGACTGGCTTCAGCGGCATTGTCTCGTTTTATCTCGACGGCGACAAGGAGGCCGCGCGCCGTGTCTGTACGAAGACGCGGCTCTTTCGTTGCGCCGAGTCGCTGGGTGGCGTGGAATCGCTGATCGAACATCCGGGAATCATGACCCATGCCTCGATCCCCGAGTCGGTGCGCCGTGAAAAAGGATTGACCGATGATTTAATCCGACTCTCGGTGGGGATCGAGGACGACGAGGACCTCATCGCTGATCTTCAACAAGCACTAGCTACAACCTAAGATGATCACACAACATCTCCATGTGACGATCCCGGTTGATGCCCACCGGGCTCTATCAATTAATCTTTGACCCTCGGGGTAGTTCTTGACCGGCCCCGCCGGGGCGGTTTAATTGAGTATCGTAGAGGATATCGTTCGATGAAACGAATAATTTCTATCCATCCATTGCTGCTGGCGGTATTCCCCACGCTGTTTTTGTACAGCCACAACATGAATGACTATCCCTTGTCGGTTGTTGTCGTACCCCTGTTGGCGACCGTCGTTTTGACGCTGTTGTTTTGGCTACTATTACGCTTGGTCGTGCGTAACACCGTCAAAGCCGCGCTGGCCGTGTCGTTATTTTTGGTGTTGTTCTTTTCCTACGGGCATATTTACAATATTTTGTGGTACCTCTTCGCCGTGCGCCCGTTTACCTTCGGCGCCGAATATGTGTTGTTGCCGTTATGCGGACTGGTGTTCCTTGCCGGTAATATTTGGCTGTTCCGGGCACGGCGTGATCTTTCGTGGTTAACCCGCTGGGCCAACTATGCTACGGTTATTTTACTTATTGTCCCGGTGATCGGCATCGGCAGCACCGGCCTTGTTTCCACGACGGATTCCACCAGCGGTTCCGCCCCGGATAACCACAAACCCCCGGATGGTCCGAGCCGGTTGTCAGATATGCCTGATATTTATTATTTAATCTTTGACGCTTTTGCGCGCGCCGATGTTCTCGCCGATTTATACGATTATCCGCACAGTACTTTCGTGGACGATCTGGCACAACGCGGGTTTTTCGTGGCCCGCCGCACCGGCGCCAACTACTGCCAGACCGCATTGTCGCTGGCCTCCTCATTGAATTACAAGTATCTCCATCCCGACGAGGACGGGTATGATAACAACTACGATGACCGGGCGCCGCTGACGGGAATGATAGCCAATAACCGCGTGATGGAGTACCTGCGCGGCCGCGGTTATACCACGGTGGCGTTCGCCACCGGCTATGATCCGACAACGCTGCGTAATGCCGATGTTTTCCTGGAGCCGGTCGGCAAAGTCTGGTTCCTCGATGAGTTTCAAAGCGGGCTGTTGCAAACCACACCCCTGCCGCATCTCGTGCCGGAGATGGATCATCTTCCGTTAATTGGCGGCTTGAGCCATCCGCAAGCCAATTCACGGCGCAAGATGATTCGTCGCACATTTGAAATGCTGGGTCACATGCCCGCGCGAAAATCACCGAAGTTTGTTTTTGCCCATCTGGTCACCCCCCACCCCCCGTTTTTATTCGGCCCGAATGGTGAGGAACTCAATCCCCCCGGTTTGCTGCAAACCGCCGACGGCAATGCCTTAATCGGCGTGTATATGAAAACCCGCGAAGAGTATATCACCGGATACCGCAACCAACTGGTTTATATTGAAAAGCAGATCTTAACGATGGTCGATGCCATTCTCGCCAACTCCGCCCGTCCGCCGATAATCATCCTGCAGGCCGATCACGGACCGGGGGCCTATCTTGACTGGAACAGCAGTGAACACTCCAACCTGCGCGAGCGGCTGGGTATTCTCAATGCCTATTACCTCCCCGACGGCGGCGATTCGCTGGTCTATGATACGATCACCCCGGTCAATACTTTCCGGGTTATTTTCAACCACTATTTCGGTGAAAACTTTGCCTTGCTCCCCGACGAGAGTTACTTTTCCCTCTGGCTCAAACCCTACTGGTTTGTACCGGTGGGGGAAAAAGTCCGGGGCGATGCACTTGCGAGATGATCGTCCGTTTCGATCCCGGCTTGACAGTTCCCACTGTTCTCGCGTTATTGGCGAAGAATAGGGGATCGGACTGATGAAAAAGATTTCGGTAATCCACCCTTTGTTGTTGGCCTTGTTTCCCACGCTGTTTTTATACAGCCATAATCTGGCAGAATATCCACTGGCGGTCATTTGGCTACCGCTGGCGGTGACCATCGCGCTGGCGCTGGTCCTGTGGCTCGTTTTTAGTCTTATTTCGCGGAATATCAGCAAAGCGGCCCTGATTACCTCGCTGTTTTTATTGTTGTTTTTCTCCTACGGTCATCTGTACGACATCCTATGGTACATTTTCGCCGTGCGTCCGTTTACGCTCAGGGAGGGACCCGATATAATACTCAAACCGCTGTTTTGTTTATTGTTCCTGGGGGGTACAATATGGATCTTATGGACACGCCGCGATCTTTCTACTTTGACCCGAGGGGCCAATATCGCCTCGGTCATTCTGTTGGTGGTCCCCTGTCTGACCATCGGCCTATCCGTTCTTTCAGCCGCGGTTACAACTACTGACGGCAAGCGATCCGGACCGGGGCCGGCAGACGCCGACCTGGTACGTCCGGCGACCGATCTGCCCGATATATACTACATCATTCTCGACGGCTTCGGCCGTGAGGATATCCTGGCCGATATCTATGCCTATCCCAACAGCAGGTTGTACAACTATCTCCGGCAACGGGGGTTTTTTGTGGGCGATAGAAGCGGTGCGAATTATTGCCAGACCATGCTGTCGCTGTCCTCATCGCTGAATTACAAGTATCTCGATCCCGAGGATGACGGGTACGATCCCGACTCAAAGGACCGCAAGCCACTCGATCGCATGGTCCTGAACAGCCGGCTGGTGAAATTTCTTCGCCAGTGGGGATATACGACCGTGGCGTTTGCCACCGGTTCAGCGGCGACCGAGATGCGGAATGCCGATGTCTTTTTGGAACCCGCGAGCAAAGTCGGGTTTTTAGACGAATTCCAAAGCGGGCTTTTAAACACCACGGCGCTGCCGTTTCTTTTGACCAGTATGGACCATGTCCCCTTTCTCCGCCGGAGTATCAGTCATCTCCAGGCCGAGGCCCGGCGCGAAATGATCTTGCGAACGTTCGACCTGTTGGGGCAAATGCCGCAACGGACCTCACCAAAATTCGTTTTCACGCACGTGGTCACCCCCCATCCGCCGTTTATCTTCGGACCCAACGGCGAACCGCGCGACCCGCCAATTGCCTGGAGTCTCGCCGATGGGAACTGGTTGATTCGGCGTTTGAACACCAAACAAGAGGGATACATCCTGTTGTATCGCGATCAGTTGAAGTTTATCGAAAAGAAAACCATCGCGGCAATCGAGTCAATCATCACCCATTCGACCCGGCCGCCGATAATTGTCCTCCAGGCGGACCACGGACCCGGCGCGTATTTACACTGGAACAGCAGCGAAAAAACCAACATGCGCGAACGGCTGAGTATTCTGAATGCTTATTATCTCCCCGATGGCGGGGACACGCTTTTGTATGATACAATCACGCCGGTCAACACCTTCCGGGTGATCCTGAACCATTACTTCGATCAGCAATTTGAATTACTACCCGATGAAAGCTATTACTCACTATGGGACAGACCTTACGGGTTCGTGCCGGTGGGAGAAAAAGTCCGGAGCGATACCACAGATACAAGCAAAACGTGGTAAGTCAGACGCCTGAGCGCTTGACGCTCTTGATCTAAAAGTGTACGCGCATGCCGAGGCGGATTTGCCGCGGTGTGTCATAGTTGAGCGGGTCGTTCTCTTTTAAATGGTATTTTTCTTCGCGGTCGTAACCCGTCCAATCAGGCCCGGGGTCATTATTAAGCCAATCCTGTCCGGCATCAGTTTCCAACCATCCACAATTGTCGGGTTGGCCGGTGGATTGGTAAACACTCAGAGCATTTTTACGATCGAAGACATTGATTACTTCGAGGTAGACGGTCATTTTCGTCTGTTGCCCCCGAGACCAACGACCGAGGGGAATTTCCTTGCACAGTTTTAGATCGAGTTGATAGACCCAAGGAGCGTGCCGGGAGTTGATATCCCCGCCGGGAACCGGCGATACGGCAGCCAGCGTCACCTCGTTAAACATGGCCATCGGTGAATAGGGCAGCCCGCTGCCGGCGCGGAAAACCAAGCCAAAACCAACGTTGGCTAATGGATAAAATCCACCGAGATGTAGTCCCTCCTTCTTACCGGTCTGAGCAGTCAACAGAGCGTTCAGATTATATTCGCGTTCCAGAGGGTGCGGAACGATTTTGACCGGGCCTTCGCTCACCGTCCAGACTATATTCCGTTGGGTGGCGGGCCAAGCGTACGTTCCTTCAGCATCCAACAGTGTGAAGTTGACATGCGCGGCAAACCTTTTATTATCGTGAAGATCAAGTTGGAATTCTAATCCCTGAGCCGTCGAGTTACCGCCGTTGCCGTACATCTGAAAATCTCGTCCGCTAGCGCCCGGCGTAACGATGTAATAGCCAATGCCGACCTGATTTCCCTTGTCTTTGTAGAAGCCGGTCACTTCCACGGCGGCATATTGGGAAAGCTGATGACGCAAGCCGAGTTCAACAGTGGTACTCTTTGTTGGTTCCAAGGCGGCATTGCCCAGAGGGACAAAATACCCCGCGCTGGTCAGCCGATATTCAAGATAATCCCAGCCGGAATAATATTCCCCCAGATTCGGCGGTTGCACAAACCGGCCCAGGGATAAATGGAAAACCGACTTTTGGTTTATGGCGAAGGCTATCCCAAATCGCGGCGATAAATTTACCTGGGCTTTGGCATCGACGAGGTCCGTGGGATCAAGTCTATTGTCATCACCAATCCCATCCGTTGGGTCGCCTAGCGGCGTAACCATCCAGCGTAGTCGTTTGGTATTGGAATGGTAGACATCGAAGCGTAATCCGGCGAAAATCGCCAATTCCCTTAATGAGAAATTATCCTGAAGATATAACGAGTAATTATATGGATGGCGCGCGGCGGTGCCCTCGGAGAGCGTATCGGATTCCGCACCGAATTTATCATACCCATAATGATCGACGTCGAGAAATCCGCCGTGATCATACCACATTCCATTTATTACCGAGTCTTTATACGAGGCGTGGGGAAACAGATGGTGGTAATACCGCAATGTATGATACTGGAACTCAACGCCACCGGTGAATTCATGCTTACGATTCAATCGATGCCAAAAATCAACTCGGAATCCCTTGTAGGATGATTTTCGTTTCTGATAATCTTCGTAGACCCAGCTCTCATCGGCGTATTTCGCGCCGAATTCATCCATGACGATATAATCAGTCAGCCAGGGATTTTCTCCGGAAGCGAAGGCCGAGTCGACGTCCTCCCGATATCGTCCGTTGCGGACAAACCCTCGTTCGTCACGCACAACCACATCACGCGTAACGCCGAGCGTATCGGTGACCGTGATATAGCCATAGCCATGTTGTAGATCGGTGCGTATTTCAAAATCGCGCCCTGATGGCGTGTTGGGATTGTCCCCGCTGTAGAACAGTCGTGTGTTATCAAAAGTGAAATTTGCATCGGGGCGGGCGTAGGCCCAGATATCATCGAAATATACCCCATCGCCGGATTCAGTGGCCGTGGAAAACCAATTCGCACGCAGAGTGTACCAGGTATCTCTGTTGACATTATGCAGGAATTTTGCCCACCCCGAGTAATTTTTCTGCGTAAATCGCGGCGCGTGCTCGGGATTAAAATAAAATGCCTGGCTGAATAATCTGGCCTCCAGCTCGGAACCCATCGTGCCCGCGCTAAAATGCATTTCGTGCGCTACGCGCCAGTCCAATTTTCCCTGCCAATTCCATAAACCGCTGGAATTGTGCGGCAGCATGCCACCGACAACCGGTCGCGGTGCGACGTCTCCATACCAACCGCGTTCCAGCGCACCGCCCAGATATAGTCTGCGACTATGGGGAATCAATGGACCGGAGAGTGTTACGCTGTACACGTTGTAGTCGTAGCTTTCGCCGTGGAGGTTGTCGGTGACGGCTTCAACCGTGCCGTGCCATGACGGTTCCCGCCTTAGAGTCCAGACATCCACCGCCCCGCCGGACGCTTGGCCGTAACCGGAGTTGTATGAACTATTGGCGATCGTGATCTTGTCGATGGCATTATTACCCATGAAGGTAATCGGTGTTCCGGTGGCCGGGTCGCGCTGGGCGATGCCGTCAACATAGTACCAAGTTTCATCGGAATATGCGGCGCGGATGCTGACTCCTGCGTCATGCAGGTTGTTCCCGCCGAATAGATGCATCGCGCCAGGCATTAAGCCGGCAGGTTCGGTGTAGCCGCGCGTGGGAAATTTGAGAAGTTCATCGGGAGTTAAGATATGATTGACGCCGGTGACGGAGCTTAAATTGGGTGGTGGTTTCGGCCGTGGGAAATCAACGAACAGAGCGATTGCTCTTTCAGCCAGAATTACGTTCTGTATGGTTTCCGCATTACCAGTTATTTGAGTATTTGCTATCCGAATAGTACCATAGCCAACACATTTGATCAGCATTGTATATATGCCAGATGGAATATTTAAGATATGATAGAAGCCGTTATCATCGACGAGGGCACCATAATTAGTCCCTTCAAGCATAACAGGTGCTCCCACAACCGGTTCACCCGTTGCACTGTCGGTAACCATGCCCGTCAGCGTGCCGAATTCCTCCGCCAGCACGGGCGAAGCACACCATAATATCAAGACTGCAAAAATCCCAATATGCTTACGACGCATCCACGCCTCCTTGATTTTCTATCAGTGACAGCCATCACCAACAGAACACACTATAACCGCATTTCTTCCCGAATTCAAGAAAAAACCGCCGCGAAAACGCGGCGGTCCTTAAAAAGTGATGTCGAGTTACTGCCCGGCATCACCACAGACAGGGATTATCGGGCGGCGGCATGGCTTTGTAAACATAATTGACCAGGTAAGTCACATCTAGCGGGTCGATCGTTTCATCGGGGATGACGTCGTAAGTGCTATAGTCACATTTCGGCGGGTACAGCGGCTCCCCGAGTTGGCGATAAACGTAGTTGACCAGAATCACGACATCGAGCGGATCGATGGTCCCGTTCATATCGGCATCGCCCAACGGGCAATAGCACAAGCTGGTATCGATAACCGTCATCCGTGCGGTGACATAATACGGATTGGCCACCGGGTCGGGGTCGTTGGTCGCAATACGCAAGACCGCGTCGTAATTCCCGAACGGCAGATCACCGGCGGTAAATTCCACATCTACCGGCGTAGTACCGCCGGAGGTTACCGTCCCGGAAGGTGGATCGACACTGATCCACGCCGGGGGTGGGTAGAAATCGATCTGCAGGTTGTCGTGTAGATAATGCGGATCTTCCTGATTAGGATTTACATAAAAGACAATCCCGAAACCATCCGTGCCGCTCACATCTTCCAGGCCCACCCCACAATCTTTGGTCGGGAACCCGCCGCCGAAATTCAGATAACGATAGGAAATACGTCCATCGGCGGTCAGTTCAACCTGGGCGGTGGCGGATGTATTCGGACTTCCCGGACCATCCCCGAAATTTTCAAATTGGATTATCACCCGCTCCGCTGTCGAATGAGCATAGACGGTCCCCAGCGTATTGTGTTCTCCCCAGCACCAGAACATCACATTATTCGGCGGAATTGGGTGCGGCATGGGCAGTGCCATCCACTGGTTGATTCCCGATTCCGGCCCGAATTGCAACGCGCCGTATTTGCTGACTAAAAGCTCGGTATATGTTGTTCCGTAGTACGGGAAATCAAAACCCAACTTCAGTGTATCATAGAGGTAACCGCTGAGCGGCATCAACTGTTGGCCGGAGCCGGAAATGTCCTCCCAGGCAAATATCGGGCCGTACGGTTCATCCGAATCAATCCAGATATACCCGTAATCATCGGGACCGCCCAAATCGCACAGGAATTCGAACCCCGGCAATAAGCTGCCGGCCGGCGCCGTCTTAGCCGTCACGTTCTCGCTCTCCCGGTGAGCCAGCAGGTTGGCCAGCAGGAGATTGGTGGGAATAATTTCCACGCGGTATTCCAAGTCACCGGGGCCAAGATCATTGATCGATACCGTGGAGTTGGCTGACTCACCCTGGTTAATGCTGCGTTGTACCGCGCCGGGGTTAATCTGACAACTCGGCGGCGCGACGATTCTAATATTGTCCAAGTACCAGGAGTTATTTTCCGACTGGCCGCGGATCCGAAGCTGACACCCGCGATACAACGCCTGGGGCGGGAGTACGTCACAATAGCGATCGAACTCGTCCTTATAGCGACCGCCGCCGTTGAACGAACGGATGACTTCCCATTCCCCCAGTTCGGTACGGAATTCGACAAACATGCTGTCATCCCCGTTCGGCAGCATGAAGTTCGACCCCGCCCGGCAATACAAATCCAACATCACCTCGTCGGTGGTCGACAAATCAAGGAGCTGCGAAAGAACGGTGTCGTGGGCACTAACCCGCAAGGTGTATGGCGGCGACGGCGCCTGCGTCTGGCTGGAGATACTTACCCCGCTTTGGATGGGCCATTTCTCTACATCCAGGGAACTAGTGGGAAAATCATCCTCCCAGGGAAACCCGGCCACTGAACCGATACACACGGTCCGGAATTGGGCATACCGCCATTCAATACCACGGTTGGAGGTGACCGCAATCATCGTCGTATCGGCGACCTGGGTCGGCGTCCCGCCGGGTATGGCAATCTTGACCATCACTGTTGTGGAATGTCCGGACGGGACCGCACCGGTTTGCGTGATTTCGCTGCCGTCTTCCCAAAACATAACGGTCCAGTCACCGTCGACAACCGACAGATCGTATTCATCGGGTTCAAGACCCAGGTTCATCAGGTAGAGGTATTGCACGGACTCCTCGTCGGCGGCCCCATACCCGGGAGAGGGCGACGTGGAATACGAGAAGTGATAGTCCCGTTGGGGACCAAGGTATATATCATCAAGATACCAATGCCCGGCATTGTTGTTATTGGTGCGGAACCGAATCCGGAAATCCTCGTGATATGCATCACCGGGTAACGCATAAGTCAACTCGGTGAAGCTCGATTTTTCAGCACCCTCTCCCGATCGCACCGTCAATTGTGACCAAATACCGGTAGCCGAATAGTATTCAACAGCCAGGTCGCAGGGACCATACCAGGAGTAACTTGACGAGGTCTTGTACGCCCGGTACCAGAAGGCCAGGAGGAAACCCGCTTCACCGGATATATCTATCTTCTGCGATAATAGACTGGCACCCGGATATAAATCTAAAATATATGGCATGCTGGGGACAAGTGTAATATCGGAGCGGACGATTACCCGGCTGTGCAGCGGCCATAGTTCGGAGTTGTTGAGTGTCGAGCCGATCATATCCAGCCACGGCGTTGTCCCTCTCGCACCCTCGGTAGTGATTATCGTGGTGGTATAGGCGTTGCGGTCGGATTGGCTGATCGAGGTTGCGGTAACGATTGACGTGTCGGCCTCGCCGACGCCGGCAGGTGGGATAACGACCCTAAGCAGGGCAACCGCCGTCGCACCGGGAGCGACCGGCCCGATTTCGGAGAGCTCAACGGTCCCATCGGCATCCCAAATCGTCGCGTCCCAGTTACCGCCGGTTATCGCCAGTGAATAACTATCCTCCCAGAAACCGGGGTTCTTAATGTAAAGGCGCCTGGTGACCGTTTCGCCTTCCCCACCCCGCATAAGATGGTGAGTCGGCTCAATAAGCACGTCATAATCCGGCGTGCTCTCGATACGCAAGTCATCGATATAAAACCCTTCTTCGGTGTCTCCATCATTGTCGGATGAGAACCAGATACGCACTTGCACTCGTGTGCCTGGGGCATATGCTGAGAGATCGTACGACTCGCGGACCCATTCATTGCCCGTACGAAGGGTTGAATCCAACGCGCCGCCGGTCCCGATAAAATCGAGGGTATCGGTCTGACTTGCATCAAGATCATTGATGATAACATGAATACCGTCAACCCCGTAGTTGGGGACCATAAACCAATCCCAGAACGTCAATCGCGAGTCCGGTCCCAATATGACCTCCGGTGTCTTCAGCCAACAACTCATGTTGTCCTCATACCACCACGAACCAGGGTCCTTACAATACCATGCCGCAGAACCGCTGTGCGTGCGGCTACTGGTCAAATGCCAGTGGTCGCGTATGCCGCCCGTGGGTCCAACCCGGTGCACCGGATTCCAGATCATCAAAGATTCCGTTGGGCCCGACAGCAAAGGTTAATGTGTCGTCGAAAACCTCGCCGCCGCTGGTCTGGGCCTGGACATACATCTCGACAAAGTAGGGCGAGGGACAAGAAGGATTGATTTCCGCCAAATAGTCGGCAAAGGCGATATCGCCGCTTTGGATATTTCCCACACTGACCGGGCTGCCGGTAACCACGACCATCGGATCAATCGACCAGACCGTGACGGTGACCGCTTCGGCCGTCGCAAGGCCGGAGTTTTCCACCCAGATACGCAAGTCGCATGTTTCGCCGGGATCGGGCCGGCCGTTTCCATCACCCGCTGAATCGTCAATCCGGTAGCGGTAATAAACTAATTCGCTTCCTTTCACCTGCACGGCCAAAACACCGGTGAATGTCTGCGCGCCGGCATCGGTCAGCGTCCAATCGAACAACGCCACATGACCATCAGGGCAATTTGGATCGACACTCAACGCACAAGCCGTCGAGCTGACTGCTGAAGCTCCGGCGGGAACATCACCGAAATCAAGCCCGCCACTTACCAGGGTCACATACGCATCCCCGCGCGAGGTCAGGGAACCGGTGAGACCATCGGCATCGCCCGGACCGTGGTTCTCAATCGACAACCATAAATCGGCGTCCTCGCCGGGATTAAGAATACCGTCGCCATTGCCGCCGGAGACGTCATCAATGGTATAGTCCTCATAATCGATGTATGTACCGCCGGTGCCGACGACTATTTCACCCTGATATGGAATGAAGTTTTGCGAGGTCACGATAATCGACATCAGCCCGTCGGAGGCCGGCAAAATAGTGAAACTGGCCGTGCCGTCCGGGCCGGTCAGCGCGCGCAAGTAAACATCATTTTCCTTTCGCAGACAAACCATCGCTCCGGCGACAGGATTTGCGGTGTCCGCTGTGGCTACGGTAATGGTGTATTCGCCGCCGGCCGAGGGGATGGTGTCCGGGTGCCCGACAAACAACTGTTGCGGGAGATCGGTCCAGACAGGCATTTCCGGGTCGCCCAGAAGATTGGTCTCATACATGCACCAGCGATATACGTTTTCCTGACGCGCATGTGGAGCAAGAACGGCTTTCGCTTTGGCCAACGCGGCGCCGATGTTATATATACTGTCCACGAGGATCGCTTTGAAAAACTGCTGGTCATACCGGTCGGAGTACCCGTATTCGGGGTTCCCCGGCGAACCCCAGCCATACCGTGAGTTACCCACAAAAGCCACCCCACCCCCGTTGGGATTGGTAATAAAGTGCTCGGCCACGCAATCATAATCGAAGGCCGCCGGCCAACAACCGATGGAAAACATAAACCCTGACAGGCGGGAGCCGTTGGTGAGGCTGTCCATGTCATATCCGCTTAACCCTCCGGTGTTGACACTCATGTAATCGATCCAGCAATGCCCGTTATGATTAACCATGTTTTGCCCCACGTTGAGCGAGGCAATAACCGTTTCGAGGCTCTCATTGCCCAGTGTCTGGTAGAGTTTGTCAATCGGATCGAACCGCGCCGGGACATAGAGGTCACCAATCAGGTTTTTAGCGACCCCGCCGTCCGTATACGGATTGGTCCACATTACATCCGCATAGAAGGCCATATTCAACTGGTAATCGGTCGGTGGATTCATTTCATAGGTGATCAGTTTGTTCACCCAGGCCTCCACTTCGCCGTAGCTGTCGCAGGTGGCCCGCCCGACAAACACCTCGGGATAGAGATCGACATCGTCGTCGACTTCGCCGTAGATCCCATTCATATTTGCATCCCAGCTGCCGTCCAGGTCGGAGTAGTACATGTCGGTCGGGACTTCATTTTCATCAAATGAACCGCCGAAGGCCACGTCCATCGCCCAGGTCGTCCGATGGGGAACGGCCCAGGTATCACCGCCCAGCAGGACCCAGCGGACACCCCAGGTCTGATAGGCGTCTTTGATGAAATTGCGGATTTGTTCGGCGTGGTCGTTGCCGGCATAGTTGGCATAAATCCAGTTGGTGGTGACCGCCGTCGCCGGTACCCCTTTCGCCATCTTCCACTCGATCAACGGGGCAAAAGCCGAATAATAATAACTGTTGGTAATCAACAAATATTCGTAATCCTCCGGGTCCAGAGCGGATTTATACAGCACCGGTTCACGAGTATGCGCCGTGGCCTGCTCGGGGTTGGTTACCAGCCGGCGCACGAGCTTATCGCGCGCTTTGTCGAATTGGCGATCACGCGGTAAGGAAACAAGAGGTTTGTCCCCCCCGATATCGTAGGTGACGGCAACTTCAATTTTAGTATGGAACTTGACGCGATTGTTTTGCGGTTCATACTGCACGGGAAAAATGTTAAGCCCCGCCACCTGGTATCCCGCACAGCCGCCGGCCGCCGCCGGTTCCGCCAGTTTGCCCGGATAAGCCGTTGGTGCAGCATATGCGCCGGCGTCGGGCGACACGAATTCGATGTCCCGGTCATCGATGGATAAAATCTGCGGCGGTTGGCTGGGAAATAGATGGTACTCGCCCGGCAGATACCGGCTTTCCGAAGAAACAATCGCAACGGACTGGATTACCGCCCCCGGGGGGAGTGCCAGGTGAAATATCCGGTACGGTATCTGGGGCCAGCCGACCCGGTCGGTAAGATCACCGCCGGGAAGATAAATTTGATCAAACCCGTTATTTTCGCTGAATTTCAATTCCGCCGGGGAGAATTCGAATGTTTGGTGCAATACTCCGGCCGTGGCGGACGATGCAAAAATACCCATAAAAACAGTGAGGAATAATGTAGATAAACGCAAACGCATGACCGGTTCCTTTCTCTTCTGACAGAACAAGTTATAGGCGCCGCAATACTAGAGTCCGTAAATCGTGGACGAATGTTCTTTCTTTATTGCCACCCATCCAAACACAACCCCTTGCCGCCCACATAATGCGGTAGGTGTGGTTACGCCAGGTTATGGCGACCGATATATACCAATTCCCATTTAAGTATATATCATAAACAGCATTAAGTCAAGACATTACTGGGTAGTGGGTCAGTTTGGGGAAACTACTGATCTAAGAAGAACTTCTTTATGTCACGGGGTGTGAAGGGAGACTCAATTAAACCTCGCTGGATAGTTTTGGTTACTTCATCGGAAAAGCTATTGCGCGGTTCGTAGTCCCTCTCGTCAATCCGCCTTATGATATTATCGATGCGCCTCATTTTCGCGTCCCCATAGCTTACAACAGTGGGGTGCTTGATAAAATCGTGGTCTTTTGGTGAAAGAACAACTGTAGTATCAGAAGTTGGCTTTTGGGACGTAAGATAAACAACAACCACTTGTTGAGGCGATCCGAATGGATCACTGATGATTACCCATAAGTGACCGCTTAAGAGGAACGACGAGCCACTTGAGCAACTGAAAGTCACATTACTTACCGAAAAACTCCTCTGCGACGGCAAGACTCTCCATATCATCGATGATGGCTGCTATTTCAGCGTCCGTCTTGTCTCCCGCGCGCAGAATATCTTTGTAATCAATCTCAATTGAGGAGCCTTTGGGGTCTTGCCATTCGGCAAGGGTATGTGTAAAGTCGCTAATATCCCAACGAGATTTAGTACCATGTTTGTCGAAAATCTCTCTTATGAGTTTCTCTTCCGCGTCTGATAATTTATCAATGCCGGGATCGTCAAGAAGTTTTACCTCATTATTTGCTGGCGTAGATATGACTTTATCCCAAAGGCCGTCTGACTGGGTATATCCATTCACCAAATTTAGTGTTTGGCTCAAGACTGGACCGTGCTCCATCGACACGCAAAAATCATAAGTGATTGGCCGCCCCCATCGCAGTAGTGCTTCCCTTTCCGCCAGATAGAGCAACTTCATGAGCTTAAGATGGCTCATCTTATTGGTACCCCTGAGCTTCAGAATCAGCGCAGCGGCTTGCGTCGCCTTGTCTTCTCGGTATGCCGGTTTCATAACTCTAATCCATATATCGGCGAAACCTAAGGTTATTCCCCCTTTGGCCCTCTCCAACTCCTATACTATACCCTCGGAACTGGATTGCAAGATATTTATTACAACCCAGCACCACTGCACATACGTTCAGTGTTATTTATTTGTTTGACAGATTTTGGAAACAAATGTATAATTTATTGATGTGCAAAACCGCTCAAGCAAAAAGAAGCGCCAGGACGCAAATGTGTTGGTCGAGGGCAATTCGATTCGCTCGACCGTTCGCATAACCGGAGTAGCCGAGAATACCATAGCTAAGCTATTGGTAGACGCTGGAATAGCTTGCGCCGAGTATCAGGATAGTGTACACCGCAATGTCACCCATATTGGGACAATCGCTGAACGCACGTCATATCGTCTTGTATAACAATAGGATAAGTTGATTTTTTATTGCGTTGGCGTTTTTTCTCAAACTTTTTTAAAATTGTTAAGTATATATAATTGACCGACCAGTCGGTATTAATAATACTGACCGGTCAGTATTGAAAGAGGAAGACATGGCGCCACGCACCGTAGATAAAGAAAAAAAGCGCGAGCAGATCCTGCGCGCGGGCTTGAAGGTCATTGCCCGGCAAGGGGTGGGCCATTTCAAGATGATCGATGTCGCGGAGCGAGCCCGGATCGGCAAAGGAACACTCTACGAATATTTTCGCAGCAAAGATGAACTGATCACCGGGGTTTTTGGCCTGGTAATGAATGATTTCGAACTCGCCCTCGCCGACCGGGTGGGCGAGATCCGCAATCCCGAGGATCAAATCAGGGCAATTATTTCTGAATCGTGTGTATTTTTCAGTACCCGGCCGGATCTGCTCACGGTGTTGTTTGACCTGTGGGCGTATAGCGCACCTCGTCAGCGAGGCCGGCGACTGATGCCCGAGATGGATAAGTTTTATCGCCGCTTCAACCAGTGGCTGGCCGGGATTATCGACAGTGGGACCAGCCGGGGAGTCTTCCGCAAGGTCGAAAGCAAAATTGTCGCCTCGACGATCATTGCGATATTGGACGGGTTAATGTTTCAGGCGGCGCTGGGGTTGATTGAACTGGATAGTCCCGAAGTCCGGGCCAGCATCAGCAACACCGTCCTTGACGGCATTCTATCTTAATTGTGGAGGCCACGATGAACGCAACAACAAATATAATCGCCGTCCTCGGCCTGATCGTCTTGTTGAATCTCCCGGCAGGCATATCCGCCACGGAGATCGACACCACCCTGGATGTCAGCGAGATTATCAAAAAAATCGACCAATTGTATCGCAGCAAATCCAGTTATGCGGAACTGGAAATGGAGATCATCACTCCGCGCTGGAGCCGCACGCTGGCGATGAAAGTCTGGACCTCGGGTATGGAGAAAACATTTATGCGAATTACCTCCCCCAAGAAGGAACAGGGCGTTTCCACGTTGCGCGTGGAGAATGAAATGTGGAACTATCTACCGAAGACCAACAAAGTAATGAAAGTGCCGCCATCGATGATGATGAGCTCCTGGATGGGATCGGATTTCACCAACGACGATCTGGTCAAGGAATTTTCGCTTTTCGAGGATTACTCGTATGAGCCGATTACGGTGACCGACGCCCGAGGTGACCTGTATTATGTCGACTGTATTCCCCGCGAGGACCTGCCGGTGGTTTGGGGCAGTATCGTTGTCGCCTGCCGCAAGAGCGACTACCTGCCCGTATGGTTGAAATACTACGATGAAAAGGGCGAGTTGATGCGGGTGTGGCAATACTCGGATATCCGGGAATTCGACGGACGAAAGATTCCCGCGACGATGGAGATTGTGCCACAGCACAAAAAGGGGCACAAAACAATCATGCGCTATCTCGAGGCAACATTCGACACGCCGCTGAAAAAAGATATCTTTTCCCTGCGCAATCTACGGGCCGGTCAATAAGGGTGATTCACATGCAGACATTCAAGATTGCCCGGCGAAATATCTGGCGGCAGCGGCGGCGCACGGTCCTGACGGTATTGACCATGTTAGGTGGGTTTACCCTGGCTTCGATTTCGATCGCCTGGTCCGATGGGACCTATAATTACATCATCGATATGTTCACGCGCAACCAACTGGGGCATATCCAAATCCACCACCCCGGGTACCTCGACCGTCCCGCCCTGTACAAAACAATCGATGACTATCATACGATCGCCGGGAAAATCCAGGACATCCCAGGCGTGGAGGCCGTCACACCCCGGTTGTATGCCACGGGACTGGTCGCCGTCAGCGAGAAAAGCGCCGGCGCCCGCATAATCGGCGTCGATCCCACACGGGAGAATATCGCCACCAACTTTGCTAAGAAAATAATTGCCGGGCGCGGCTTCTCCCCCACCCCGGCGCGTGAAGCAATACTAGGCCTGGGGCTCGCGCGGGTGCTTAAGGCGGCCATCGGTGATACCGTGGTGATTGTCTCGCAGGCGGCTGATGGTTCAATCGCCAACGATCTTTACCCCCTGGTCGGGATTATTGCCAGCGGCAACGAGATCAGCGACCGGACCGGATTGTACCTGCACCTGGCGGATGCCCAGGAGTTGTTCGCACTTGACGGCCGGGTCCATGAGATTGCGATTGTCGCCAAGGAGTTGGGTCAGGTTGGCGCGTTGACCGCCACGATCCGGGAAACGCTTGATACCGACGGCCTGGCGGTTGAACCGTGGCAGGAATTCGCCCGGTCGTTTTATCAGGCGATGGTCGCCGACCAGCAGGGATCATGGATTATGCTGGCAATCATTGTATTCATTGTCGCCATCGGTGTTTTAAACACGGTATTGATGAACGTTCTGGAGCGGCGGCGGGAATACGGGTTATTACGCGCGGTGGGCACGCCGCCGGGACAGATCATCCGGCTGGTCCTGTCCGAATCGGCGGTCATGGCGGTTATTGGTGTAATCATCGGCGCCGCGATCAGTCTGGTGGTCAACTATCTGCTGTCCGTTTCCGGCGTGGACATGCCCCAGGCATTCACCTATGGCGGGATTGAATTCACCACGATGTATACCGAGATCAATGCCCGCAGTTTTTATATTCCGGCGATCACGATTTTGTTCACCAGCGTACTAGTCAGCATCCTGCCGGCTTTAAAAGCAGCGCACGTGCCCCCGGCCCAAGCAATGAGGATTCATTGACGATGCGGATGTATGTCAAACTTGCCTGGCGCAACCTGTGGCGCAACAAGCGGCGGTCGCTGATTGCCGGGATGGCAATCGGCATTGGTTTGGCGTCGCTGATCTTCGTCGATGCACTGATGATCGGCATGGAACGAAACATGGTCCATTCGGCAACATCATCCTTTTTGGGCGAGGGACAAATCCACCGCGCCGGGTTTCGGGAGACCGGCGAGGTTGAACATACAATCATCGACCTGGATGACGTGTTGCAAAAATTGGACCACGATACCCGCGTCGAACACTTCACCCGGCGGGTAATCTCATTCGGAATGATTACCTCCCCGGCCAATGTCGGGGCCGTAAGTTTGATCGGTGTCGACCCCGGTACCGAACAACACCTCTCCCAGATCGACGAGGCGATCTCGGCCGGCGAATATTTTGCCGGCGACGGCGTCCGCGAGATCGTCATCGGCGACAAACTGGCCGAAATTCTCGAAGTAGGAATCGGCGAACGTGTGGTACTCACTGTCGCCCGCGCCCATACCGGTGATCTGGCCCAGGAGATGTTCCGCATCTCGGGGATTTTTAGTTTCAACATCGATGAGATGGACCGGGGGATGGCGTTTGTCCGGCTGGAGAAAGCCCGGGAGATGCTGGGGCTGAAAAACGAGGTCCATGAAATCGCGATCCTCTTTAATGATGCGCGGTATGGCCGGGACAAAAACGACGCCATCTGGGATGAATACTCTACTTCGGGAAACGAGGCGGTCGGTTGGACGGTACTTTTGCCGCAAATGGAAGCGGCCTTCTCGATGTCGGAGTTCAGCACCCTTATTGTCGGGATAGTATTGTTTGGGGTCGTGGCGCTGGGGATTATCAATACACTTTTTATGTCGTTGCACGAACGGATGTTTGAATTCGGCGTCCTCAGGGCGGTGGGCACGCGGCCGCGAGGCATGGCCGCGCTGGTATTGCTGGAAGCGGGGGCGCTGGCCATCGTAAGTATTATCCTGGGGACGATCCTCGGTTTCGGCGTCACCTTGCTGGCCGCCAAGACCGGCATCGACTATACGGGCATCGAATTCGCGGGGGTTACGTTCCGGGAGTTGCTCTACCCGGTTTTGCAGCTCGACCAGTTCATTATTTTTCCGTTCTGGGTATTTGTCTTTACCGTGGTTATCGGGTTGTACCCGGCCCTGTTTGCGGCACGGATGTCCCCCGCGGGCGCCATGCGCAAAAGCATGTAGGAGGAACCGACATGGATACGACTACGCAAAATGAAGTCATCGTCACGCGGGGAGTCCGGAAAGTATATTCGGACAACGGCGTGCCGGTGGAGGCCGTACGCGGGATCGACCTCACGATAAAATCAGGCGAGTTTACCGCGATTGTCGGACCCTCCGGGTCGGGCAAGACTACATTTTTAAACGTCATCTCCGGACTGGATACCGTCACCGAGGGTGAAATATGGCTCAACGGCCGCCGACTCTCGGAAATGAGCGGCCGGGAGCTTTCGGATTTCCGCCGCGACAATGTCGGGTTTATTTTTCAGGCCTATAATCTGATCCCGGTTTTGACCGTGGAGGAAAATGTTGAGTACATCATGTTGTTACAGGGTATCCCACCCGCCGAGCGTCACCGCCGGGTTGAACACGCCCTGGCCGAGCTGGGCCTGGTCGGGTTTGCCGACCGGATGCCTAACAAACTTTCGGGTGGACAACAGCAACGAGTGGCGGTCGCGCGCGCGATAGTTTCCGAGCCGGCCTTGATCCTGGCCGATGAACCGACGGCCAACCTCGATTCGAAAACCGGCGCCGAACTTCTGGATTTGATGCGCGAGTTGAACCAGAAACAGGGGATGACTTTTGTCTTCTCCACCCATGATACAATGATCATGGAACGCGCCAGGCGATTGATTACTTTAAAAGACGGCAAAATCGACAGCGACGAATGGCGCAACGATTCATAACCATGATGCACGGGAAACAAACCATATTAATCGTGATGCTGTTGCTAGTCGGCGGAAGCCAATCCATTCCCGCCGCCGAATTGACCATCACCGGTTATTACAAAAATTTCTCCGTCGGCTATGATGCGCCGCATTACAACGGTTTGGCGGCATCTGATCAGAAACCAATGACTGGGATGGTGACCAACAGGATTCGGTGCAACCTGTCGTATCGGGTGACCGATTACATGTCGCTAAGTATTTCTTATGCCCTGATTCCGCGAATTCAAGACCGCTCATTCGCTGAGTTGTCGGAAACAGGAGGAACGGCACGCTTTCCCACTTATCGTCTTACTGATTTTAATTCGCGCATCTATCCTGCACCGGGGGATGATCCGGGCAGTTTCAGCATCTTTCATAACCTCGACCGCGCTTATTTGACGATTAATACCACTCACGCCGATTTGTACGTGGGCCGGCAGGCGATCGCCTGGGGCTCGGCGCGCGCGATCAACCCGACTGATATCCTGGTCCCGTTCACCTTCGATGAACTGGATACCGAGGACCGGCGGGGCATCGATGCCGTACGAGTCCGTATCCCGCTGAGTATGATGGGCGAGTTGGATGCCGGGTATGTTTTCGGCGATAATTTCGCTTTTGATCAAAGCGCCTTTTTCCTGCGCGGCAAATCATACATCGCCCGAACGGATATTTCGCTTATTGTTGCCGGTTTCCGCGAACATCTTATGGCGGCTCTGGATGTAACGCGCGCGGTCGGCGGCGCCAGCGTCTGGCTGGAGGCCGCGTTTATTTTTACTCAGGTGTTGAATGATGATATCCGCAACTCGGCCAACGATTATTTCCGCGCCACAATTGGCTTGGATTACGCCTTAAGCGGCACGGTTTACGGTTTCGCTGAATATCATTTTTCGCAAGCCGGGACTGGCAATTCAAATCAATATCTTTCACAGATGACTCAACCCGCTTTCCGTGACGGCGCGGTTTATCTCTGGGGTAGGCATTATTTGATACCCGGCCTGAACTGGCAGATCACCCCGCTGGTGAACGGCGGCGTGCAATCGCTGATCAACCTGACCGATCCATCGGTATTGGTTACCCCGCAGATCGAATACAACATCGCCGAGGATATCTACCTTGCGGCGGGGGCATTTATCGGTGTCGGCTCGTCACCGCAGACCAGGTGTGCGTGCAATAATAATTCGACAGTTTTATGCCGTTCAGAATTCGGCGCGTATTCCGATATATATTTTACTTCGTTTCGAGTGTATTTCTAAATATCGTGGGTACATACATTGTTGCCAAGTATAACCCAATTGAAACCTCCGAATCCGCGGGCGATCTAAGGCCAGGGTGTCATTTCGAAGTCTACCTGTTTTGATGGTTCATTACATGTCACCGTCACCCATTTGCGTTGATAAGAGTATTCTGCAGAAAAGGCACTAATTGGCGTTGATCCCAGAAAGGCATTGGAAAAGCTATATTGTCCGTTCTCGTCAGTCTTGGATTCATCATACCCCGGATCGCCATATACAACATTCACGTCAGGGATTGGAGCGCCGGTTTCCGCATTGGTTATAGTGCCGTAAATCGCAGCCTGAGGATTGTCACCGCTGACGTTAAGGCGTGGTCCTTGTATGAAATATGAATTGATGTTGGCCGTTTCTTCAGCTTCAAACGAGATACTGTCAATATAGAGGAAAAATCGAATATCGCGAGCGCGAATCGGGGTAATATTAAATGTAAGAAGTGAATAAACATCTCGCGGCAATGTACCAAATTCGCCCGGATCCCTGGTACAAGTAATCTGAATATCGTCATAGCGTTGTTGGGAAGTAATAGTAAGTTGCCCCCAACGGGCATCAGCCGCTATCGCAGAGTCTACCAATTGAATATTGTCAAACCAATAATGCGCTCGAAGCATGATAAATTCCAGTGTGGGAATATTAAAAACCTGCAGACTGCAAGCAATCTGGTCACAGATTTCTACCGCTGCGTGAAGGGGCGTTAAGACTATCATCGGGGGTTTGGGCAGGAGTTTGATATGGATTTCCTGGTTAGAATTCTCCTCAATATCAATCAGTGTATCACCGACATATAGCGTATCGTCATTCCACCAACCCGACCAGAGCGTAAAAGTCGTGGATCCTGCAGGAAACTCTATGGGTGGAAAAACAAAATACCCATCGTCATTTCGGCCAGCAGTGACATTTACGGCCGAATCGCCGAAGACCGCCTGCATTATGACTTCGCCGAAAGTGTAAAACTCCAAATGATCGGGGTATATCTCTGCCTTAATTACAATTCCAGTAGCTGGTGGGGGTTCGTTTGGTTTTTCGCTGCCGCAACCTGCTATGATCAGCGCGAGAAGGACCAAGCCTAATATAACCTTAATCCACCTGGTCATCATATTTATTCCCCCGGCAGACGTACCGGTGAACCTGTATGCACATGCAATATACTATTTGGCCATTCAGATTGCAACACGTACACACGATTATTGTGCCTTAACTGGTAGCATTTCCAACGAGGTGGATAACTCGCGCATTTTTGACGTGATCATTAAAACTACATCACGCCTCCAAGGATTTCAGCTTGCCCCGGCTTGGAATACCTACCAGTCTACATCTCCGGCAAGTGGAAGCACACCACTTTCGGCTCGGTCATCTCCTGTAGGGAGAATTTTAAGCCCTCGCGGCCCAGGCCGGAATACTTGACGCCGCCGAACGGCATCGAATCCAGCCGATAATCGGTCGACTCGTTGATCATCACGCCGCCGCAGTCCAGTTCGTAGGCCGCTTTAAATGCCACATCGAGGTTTTTGGTGAAAATCCCGGCGAGCAGGCCATACGGCAGCGAATTGGCTTTTTTGATCGCCTCATCGATATTGCCGACCGGATACAAATTGACCGTGGGGCCGAAGACTTCCTCGTAGTGGATCGTCGCGTCCTCGGGGACGTTTTCCAACACCGTCGGCTCGAACAACGCACCCTCGCGTTTGCCGCCGGTGAGAATCATCGCGCCTTTTTTCTCGGCTTCGGCGACCCAGCGTTCGACGCGTTTGGCTTCGCCCTCGGTAATCATCGGGCCCATGTTCGTTTTTTCATCGAGTTTGTTACCGATGACATACTTTTTTGTGTCGGTGACGAACCGGGCTTTAAACTCGTCGTAGATTTCCCGATGGAGATACAATCGCTGGACGCCGATACAATTCTGGCCCGCCGCCCAGAACGCGCCGGAGACACAGGATTCGACGGCATAATCCAGATCGGCGTCATGCCACACGATCACCGGGGAGTTGGAACCCAGTTCCATGCCGATTTTTTTTATCCCGGCAATCGCGGCGATATGTTTACCAGCCTCCAGCCCGCCGGTAAACGAAATCATGCGCACCCGTTCGTCGGTCACCAGCGTATCCCCGATTTTGGGACCGTAGCCGGTAATCGCTTGCAGGGCCATCGGCGGCATGCCCGCCTCGACCATCGCCTCGGCCAGTTTCAACGCCGAAAGCGGGGTCACCGTCGCCGGTTTGAGGATGACCGAATTACCCCCCGCGAAAGCGGGACCCAGTTTGTGCGCCACGAGGTTGAGCGGGTCGTTAAACGGAGTGATGCACAGGATTACACCGATCGGAAACCGATAATAATACCCGCGCCGCTGTTCTCCGCCGGGAAACGAATCAAAGGGAATCGTTTCACCCATCACCCGTTTGGCTTCCTCGGCCGAGCAAGTCAGCGTATTGACCGTGCGCATCGCCTCCTTGCGCGCCTCGTTAATCGTCTTGGAACCCTCGCGGGCGATGGTCTCGGCGAATTCTTCCTGCCTTTCCGAGATTATCGCGGCTGTTTTGAATAAAATTTGCGCGCGGTCGTAGACCGTCATTTTTTTGGTAATTTTAAAACCTTTAACCGCCGCTGCCAATGCCGTCTGGGCATCGTCCTTGTTCGACTGGGGTACGGTATCGACCACCGAATTATCGAAAGGATCGATCACCTCGATTTTTTTGTCCCGGTCGACCCATTCGCCGTTCAACAGCATTTTCATTTTGCACCTCCAAGCTGCAGGAGATCGATTAACATACTGTAGCCGGTTTCTATCCGGCCCGCGCCCGGTCCGACGATGGTCACATCACCCAGGACATCGGTGGTGATCGTCACGGCGTTGCTCGCGCCGCCGACCCCGGCCAGCGGGTGTGCCAGGTCGATTTTCTGCGGCCCGACCGCGGCCATGATTTTGCCCTTGTC
>SDBS01001019.1_pt1 | contig 28279 bp, 34 predicted proteins | sample 2277091 | NCBI WGS metagenome assembly SDBS01 (sample SAMN10404972, study PRJNA504765) | marine sediment metagenome | isolation source: marine sediment core GS10_PC15, 163 cmbsf | place: Arctic Ocean: Southern Knipovich Ridge | collected 2010
CGTGTAACTCTTGTAGATTATAAGAGCTTATATTATTAAAAAGTTTTTTATTTCTTGACAGTTTCTTCCTTAATCATAATATTGTTTATATTAGCTACTAAATATCTGATAGATATTAAATGGGTCATTATCTTTCTATATAATATAAATATAAATAGTGTTATAAAGATTGGTATTGTTAATATAACAATAATGTTATCGTTATTATATTCTATGTTCATTTTTATGAACTTTTTATAAAAGTTTAACATATGGGCCATAATTTAGTACTAATAGGTGGACATGGAAGATAAAATCGTCCATCTGTTACATTAAGTTGTCTTTTTCTCCAATTACAGAAACATATTTTAGGTAATGAACAAGAGCTTCTAGTACAGCGGGTGTTGCTTAATAAAAGACATCCCCAATTACTAGGACAATTTTGTGTTATATTAAAAGTACAAACACACATAAGTTGACCTGTGGTAGACGGAATCATATATTCAACAAGAAAGAATATCATAACAAAAGCAAATATTGTTTTCATTTTTGTAGGAAGTAATTTTACTTTATATAGATTATATAAGTAAAAATTTAAGTATGTCTACAAGGGGAGCATTGTTGGAAACTTTACTTAATAACAACTTTAAGAAAATAAGATACTGCCATTATTGTAATAAGTTTGATATATCATTCTTAATAACAAAATCTGAAATTAAAGATGTATTGTATATAATAATCTTTGACAATAATGATCTAATTATTGATTCATATAAATCAAAGATTAATAATGTATATAATATAGTGTATGAAGATCCTAACATAACCTATACAAATATAATCTATAACAACAGTGCCGAGGTTGAAATACACACCAATATTAATTTTTAATAAAAAGATAAAATCTTTACCAAAGATCTATAGAAACATTGTTAGAAAGACTCTTATATGTAGCTTTGCATACTCTCCATTGCTTTCTGGAAATAGGGTCGTTGTCTACTAAATGAAATATATTAGGATTATCGGATCTAAATATTCTTCCCACTATTTGAGTTAGAAAACATGGATCCTTTAAAGGTTGAGCAATTATTAATATATTAGAAGGAATAGTATAGTTTTCACACAATGTTTCTTCATCGAACCCAGTCATCTTTTTCGATGAAACTATCAACACATTCGAACTTTTATAATGAGTCATATCTTTATAATACTTACTATTATTTATATGGATTTCGTCTAAAAGAGCAGATATTCTATCAACAAATCTCGTTCTATGACATACAACTAATATGTTTCCATTCTCTATTTCCTCTTCTATTATATCTATTAATATATCATTTCTTCTATCTTCTTTCTCTAAACTCTTGATATATTCTTCCCAATCTACTCTTCCAGTTTTAGTATTAGTTGATATTGATCCTCTTATTCCTGTTAATACTTTATTAATTACAATTGGATATGGATATTTAGTAGTAATAATAGAATTAGAAAATAATAACATTGTATCTTTTTGTTTAAGTGTAGCAGTACAAAATATTAAATAATTAGTAATAAATCCCAACATCTGATTTATTCTTTTGCGAGTCATCATTAAATGAGCTTCGTCAACAATAAGAATAAATGTATTTCTCTTTATCTTCCCATTTAATTTATTGTAGTTAAACGGAGTGACCACATGAAACTTTCCCAAAGTTTCATCAAATGGAAACTTTGGGAAAGTTTCATCAAAGTTTATAGTTTGATGAAACTTTCTTAAAGTTTCTATCCAATGATCTCTGAGCATATTACTTGGGCAATATATAATTATATGTTTATTGAAAGGTTGAAGCATTAGAGATAAATATATAGAAATAAAAGTTTTTCCTGCTCCAGTATATAAATTAAGTATTATTGATCTTTCTAATATTAATTTATTATATGCCGAAACTATAGATTCAATCTGATAATCTCTCGGAGTCATATTTCTAGGAAGATCAAGATCAGAAGGATGAGAACTGAAAACTGGTCGTTCTATATTATATTTTGATACAAAACCACTATAAAATGGCAATAATGCTCTATTACTATCTATGTAATAATAATATTTTATCTTTTCTAGAATTTTAGATATATTGTTAACTTTTACCATTACAGACATTTTTATTATGTTTTTAAAGTTATTTCACTCAAAAATAATATGGCTTTAATTTTCTTATTGGACAAAGAAATAAAAGAATATATATACTATGCTGTAGATTTAAAGAATTTACCTTTTGATACTATGATTAATGCTATGATCAGATTTCAGAAAAGAGAGTCTAAAGAAATAAGAAATCTGAAAGTATTAGAAGAGTATGATGACTATGATAGAATATTGTTAACCAAATATGGTAAAGAATGTATAGGTATAGTAGCAGAATATATTAATAAAGGTGTTTTAAAGATGGGTGAAGACATAATTTATAATATGTATAACATAGATAACATAAGTGATGGAACATTAAATGAAAGGGTGTATAAATTAGACCGTAGCATATCGTTACAAGTTATGTCTTTGTTAGCACATCCGTTTCAACTTGATACTAATTATGCTAAATTAGAACTAGAAAGAATATGGAATATACATAATGATTCTAAATGGAAAGATTATAAAACATTCATCTTTAAAGAAACATATACCAATCTTAAGCTTAAGCTTAGAATGTATGCCGAATTCTTTTATGATTATGTTATTGAATCTCTGCCTGCATACTCTCTATATACTGATTTTGAATTCAATATAAATATAACAATTGTAGTTACATTTCCTCATATTGGATATGAAAGAAAAGGCAAAGTGTATGAATTTTCATATGAAGACTATGATATTTTATACATTAAATTAGATGAAAGCAAAGAAGAAGAAGAAGATGGCGCAACGACTGAAGAAAGTTATATTTATATACGACTTGAAGAAGAAATAAAACATATCAACAAAATAGGTCATTTATTGGGAGAGATAGAAATACCTTGCATACTTGAAATGTCAGAATATGAGCATACATTCCATGTTACAGCTGGATTTGTTTATTGTATAACAAGAGGACTTATAGTATACGACTATAATATTTCTAATGTTTCAGATTTATATTATATATTAATGAATGATTTAAGAAAGACTAATTTAAATGTTAATGAACACTTTATTGGGAAAGATACAAGAACGAGAAGCGAACCAACATATAAAGATCTTAATGTTTGGCTTAATGAGAATGTAACTTGATAAGACATGTTTTTATTTCTTCCATACATAAAGTCTATTGGAACTTACTTTACCTTTAAATCTCTCAATATAATAATCTGTTATGAAATTATTAATTAATATATCTAATTTCATAATCCTACTTACTAGATATTTAGGCTTGATATTGCGACTCAAATGATATATTAGATATCCCCCCTTTACTAACAGTTTCCATAATTTGCGTGTAACAGGTATAAACCATTCATTAACCCAGGATTCTTCATCTAAATATTTAATTATTGATTGTCCAGGATCGCTAGAATAGAATTCGTGATTAAAATGTGGAGGGCTAGTAAATATTAAATCGGGACTGTCTTGATAATTACCAAGATAATTAAAGTCCTCTATAGGAAATAGAGTAATTTCTATACTTTTATTGGGTCTGATCCCATTTAAAAAGTTAACGATATCTTCATATCCTTCAAATACATCAGTGTTTACATCCACAGCACGATATATATTTATTGTATCAGATAATGCAGCTCCTATTGCTCTGTCTCCCCATCCAGCAAAAGGATCAAAGAATATGTTACTTCCATAACGATCACATATAAATATTGCAAGTGATACAGAAAAATTACTTACCTGCTTTGTAGTATTCCATATAGCTTCTGATAACGATCTAGTATCTATATTATCTTCATATTTCATTGCAATGTTGAACGCTTCTGATACTATAGATTTAGGATTCTTCTTATATATATTATACGGTGAATCAAAATGAATAACATTTGCTTTAACTCTTGCATATTCTGTAAAATATTCAGTAATTACATCCAATGTATAATAATCAATATCTTTCTCATCGTATACTATATAATGTTTTCCACTATCATTTTCAATACGTAATAAAGGTTTATGTTTTGCTAATTCTTGAGGATTAATAATATAACTTTGATAAGGAAATTCAACATCTTCGGATATTATTTTCTCTACCAAATCATCTACTATTATACTTCTTTTATTTTGATATATTTTAAGATCAGAATAGGGAATATCGATGGTTTTATAGAAACTGTTGATATATTTATCTAGTCCCATACCTATATACATTATGCATATTATTATCTTCTTTTCACTATATGGGAATGTTATGGCAAATTTGTTCTCTTTTGAGAGAGATCTTAGTATGTTAAGATCATAGTTGTATGGTATTTTACAACATATAAGGCTTGCATATTTCATACTTCTTTCTAAAAATATTTCAAATGTTGGAATAGTAGAATCAGAACTAAACTTAAGACTTGTAACTATAACTTTGTCACTATAATCTTCTCCCCATATAGGATCAACAAATATAGCATTATCTTCATATAAAGATAAATTACTTGTTGCATCATCGTTGATTATTTCTACTTTCTCATGAAATTTGTATAATTTAGTATTATTAAGCAGACAATCATATCTTTCTTTATTCTTTTCTATTAAAGTGAGTTGTTTTATATCATTATTTAATTGAAATGCTATTGAATTTCCACCAACACAGGCTGTTATATCATATAGTTTAAATATTTCTAATTCTCTCATCTTATCTCCTACAAGAGTAGATATTCTACAAGAATGCTCTTTTGGTGTTACATATGCAATACAATCTGAAGGACACTTTATATTTCCAGATACATTTCTTAATATAATATTGGATTCTCCTGTTAGGTTACAATATATGTCTTTTATTTCTGTAGAAGCTTTTCTAAAGCTTCCCTTTGTTGAAGCTTTAGAAAAGCTTCCCTCAACATTGAGAGGAAACATTCTATTGATAAAAGTACGATTAATACTTTCATTAACTAACTCTTTTAAATTTCCTCCTCTAATAAATCTGGATATAATTGACTCTACTACATCGGGATTCTTCAATTTACACTTTAATCTATCAAACCTAAAATTCGATAATATTTCCCTTAGATTAATATGTAATCCTTCAGACTTAACTACTTGAATATTTGATACATTCTTAAATTTAGTTGCAATGAGAGAATATAATATAGCTCCATATTCTCTCTTTTCAGACTTAGCTATAATCCTAAAACCACTTTCTTCTAATATTCCTGATATATACTTATAAGTATAGAAAGTTGTGTCCAGTCCACTAGATATAGTTCTAATAGAAGACGGCTTCATATTTGTTATTATTTTATCAATATGTAGTACTGTAACAACTGATATTGTAATATTATCAAAAGAGTAATCTTTTATATATATTGCACCATTAAATCCTAATAGTGTATTTAGTTTAAATAATATTTCTGATATATTCTTCCTATGATGTATATATCTATCTAAAATATAAATAATTCCAAGCTTCTTTCTTGGAAATTCCTGAGCATGATTTATCAAATCTTCTATACTATTTGCATTAACTGGATAAATAGGACATATTGTTGATAGATATATCTTTTCTGTGATTCTTTTATTTATTTTCTTTTCTTTAATCAAGTCATCTAAATTCATTAAAACTTTTTTATTTTGATAAAACTTTTCTAAATATCTATGTCAGAATTTGGTATTAAAACTATTTTATCTACACAAGAGTAATATTCAGAAGAGAGGAGAAGTTCTTCTCCACATTCGCTAAAATCCTCTCGTTTAATTAAAGAAGATTCAACTTTCTCTAATCCTACTATTGGAAACTCTACCACATACCTATCCGCACAGATATGAAATATGGATATCGGAGCTATAAATTCATCATAATTCTTTGATATATTCAATATCTTCGATCCTTTTGTTTCTATAAGTTTACTACATCTTATATAATATCTGTATGTATATCTATCATTAGTACTATGTTTAATATTTCTGCATATCATACATCTATGAATAGTATTGCAAGTATTATCTTTATATATATTCTTTATATTAAGCATGAATCTTTATTTTTATAAAAATATTTTATATTTGGAACATAATTATATATTGATCTATACTTCTATCGGGTATTATGTCCTTAACATTTTCATATATATCAATAATAACTTTCTTATATAAATATCGTAGAAATTTCTCTAAATCATCATCCTTCTTATTGATATATATGTATATAACATCTGCTTGATCAATAAATTTATTAAACAATATATCATATTCTGTAATCAATAGATTATAATATTCTTTATCGTTAGAATCTAATGTTGTAAGATGATATCCTTGTGACCTTAATAATCCTACCTCCATTGTTTTATTAATATAATCGTCTCTATTACTCCACGAGATCTTAGTAAATTTATCAGAAGAGTTTGGTAGATCTTTATCAACCATTTCATTTTCTTTGGCAAAGTAAACTAATTTATCTTTCATCTTAAGATATGTATTGAAAGATATAAGATTAAAGCTAGTTCTCAATATGAGCGTATGGAAAGAATTATATTCTGTTATTTCATAATCTGAGCTTCCTTCAAATTGTGACATACTTGCATTCTGATACATGTCTCTAATAACATCGTTTTCTATAGCAGATAAGATAACAGGAATGCTGTTATAATGTTTCCCATCCTTTACATATCTCATTTTATCTCTTTTATAACAACTAGGTCCATAAGCTTCAGTAACTAAATCTCCATTTGATTTATAAACAGAACATCCATATAATATATCGTCCCTTAGTTCTCTAAGTAAAACAGTAGCATTATTTCCTCTCAAACTTGCAGTTGTATATTTCTCTGATAATTGTAACAATGCTATTTTGGCTGCAACAGATATATCTGAAGGAGATATTCCTTCTACATATGATGATCTTGTACCATTCTCCCATAAGAAATTAAGAACTGATTGATATAAATTACTTCTCTTAAATGATCCAATATCTATTTGATCGGACAATTCTCCTTCTTTATAGAACTTAATTAATTTGTTCGAGTAGTTAGAATAACTTCCATTTGTTTTTCTCATATAATATAAATATGCTCTATTTAATGAATATATGGGAAAATAACTCTTTAATGAGAAGCTAAGAGTTACCACATGTTGTTGATATTCATTGAGAATAGCAGACAATATTTGAATAAATTTTATACCTGGATTTGTTTTACTTTGTGAACCTTTAGAACTTCTGCTAAAATAAATGTCGATACTAATAACCAAGGATCGTTGAGATGAAGAAACATAGAGAGGAGTAACCTGACCATATTCTAATATTCCATCATTAATATTTATTTTATTATCAACATAAAAGAATCCTGTAGGAAGAGCCATACTAAATATCCATTTACCATCTAAATATTCATTGTCATCTATAAGATGATCTATATCTTTATAATTAAGTTTGTATCTAAAGTTTATTTTTGTTATATAATCATCATCTATTAGATATCTGATTTTATCATAAACTAATTTTACAATAGTTTTGTGTACTTTGCTGTTGTCTTTTGTTATATTATATAGAGCATGTAGAAAGTTTTGCATTAATGATACTGTACAATAAAGAGAGTCTGGAGCTCTAGTATTATATAATATAGATGACGAGTCGTCTATCATTGCTTCAGTATCATTATCTCCCTGCCCTTCATCCCCATCATAGTCTCCATAAAGAGATGAAATAACAGCAGGTGGTATTTTCAAAATAGATCCCACATTATTGTAATCTTCATGAACCTGGACTCTCATTGGAGTAGAGCTAGTTTTACTTATTACAGGAAATCTTATTATATTAAAAGAATCTCCAGTTCTCATCATGATTTTCACCATATCTCCAATTTCAATCGATATTAGAGCTCTTTGATGTAATCTGGTAGTTCTCATCTTCTTATCTTCTTTTAACTTTCTTATAGATACTATATAATCATAATTCATCATCTTAGTTAACCCTTTTATATTTGTGCTTGTAACCTTAATAGGATATGCTAAAGCTCTTGCTATAGAAGTATTTATTTCTGCATATCCCGGTCTTGTTATAGATGAGTCAGGAGGACCAAGAACTACTCTCACAGAGTTAACTGCAGATCTTGTGTTGATAATATCTTCCAACGATTTTGACAGAAGATATAAAATGGTATTGTATACTCTTTTGTCATCTTTCTTCATAATAAGTTCAGATATTGTTTTATAGAGACTTCTTGCTCTCAGCTCTATATCCTTGTTTGGTGAATTTACTATCTCAATAATTTTATTATATTGCCTAGTTAAGAAGTGAGATTGGATAGTATTCTTTCCTGTTATAAACATTCTAGTATTTGTTGGTGTTACTATCAAGTATTGTAATATCATGTTGACTGGTTTAAATTTATTGCTAAATCCTAAGTAGGTAAACATTAATGTGTAAGTTCCCTCCATAGAACTAAATAAATTATATATATTATCGATATCTATATCGTCCTTACTATTCTTATCTTCTTTATATATAAAAACAATATCTGATTCATTAAACTTTATACTGTCCTCTTTAAATATTCTGGTACATCTTGTACCTCTTATCGTTCCTATGCACGATTTATCTTTCATCTTGGCAAAAACAAAATCTAATCCAGTTCTATAAGATCTAATATTTGATAAATTTAATCTATTAAGATCTATAATTGATGCAGGTAATTTTCCATATTTTGTGCATTTATCATCTATACATACTAATAAAAGAATTTTCTCTATTACTTTAATAAATAACGGATTGTAGATTTTCATACCAAGATCGATATATCCTTCATGTCCATAACATCCATCTATAAGGAATCCACATGTAGGACACACTTCTCCTCTCGAAGTTACTCCTAATCTTTTATCCATTACTGTACCTTCCGTATTAATAGCAGAAGTATATGTCTCATATATCTTTACTCTACTGTTTTGAATTGTATCCTGTTGTATCAATTCTAATGATATTTCTCTTATTTCTCCCATTTTTACATATTAAATAGCTTAATTATTAAGAAAAATGTATGAATGAATTTCTTAGATCGATATTATTTATAATTTTATCATTTCTAATATTTATAGCATTAGCAGTAAAAGATATGGGTTGTAATCAAACAAAGAAAAGATTAAATAAGAGAAACTTTCCTAAAGCTTCACCAAAGAAAAGTTTTGATGAAGATACATCATACGATATATCTTTTGACGGAGCTTTTCTAAAACTTAAGGTTCCAAATTCATATAAAATAGTAGAGTATGAAGGAAATATAGCATATATAAATAAGAAAAATGATTTTAAGATGATAAATCCTAAGAAATATCTTTCTAGTCACACTACTTCAAATATTGAAGAATATGTCAGATCTGTCTTCATTGAGAAGTTTCCAGGATATAAATTTCTTACATGTAGACCTAAAGTATTAAGATCCCCTATAACAAACTATCCTTGCGAGATAGATATTCTTTGCGATGAACTAGGAATAGCAAATGAAGTTAATGGTCCTCATCATAAAAGACCTACTAATTATAAGGGAAAGAAGACAATAGATGAAATTGAAGCAGCCTTTAAAAGGCAAAGAATTAATGATATAAGTAAATATAATATTATACTTAACGATTACAGAATGCATTTAATCCTTATTGATACTGAATCTGGCAGAAAATTTATTAATTATTTTATTGGTAGTGTAATAGAATCTCTAAGAGGGGTTAGTCAAAGAGTAAAACTTTAGCAAAGTTTTAATAAAACTTTGCTAAAGTTTGCTACATAAATGTACATATATATATGCTCACAAGGTTTAATTATAAGAGCATTTCAATATAACGACAAATATAATATTTTATTATTTACTGAATCAAGAGATCCAATAAATAATTTGACATTAGATCTTAACTCTGTAACTAATACATATAACATAATATTCGCTGGAAAAGAAAAAAGGGTAAGTATATTTGATCGTATTCAAATTCCAACATCTATTGAGAGTACTGGATCTGTGACAATTAATGGCACTCTTATACTTAAATGTTTAAACAATAATGGAAATAGAATAGTTATTATAAATGATACAATAAGAAAAGAGATTTTTAGAGATTTTAATATAATAGCATGCTCGAGGAAACTGACTGACGATGAAATTATAAATATAATATCTTCATTACCTATGATAGTAGTTGATCCTAAACCAGAACAATGCAAGAAAGATTCTAAGCAAGATAAGAAGGAATCTTCTTCTAAACCTGCAGGTTCAACATCAGCTGGTATTATTATTGGAGTAATTATTTTGATTATATTTTTTATAATTGTAGTGGTTATATTTTCGCGTAATAATAGTAAATAAAAATGGATACTTTAAGAAAAGTTATCTTATTTTCTCTTATAGGTGTGGTCTTAATTACAATATTGGTTGTAGTTCTAATTCCTTCAGACTCTCAGAATGGTAACGATGCACCTAAAGTAAAAGGAAATAGTAAAGAAAAGGCACACAAGCCGAAAGCTGTGGCAGCGGGCAACAATAAGTAGTAAAATTTTTATAAAGCTTTACATATAGTTTGCATAGTTACGTATATTTGGGAATAACTATATACAACAGTATACACTTTATTAAATATCTGTTGTTCCCATCTTATAAAATAATGATCATAATCATATTCATTTTTTCTATGCAGATATGCAATCAAATTAATAATAATTATAACAAAAAGAAAATGTGGATAATTAAGTGTTATGTATATATATATAAACATATAATGCCTCTGCACAGAAAATGATATATATAGATATAATAACATCTCACTTAAAGTTAGCGAAGTGGAAAAGAGATATTTTATTGTAATTATGATATTGGGCGTTACTATGATTTTCTCATTATTAATATTAAATAGATATAATAATAAACAAATAAATATAATATTTATTATTCTCCACTTACTTGAATTTATTAATGATATATAATTGATTATTAATAAATAAGTAGGAATATACATTTTTATAAAAAGTGAAGCTTTGCTTTAAGTTTCCGTTTGGTGAAGCCTCATCCGAAGTTTTCCATTTTGGTGAAGCTTTGATAAAGCTTCTAAAGCTTCTAAAGCTTCTAAAGCTTCAAGCAAAACTTTTAGTATCCAGTTTACAATATGCTGACTGGAGGTTGGTGTAAATTTCTAGTTGATTCTGAAACCAGGATACCAAGATTTCAACATCTGAAGTGCCACATTTGGTACATAATACATTATCGTCTACAATTATTGATATGATAGGAAGTTCTGATGCAATATTATTCTTCTTATAATCTGGAATCCATTCATGGCTAAGATTATCATAAATTATATATATTGGAAGTCTTAATTTACTACATATAAAGTTATATAAGACTGGCGATTCTGAAGCAAAAACACTACACGTCTGACATCCTGTAGATAATATTATTGATACATATATCATTTTTACTAGAAAAATTGAGAAAGATTTCAGTAAAGTTTTTGAAACATTAGATGAATAAACAAATAATATTATATAACATAATAGTAGATGAAGAATATGTAATTTATATTATATATTCTGATTATATTAAACTAAATCTTAAAAGCCATTATGATGTAGAATCTAAATGTGAATACGAGTTAGTAAAATCTATAGAGTTCAAGAATGGTTCCAGTATTTCATCATTAGATAATCTTAGAGATATACTAATAATATTAAACAATAATAAAGAATTTCAATCACTTATTCTTTCTACATATATTTCCAATTACTTCAAAGATGACAATTACAATCCGATTGATTATTTGATATTGTATATGGATATAAATCCAAAAGGTGTTGAATGTCTATCTATTGATATGCACCCTATAACACTAATATATGAGATAATAGACGAATATCCAGAATTTGTTAATGATAATATAAACAATATTATAAGAATAAGCCAGAATAACATACTGTGGAATCAAGGATACGTCATTAATCAGAAAGAAGATCCCGATGATTGGGCCAATAATAATAAGGAAGGAGGGATAATATTTAAAAGAAATCTTATACTGTATCCTATTTCGCATTCTTAAAAACTTTAGTAAAGTTTTTATAATAAAAATGTCTAATAGATCAGCCAGAGTGATAAAACTATATATGAGAATGATATTAAAATGTATTAAATATATGGCAGTAACGATTCTAGCATTATTCGTATTCTTAAAATATACTAGATTTATGTCTATATTATTACTGTTAGTCATATTTATGTATAAATATAAATATGAATTGTTTGAGTATATGAAATATATATCAATAGCATTAATCAATAGATTAATGAAATATATACAAAGATATAGAAGAAGTAAATCGTCTGATCTTATATCTTTTGCATGGGACTATCTCAAAGAGTTTTTAAAATGGATGAAAACAAACGATATAAAGGTTTTCCATAAAGTTAAAATTATATCTTCAGAAGGATATGTGTTTTATATTATACCTAAACGTTCAGGCTACAAATACAATATAACGGTAAGAGTTACAGATAATTTTCTTAATGAATTAACAGACGATATACCAGAACTTTTTCCAATGCCGACTGAAGGCTATCCACCACCTTCATTATTTCATAAGAAAGGTAAATATTTTTCATTATATAGAAAGGGAGAATTAATAGGGGAGAGATATACAAAGATTAATAGGTTAATTATTGAAACTGCTATAGGACTAACTCGTACTCACAAGCTCTAAAAATAAACATTTATAAAACTTAATGGAATTATCATATTTTAACAGAAATGTAAGTTATAAAACTCTTAAAGTAGGAACTTTAGATTTAACTATAAATAATGTTACATTAGAAGCAATTCCATTATTAGAGATTTTTGTATCTGCAACAGAGAGTGGATATGGGTCTTCATCAATATTAAATTATTTTAATAAGTTTTTTATTGATTTAGATGAAGAAAGTCTTTATGAATATTTAGAGAAAGCAATTAAATTAATACATAGACTAGAAATAGACCTAGATGATATTCTGTTATATTTCTTATATTTACTACAAATACCAAAAAATATTTTAGTTCATATTTATCTTCATCTAGTTGATCCATTTACTTATTACTACTACACTGACGAAGATTCTGAGTTAAACACACATGAAACTATCGAAGATTTGTGGTTTTATCTAAAAGGAGATCCAATAAATATAGAAGAATCAATAGAATATTATATTCTTCTGATTGAATATACTTATTGGATATATGAAGGAGATGTTTTAATTGAAGTTAAAGAAAATTTAGAAGAAGCAGCTGAAATATATGCAGAAAATGGAAGATATGATTTATTCCTTATTAATTATATAAATATTAACAATGATAGATTATATAGATCTGATTATGATGACTTATCAAGATATATTAGTGTTAATCGCAGTGATTTAAATAAACATTTACCAAACTTTATTTTGCATAATTATTATATAATATGCGGAGATGTGTTTATTGTTCATTATCCATTATTGAATGAATTACCTACTAAAATGAAAGATGAATTAATAAACAATAAGAATAATATATATGATACTCATTTGGATAAGTCTAGATCTGATGATATGAAACAATTTCTAGAAAAGGCATATAATCATTTTGTTCGTAGTAAAAGGTATGAACCAAATTCTATGGAAATAACATTTTTATTAATAGATTTAAAATTAATATATAAATATATAATTCCAATGCATAGATTTGGAAGAATGTTGTATATAAAGTTATCTAATTTTATAAAAGAAGATAATGTTTTAAAATTAAGAGATTATATAAATAATTATGAAATAACATATATGGATGAGAAATATACTAATAAATTATGGAATATAATTGAATTATTTAGAAAGCATAAATATAACAATGAAGCTAGATACTTATACGAGTTATCGGTATCTCGTGGATCTATGGATTAACTTTCATTAATCAATTCATATTCTAAAAATAAACATTTATAAAGTTAATGGCATTATCTTATTTTAACAGAAATGTAAGTTATGAAACTCTTAAAGTAGGAACTTTAGATTTGCTTATAAATAATGTTACATTAGAAGCAATTCCATTATTAGAGATTTTTGTATCTGCATCAAAGAAGAAATTTAAATCTTCGTCAATATTAAATTATTTTAATGACCACTTTGTTAATATGACTGAAGATAATCTTTATGAATATTTAGAGAAAGCAATTAAATTGGTACATAGAATAGATGTAGAATTAGATAATTCATTCTTGTATTTTTTATATTTATTACAAATACCTAGAGAAATTTTAAGTCATATCAAGAAATTATTAATTCGTCCATTTAATAAATATATGACTAGTTCGTTTAGTCCCAGAACTAATATACATAAAACTATCAAATTATTATGGGATAGTTTAAAACGAGAATCAATAAATAAAAGTTTAGAAAGTTTAAATATAGAAGAATCAATACAATATTATATTCTTCTGATTGAGGAAACTTATTATTATGGTGATGATGATGCTATAGAATTAAGCATTCAAAATATTGTAAATGAAACATTAGAAGAAGCAGCTGAAATATATTCAGAAAATGGGAGATACGATTTATTCTTTATAAATTATACTAATGGGGTGCATCCTGATACTAGAGGTATATTAAAAGAATATCTTGGTATAGTAAATTCTAATGATCGTTTACCAAATTTTATTTTACATAATTATATAATAATATGTGGAGATATATTTATTGTACATGATCCATTGTTAGATATATTACCTGAAACTATAAAAGATGAATTATTAAATAATAATAGTACTTATGATAGTCATTTAGGTATAGAAAGGTCAAACGATATGAAACTCCTTTTAAGAAATGTATATTGTAATTTTATTCATGAATCCATTGGTATCGATTCTTGTAGTATTATATATCAAAGAGAATTAATACTTTTATTAATAGATTTAAGATTAATATATAAATATGTTAGATTAAATCAACCATATGGTTTAGAAAATACGTCAAGTGGTATAGAATTAAATGATTTTATAGAAGAAACTAATATTACAAAATTACTATATTATATAAATAATTATGTAATTAATAATAAATCATTATTAGATTATACTGATGAATTATGGGTTAAAATTAAGTTACTTAGAAAGCGTGGTTATTATAATTATAATAAAGAAGCTATTAAATTATATAAAATAATGGTAGAGTTTACTAAACATGGTTAACATATTTTTATCTAAAAATGAATATAAATATTCTATGTTGCAGGTTATGTAGAATATGTTCCGGGAGCTTTTCTAAAGCTTCATCTTCGAATAATGGTTATTAATGTTTAAAAAAATTATTTAATAAAAAATGGAGATTGTTCTATACAATAAATACGAATCTACATATAAATATATGGATCTATTATTTATCTTAGGTACTATAGGTCCTGGAAGACATAAAGTAAATTTTGATATAAGGAAATTTAATGAGTATTTAGATCATATCATTAGATACGGAGATATATTAAACAGCTCTAAGTCTATCAAATCTTTTTGTGATAATAATATGATGCCTACTCATTTAGTAGAAGATTGGAGCGATGATCTAGAAGAGATATTTGTAAAATATCCTGGAGATCCACTATCTATTATTACTTCAGATAACTATAGAGTAATTCTTAGATCTGGATATAGTAGAATATCTTTGTTTATATTAGAAGAAAAAGGCAAACCTGTTATTGAAGATTTATATACGATATCGAAGTTTACCATAGACGAAATACTAATTATTCATAAAGTATTCACTAATAGTATAGATGTAGAAGAGTCTATTTCTATAGATATAGATACTGACATATATCATAATTTGGAAGCATCTAATTCTTCTTCTCGTACTAATTGTGTTTATACTAGTTTATTTAATCCTATAGATTTTGGATTATATACAATTGATGAGTTATTATTTGTTCACCAAGTATTATTTGATAAAACTGAAGCTTTAGAAAGGCTTCAGAAAACTTCCTATAAAAGATTTGATAAAACTTTGTTAAAGTTTTTAACCAAAACATATCTAGAGGTAGACGATTGGTATATTCAAAACTTTATACTAAAAGAAAAACAAATACGGCACTATGAAACACTTACAGATATATTATATAATAATAGATTTGTATATAATACATCTGAGACATCTACTGGGAAAACAGTAGTTAGTTGTTGCTATGCAAGATTATCCAACAGATCCATTATTGTAATATATATAGATAATTATGGTACTGGATATCATAGTTGGATTAAATGGTGTAAATATTTGGGGGTTAGACTATTTTCTATATACTCTTATAATTCATTCTCCTTTACTAACACTTCAGGAATATTTAACTGTAAACCTGTAGTAGGATCTATGAAAAGAACTGTACATTGGTGTATGTTAGTTAAGATATTAATAATTACTGGAACTCTAATAGTTTATGATGAGATAATACTCCTAAAAGGTATAAGATCTATCAGAACTAAAGCTGCTATAGATTTAAATATAGATTTTCATACTATATTGGATAAAATGATACACAAGAAAAGTGCACGAAAGTTTATTGAATCATTTGAATCTAGATCTTTTACTTACAAAATGATGGGATATTCAAGATGCGAATCTAAAATGATATTTCTTTCTGCTCTTCCTACAGATACAACTACTGCTGGTATGTTATATCTGTCTGGTATAACATCACCACACAAAGAGTTTTATATATATGATAATAAAGAAGGCGTGTATATAAATACTGGAATGAGAAATGCGTGTAAAAGAGCTGTAGAATATTATAAGAATATGGATAAGAGATTTGCATATAGTAATCAGTTATATGCAAATATTGTCACCGGTAAAGGAACAATAAAGACTCTAGAGAAGCTTATATTTGATAAATATATAATAGAAGCTAGATTTATGATAAATAAAACCATTGAAGAAATTAGAGTTAAAGTTAATATAACTATTGACGATCTTGATACAGTAAATAAAATAATGGATTTGTGGAATAAATATATTGCTCTTAAGGAAAATAATATTGGAAGTATAGGTTTTTATCCTCGTATGGAAATAGCAATAGAGAATATTAAGGTTATATATACTGCTCATTTTGTGAAACATTTGCTTGATAGTAATAATGGAATAAAATCAATTCTGTTAGCTTGTAAACATAGAGACCCTCAGAGAAGATTATATAATATATTGAAAGGGTATAAATATAGAATTGATGTTATACATGGAGACGTAGATATATCAGATAGGCTTCCAATTCTAAATAAATTTATATATGGAAAGCTACAAATATTATTAGTTACTTATGGAACTGTAGCAATGGGTGATAATCTTGCACATCCATATGGAGAAGAATCTAGAGTATGTGTTCTAATACCAATATACAGATATGAAAGAATGTTACAAATATCTGGAAGAGTAGCTAGAGATCCAGTAGAGAGAAGTAAAACATATATAATATTTATTGATCATGAGACACTCAAAGACGCTGAATCAAACTTATATCTAAAGATATTAAACAAAGAATATATATCTAAGTATTCGTCTGGAAATGACAACATGAAGTTTACTACCGAGAACATAAATATAAAGAATGCAGATATGTTAAATGATGCTTATTATTAAAGTTTAATCTAATATATTTTATATGTTTAAAAATGTTATACTTACCAAACGAGCTTATTAATCATATTCTTATTCTTTGCGATGGTATTACAAGAGAAAGATGCTCTGTAGTTTGTAAACTATTTAGTAATATTCTTGAAATATTTAAGAATATAAACAAGGAATATATATTAGGCAGAGATCTTATTTTATATAGAGAAGTAAAACTATTAAAGTTTAACAGTGGAGAATTGTGGAGAATATGTAAGATAGGAGATATAGAATTACTGAAATATTATTTAAGTAAAGATCTGGATTTTAGCTATGGATTATATGTAGCTTGTAGAAATGGACATATGAAGATTATTGAACTAATGATAGAGAAGGGAGCAGATAATTTTAATGATGGACTATATGGAGCTTGTTATGGTGGTCATGTAGATATTAGTGAGTTTATGATAGAGAAAGGTGCTAATAATTTTAACTATGGATTACGCGGAGCTTGTAAAAGTGGATATATGAGAATTATAGAATTAATGATAAAGAAAGGTGCTAATAATTTTAATCATGGATTGTGTGGAGCTTGTCATGGTGGACATAAAGATATTATTAAGTTTATGATAGAGAAAGGTGCTAATAATTTCAATAATGGATTATATGAAGCTTGTCAGAGTGGACATATAGATATTGTTAAGTTTATGATAGAGAAAGGTGCTAATAATTTTAATATTGGACTACGTATAGCCAATAAATATAGAGATGTAGAAATTATTAAGTTGTTAGAGCATAATATAGACAACATATCTTAAAAAATGAAACATGCTTATTTATTCACAATAGAAGATTGATCATTATGGAGGGTAGTGGATTTCAGAGCAACTATACTCATGAAATACCGGTGCAGAAAAGAATAATAAATGAAAGGATATCTTTACAATTACCAAACGAGCTTATTAATATTATTCTTGTTTACTGTGATGGTCTAACTAGAGAGAAGTGTATTGTAGTCTGTAAGAATTTTAGTAATATTTACAATTATTTTAAGAATCTAAACATGAAGCATATATTAAGTAGAGATCCCATTTTATATAAGGAAGTAAGACTATTAAAGTTTAATAATAATGAATTGTGGAGAATATGTAGCTTGTAGAAGTGGACATATAGATATTGTTAAACTATTACTAAACTATGGTGCTAATGAGATTAATATAGCATTGGAGATTGCTCGTCGTTATGAACATGTAGAGATTGTTGAGTTATTAATATCTAGACGCCAATAAAAACTAAAACTTTACTAAAGTTTTAGTTTTTATTCAATTATAATATATAATTGCACGATTCCAATATTTACAGTATTTATTGGTGGATCGTTGTATATCATTATAATATCTCCATGATAAAGACCCAAATACATAGCTAAGGGATCTTTTACTTTTATTACTCTCAAAGGATGAGGTAGTATATCTGGAAAGTGAGCATCTACAGTTCTTAACTTCTGTATATTTATATTAATTGATTCAGTAACACCTGTACCTTCTCTAAGTTCTACAGGTCTATTATATCTTTTAAGATATGCAATAAAATAATTTATGTCGAGTCTATTTACCGAATCGTACGAATTTATATATGATCCATTCATTTCATTTAGCTGATGTATTTCTTCATTAAATGGTTCTTCTAACGAAGATAACGAATAATCTCGAAAGTAAGATTTAAGAAGATCAAACATTTTAGTTAGATTAGTTTTATATCTTCGTTGTAATCTTAACATTCTTGCGTAATTAGGAAGATATATCTTGTTTCCGCTCCAGCGTATTAATGAACCCAAATATAATACTTCAGGAGTATATATATGTCTCATAGGATTAATTGGTGTACTGGTCTCACTAGAATATATTTGTATATATATATTGTTAAGTATAAAATATTTACGTTTGGTACTTGTGGTTATCCTCTTCAGTAATGTATCTTTTATATCTATAGAATACTTCTCATCTATCAGTCCAGATCCTAAATATATAATTATATCTAACGAAATATGTTTTATAAGTATGTTCAATGAACCTAGAAAACTCCAAAGATAATCTTGAATATCCGATACAATTTTATTTCTATGATCAATATTTATTTTAATATTTCGATATCGTATTGATAAGTTTACTATCATCATTGCACTGCGTTCAGTAATCTTGGGTAAGCCTTCTATATCTATAATAATGTCTGTTGAGTAAACTACAACATCAGAATTTTCCTCATCTACATTAACATAATACTTATTGTCATTTTCCTTAATATAGCCTCTATCTTCTGCACAGTTGTAAAAAAGATTTGCATATTTATCTTCCATTAAAACTTTACCAAATCTTAGTAAAGTTTTAAACTTAGAAAAATGCATGGATTAAAATATAGTATTATTATATTTTTTGTTGGAATAATAGTGTTTCTCTTAGGTCTTATTTTTCTATTTCATAATCCTGACGACAAGAAGAAAAGAGACCAATGTAAAACATCGGGAGATGTAATAATTATAGCAGCATTATTAATTATGATAGGAGCAGCTGGAATAAGATTTGTAGAAGATATAGAAACTATTTCTAAGAAAAAATAAAGCTTTAATAAAGCTTTACTGTGTGAACTTCGCAAGTTCTGATGAAAAAACTTATAATAGCAATATTGTCATTAATAATATGGACATTATTAGTAATACTATTAGAACTAATAATGAATCTCTCATTAGTTACATCATTTATATTATTTCTTCCTGTTATAACAATATATTTTAATTTTATTAATTTTGATTCAGACGATGAAGATATAGTATGTAAAAGAGATGCATTCTTTACTTTAATTGTTGCAGCAAGTCTTCTAGTTGCTCTCTTCAAAGGAAAGAATATTCTTTCATCTCATTCAGGAAATTCTGTTAGTATAGGAGCAGTATTCGTTACAGCAATAGTCATTGTTGGAATATCTTCATTAGAGATAAAGCTTAATATAGGAAAAAAGAGTATTTCAAACATAAGAAGAAATCTTGAAGCCATGGCTGTGGCATTAATATTATTTTCTTTAATAACATTTTTTAGTGTTGAAAACTCTCATGAAACTTCTAAACTTTAAAAAGAAATATGTTGAAGTCTTAATAGTTTTCCATGAATTTTACATTGAATAATCAATTTAGATATATCGTTTTCATTATTGTGATTAAGTATTTTGTTATATTGTTTACATAAATATTTGACATTGTTATTAATTTTATTAATATTTAAACGCATGTGTTGTAAGGAATAATTGATAGTATCTATATTACTAAATTTATTAATTCTTAATATAAGTATTATCTGTGGCAGACATTCTGAGGTTTGTATTATAATATTCCTCCTCGTTTCATTCTGAATAACAGTATATGAATCTTCGTTAGTTCTTATCATAGTAAATGTGTCTATGTAAGTTAGATATGAATCAACTAAAATTATTTTAGATATTAAAGCATTGCAATCATTGTCCGATACACTTATTTTATCATATGTAAATCCTATATTTTCAAAAAGATATATTGTAGATTTTAATATAGATAATTCTATATATTCTCCATACTGAAGTTTTAATAATCCTATTTGTGTCGGTACATGATATAATTTATTAGTACGTTTTTCTATAAAGTACATTTGAAGCTTTAGAAAAGCTTCACCAAACAGAAGTCTTTGAAGCTTTAGAAGACTTTGAAGCTTTAGAAAGCTTCACCAAACAGAATCTTTAGGAAAGCTTCACTAAACGGAATCTTTAGGGAAGCTTATTTTTAGTTTTAAAGTCTTCTGTTTGGTGAAGCTTTCCAAAGCTTCAAAGTCTTCTGTTTGGTGAAGCTTTCCTAAAGCTTTCCTAAAGCTTTAAAATCTTCTGTTTGGTGAAGCTTTCATAAAGCTTCAAAGATAAGTAGTCCAGTTATCTGTATCTACCTTAATGAATGACATATTTTGAGTAGATTTGAACTCTTTTTCTATAGTATCTATCTTAACATAAATTTTATCTGTCTCGATATCAATTCTCAGCCCCCTTTTCAAAGCTAATACTATAAGCTCAATAGTTGGTATTAAATATCCATTTGTTGGTTTAAATAGAGATAGTGGAGATACACTAAAATCAAATATTTTAATAATGTCGCTTGACAAAGAAGATAAGTTGATGTAATTTCCAGGTATACAATATGTCATCATAACAATAATATTATATTTCTGGTATACTTTAGTAGTAATATTTCTAATATCTTCTAAATTGAATACATATTTCTTCAGCTCTTCTATAAATAAGTCATCTTTAATCATTTCTGTTACAATTTCTACATATGAGTCATATTCAATATTGGAAATATAATTTCTAATAATTATATTCTTAGGAACTCTCCCATAAATATATAAAAAAGAGTTGATTCTGGAATATATTAATGATTTAACTGTTTCTCTGTCATTATGATCTGATGGATTTTCTACACTATCACTTATTATATTTATAATAGATGGAGTCATGTCTATATTAGGAATAAATATATCTTTTGAAATAAGAGAACTTGTTTCTATCCAAGATTTAAACTTTTCATATGAAACATTAGAAATAAATCTTGATCCCTCGGCGATAATCGGAGGTCCAAATGAAGATCTTGAAAACATGGACGATGATATAGTTGCGTATATATTTGTTATGCTTTCTTTAATATTTATAAACTTAAATTTCTTCTCTTTATCTATAAAAACAGATAAAAAGATATTAAATGTATCATTTAATAACATAAGATCTATTATTGTATCATTAGGAAAATGACACAATATATTATTTATAGACATATTTTCTATAATCTTTATTATAGTTATGTCACAATCTTCACCCATCCTATTAGGAATTATTATTGTTCTTATATTTAAAGGTTCTACTACTTTTAATATCAAATTAGAAATATATTTTGAATCTAATGTAACAGGAAGACATTTAGAATAATTATCACTTGAAGCACACGATGATGATACACCATACCACTTTACAGGATGAAGATATGTAGATAAATTAAGTATTAATGTACTACAATTGGTTCTGTGTACAATTATCCCCAATAGTTTTCTTTTGAGAATAGGCATTAATTTGTCATTATTCATCTTATCATGTATGTTGTAAATCATATTTGAAAGATCTATATATAATACACAATTGGAAAGAGAAGTTACTTCTTGATATTTGGGTTCTTCTATATTCTTATAATAAGCATCCATTTTTGATTGAAAATTTAGTAAAGCTTTAATCAAAAATGTTTATTATTGACGAAGATGAATATAACAAATTGCATAATAATATGGTAAAGAATAATAAATGGTCTAAAGATTTACTAAATGAATTAAAATACATGTTACCATATGTATATGATGAGGCTGATGGTAAATCTTTAAAGAATATAATGAGAAATAAATCAGCTAAATATGTCAGAAATCTATCTAATAAAGCATTAGGGCTAAGGGAAGAAGACGAAACTCTTGAAGTATGTCCTTCTTGTAATGAAACAACAGCTCGTATACAATTAGTACAACTTCATGCATTAGATGAACCCAAGACAGAATTTTATAATTGTACCAATCCCGAATGTCTTGTTCCTACTGCAAGAGTTCCCAATTAAAAACTAAACTTTGAGAAAGTTCACAATATTTACTATAATTGTTAGACTACTTTGTTAGAGTTAATTAATTCCAATACTATCTGCATAATTTTGTTATGAACATTTTCAAAAGGATGGCTAGCATTAATAGTAATCCAAAACTCTTCCATCAAATGATGATAAATATCTTGCACTGCTTTCAATGTACTTTTGTTCTCATAAATTTCATCTCCAAATCTGACACTTCTATATTTTGCAATATTAATATCTAAGTCTAGATATCTATCCAATATTACATTCTTACCTTCAGTTAAAAAGCTTCTTATATCCTTGTCTTTCTCCCATCGATTAGCAGAAAATAATAGAAGCTTCACCACTATTAAAAGGATTTTTTGAATATACAAGAACAAAGTAATCAAATTTTGGGGCAAAGTTGAATATATCTTCTTCAGTTGCGACACTGCGATCGTAATAAATGTAATTATCCAATTCATCATTTAATTCCTTGGTATGGAATAATAAGTCAGCAGATGTAAATAGATTAACATCGAAACCAAGGTGGTTCATCACCTCTTTTAATACTCTCAGTTTAATATTCATATGGTTAGTATTTTTATAAAAGATATTTTCTTTATCATAATATCTTTGTCCAAAGAATCCGGGAGCGCCCAATCTCTAATACCTCAGTATTTGGATTATGTCCACAGAAGTTGAGTAATTCATCTAACATCTTAGCTATATTATCATGTTCGAATGACTCTTTGTGCATATTATATTCTTCTTGATGCGCAGGAATAGCATATTCTGTAATCGAAATATGCAAAGGGTTTCAAACACGCTTTACCATCTTGGAATTTTAGTTCATAATTGTCAATAGTTTCTATTTTTACTTGATAAAAATCTTATAATTCTTATCAAGTAAAAATATTAATGAAGCATATATAATAGAATCGTATCTTGTTATATAATCCAGAAACAAATAAAAGATGATAAAACGTATAATTTGAAGGATTATAATGATATTTTGAATTTACTAAATTCAATTTCCTGATAAGAATAAACTAAAATCATTTAATAAAATACTTTAAATATGAAAATAAAGTTATCCATATAGACATTATTGCTTTGAATTTCTATTCATAAAATACCAAAAAAGTAATATTAAAGCAATAATAACTATTATAATTATAGATATTGTAATTAATGGTATAAACGATGAGGGTTGAGGTATAGGATTTTCTCCTGGCAGTAAAAATACAAATGGCAAAGGAACTAAGATAGGCGGCGATCCAATAAAAATGTTAAAACTCTGATCATTATACTCAAATTTACTAAATTTAATTGAAGATGCAAATATTTTAGATGCTGAAAATAGTCCTACTCTTATGACCTTACCTTGAACATTTCCGTATATTTTAATATTATTCGTTGAACTATTCTTTATAAATGTAAGTATAATACCATTATCAATACTAGGTTGATATTGCACAAGCTGTATATATGTATGTATTCCTGGAGCATCTGTGGACAATAATGGATTTGTTATTAGTTCTCCAGATACTAAATTGCCAGAAAGTCTATGAAGTTTGCTTTTAATAATCATATTATTTTTACAAAAGATAACAAAATTAGAACTTCTAATTAAGACACTTAATGATGTATATAAAGAACATACCCTTAATAAACTTGATAGAATGATTGACATAGCTTTAACAATTCATGGATTGGACAAACACAATCATATTTCAAGAAGCTTGAAGCTTCCCCACTATTAGAAGGATCTTTTTAATATCCATACATAACTGAATCTCATTTTCTGAAATATAAGGGAAGTCTGTAATACTTAGTATATGGTGCACAATCCGTTGTCTAATATCAAGTGTAATAACATTATTTGTATATAGATATTTAACCATCCCACAGTCTCTGTTCAGCATCTTCCGTGTATAGTTATGTATATTTACACCTATAAAATTACAACATTCATCATATGTAATCGTTCTAGTTATTATATTATCAAAATATTGGCGAATCACACTGTCGTAATTTGTTTTGTATTTTATACTACCGCGTTTACTAAAAAGAGATCCTATCTGACCGAACACTCTACGATAACCAAAATAAACATACTATCAACAATAGGTGTTAAATATTTGCTTAATAGGTCAAATGAAGCATAATATTCATCTAAACTTGATGACGAGTCGTTGCATATTATCTTACTTATATTAGTGCAGAAGAGATGTATATAGATGCTATATCTTATACCACAACGTTTATTCATAACAATATTCATATTATTGTCATATATCTTTAAACATTGGTGTTTAATTACATTAGAAAGACGCTCAGTTGTGTAAGATAGGTTCTGGGTTAACCAAGAAAGATGACTAAATAACTCTGCATGTAACACCTAGAACATAACCGTTAGCAGATACAGAAGTAATAAATTTTAACGAATGTTTACGTTTTCCTTTCATCTTTGGTGCAATATATATTCTAACCAGAGAAGAATTTATGCATTTAATTATAATCTGTCTTTGTCGAATGTTCTTATTTTGATAAGTCCAAATAATCCTTTATTAGAGTAATATATACAATCCCCATTATGATCATGAGTACACAATAATTTTATTCCACCAGCACATTGATCATAATAATCGTAATGTGTATGTATATATTCTTCGTTTCCAAATGAAGGCAGAAACTCTAATAGTTGGCGAATTTGATTGTCATGCAGACTTATTACATTTAATTTTCCTGCCAAGAATAAATTAATAATATTACTACCACACCTATTATTTATTATATCAGCAAGTATATTATCTCCATCTATAAATTTATAATATTCAATAAATGTCTCATAAAATTTCTTATTAATAAATAATAATCCTTTCATGTCCCATATCATAAAATCTACAAGGGTTTTATCAGTGTCAAATAATATCAATTGGTATAATAATTTAAATATATGAATATGTAATTCTTTTGGTAAGTTTATCATCAACCAACTTACAGGATCATATACTAAAGAAGTTTCAAAGTTTGGAATATTAAATCTATATCTATATATGTACTTTATCAAAGATTTATTTTTGTAAACTTTACCAAAGTTTCGATAGAACTTTATAAAGCTCTCTATCAGAACCTACGTCCTCTATACTAGACGGTTCATATCGCTTTATATATTTTGTCATATTGTGACCATTTATTTCAAGAGAGAAAATATCATCTTCTAGTATTAATATTTCATTATATTCTACTCCTTTTATTTCCTCAGCAACTTTAGCTAGATCTTTATATCTATACTTTCCATCTAAGATAGTACAATCATCTCTTGTAAATATTATATTGGGTTTATCATCATAATCTTTAAACAACTCATTGCATATTTTATGAACATATTCATAAGTGCCTGCAGACCATACTACAACATATTTAAAACTTTCTATCACTTTCTCTATAAATTCTTTTAAAAACGGTCTTTTATATATATAATATTTACAATTGGAAGTATTTATTGTAGAAAGATTATATTCTTCTGTATTTTCTATTATTATTTTAGTGGCATATATAAGAGTAGAATCTAGATCTAAAACTATACATTTCTTCATTGAAGCTTTAGGAAATCTTCACCAAATAATTTTATGAAGGTTTGAAGCTTTAGGAAAGCTTCACCAAATAATTTTATGAAGGTTTGAAGCTTAAGGAAAAGGTTTATTTTTAACATAGAACTCTTTAGTGAAGCTTTAGAAAGCTTCCATTTAATAAAGATTCTCTAAAGCTTCTGTTTGGTGAAGCTTTCTAAAGCTTCCATTTAATAAAGATTCTCTAAAGCTTCTGTTTGGTGAAGCTTTCTAAAGCTTCCAATGAACTATACATAAGGGTAAGTAATTGGTCTTTTCATATTCATCATTAGATGGCGATATAACTTTTCCTGAGAAAGTGGCAGTTCCTCTACATACATTACATATTCCTTTACAAAAAACAATAGTGGCGTATGGGATTAATTGATATAAAGTATTATATACTTCTCCTTTGTAATTACTATTTAGACATGTAGCATAAACATTACATCCTAAGGATATTAATTTTATAATATATTCGCTAGCATTATTAAAGAACTGAAGCTCATCTATCATTATACAATCAAAAGAGTTGGCAACCTCTACGACAGAACCTATATCTTCAAGAATATCAACACAATAATTACATTGATAAGATATCTTGTAGAATCTGCTGGATATAATTCCATCATTGGAACATTTATTATTAGATATGGTTATAAATCTCTTAGATTTATACTTCAACGAATCTATCTTTGATAGTAGTTTTCTTGTCTTTCCAGAAGCTACACACCCCAAATATAATTTCAGCATTTTTATAAAACTTTTTAAATGTCTACATAAAGAGCAAAATCCTCATACAGACTTGCTATGAACATATTTACTTTATTGTTATCATATTTATACATAGTAAACTTGTATAGGTCGTTATATGCTTCAGAAAGAGCTAAATTAAAATTGGCTCTTACAAGTAATAATCGTTGATCTTTAGTATTTAATTTAGATAAAGAAACAATTCTAGTATCTTTCTCATATATATTATAATATTCGTTACATTCCAATTTTAGTTCATTAGATAAAGATTGATATAATATTAATTCATTATCCAGTTTATGTTTTTCCAAATCTTCAATTAATAGAGAACCTCTACTTTCTATATTAACTAAACTAATATTAGACAGAGTTGCTTTATCTAACATCTTTATTATCTTCCTAATATTCATTTGAAGCTTTAGCAAAGCTTCACCAAAGAGTTTTGTGGAGGTTTGGAGCTTTAGGAAACCTTCACCAAAGAGTTTTATGAAGGTTTGGAGCTTTAGGAAACCTTCACCAAAGAGTTTTATGAAGGTTTGGAGCTTTAGGAAACCTTCACCAAAGAGTTTTA
>SDBS01001020.1_pt1 | contig 28249 bp, 21 predicted proteins | sample 2277091 | NCBI WGS metagenome assembly SDBS01 (sample SAMN10404972, study PRJNA504765) | marine sediment metagenome | isolation source: marine sediment core GS10_PC15, 163 cmbsf | place: Arctic Ocean: Southern Knipovich Ridge | collected 2010
AAACTAAAATTAGAGCTCTAATAGAATAGGAGAAAAGGAAGATAGTTTTTTTCCTTAAAAAAAAACTTACAAAGCATTAATATCAGGATAAGAATTTTGAAGCTACGCGTTATTTATTAATTCATACTCCACTCGAGAAAAAGTTTACGCACAAAATTGGCTGTTTCATAGGCTTGATTTTTCCCAGCTTTAGAAATTAGCTTTAAAGTATAATTATTTTCATCTCTTCGCTTTGATAACAGTAGTTTATTACTACTAATGAATGTTCCTTGACCATAACCTAAACGATATGTGAAGCTTATACCATCTTGAATCCCTTCAGATGTTTCTTCTCTTATGTTTTTCAGTTGATCGATCTGAATATTATTTTCACCTTTCCAATTTTGTAAACGTTTTTTAAAGTAATCAAGTACTGAGTGTACTTCTGTTAGGGGCACCTTGAGGGGAATATCGAAGATCAATGAGTCCATTCCATGAAGTTTCTTTTCAGCTTTCCATTTTCTAAGGAGTGAAGGAGTAATGGCAACTGAAAATTGTAAAGCTATGAGAGTCCCAATGAGCACGGCTGTTACTGAAATACCTAAAGATGCTACAGTCCACATAGCGGAAGTTTTCTGTACCACGTCTATATTAATTGATAGAAAGATCATGATTCGGTATAAACTCAATCCGAGTAAGTAACCTAGCCCCCCTGCAAGCACACCTATTATTAATGCCTCAGCTCCGAAAATGGAAGTGATGTGTGTAGGATTAAAGCCTATTGATGAGAGGATAATAATTTCTCTTCTACGTTCGTAGATAGTATTTATCATCACAATCGTTACATTCAGGATTACAATCAACCAAGGAATAAAGATTGATAATCCCTTTGCTTCAAGTTGAGGAATGAGACCAACAAGATAAATTTCCCCTTTCAAGGTTGTCCAAACCCAGTAATCTCTTTCTAATGCTACTTGAGAAGAAAAAGGAAGGAGATCTATTGAGTCATCTATAACAACATTAATCCTTGAAAGAAATATTGGTGAATTCGCAGAGAACAGTTTCAGTGCAGTCTGCCAATTAGTCACAACAACTTCAGATGGATCACAAGGTTCTACCTGTGCATCCATAACAACACCTTGAACTACTAATGAAATAGTAATCTTTTCGGGTAATATTGAAGCTCCATCTAAATCTTTCTTTTGACGTAAACCTTGATCATTTAGGATTCCAACCAATTTTACTTCAATTGATGAAGAACCCATTTGAAAAATTAGAAGATCTCCAACATTCACATTTAAGGTTTGAGCCATCTGAGTGCTAATCATGATTGAATCCTCGTCTTCATCTTGTAGATATCGACCTTGTCCTTCAACCATAAGTTTGTCAAAAGTGTTTATTTTAGCCTCAGCACTTGGAGAGATACCAAGTACCCCAAAGATAGGTAAGCTTTCATTTGATGATGATAGGGATCCCAATGGGATTGTACTTGCCCAATTTTCAACTTTCGGAGCTACTACTTCAACCTCAGATTTATTCTGCATCCAATCTATAATTGAAATATCAAGAAGGGAGAAGGTGGTAAGTGTTCGTGTATCAAGTGTTATGGATGGAATTTTAGGAAGAGGTTGTCTGATGAGGAGTCCTTCGGTTTCTGTATTTGTCGTACCTATCGTTGATGAGATAATACCATATTCTGAAGAGAAGGATGTTAGAGCAACAAACCCCATGATCATGACTATTACAGGGATTATTGTCAGAATGAAGCGCAGGGTACGCCTTCTGATGGTGCGTTTGGCTATAGAAAAAATAATGGTCATAGGAATGAAACGGGGAAGAATGAAAAGAGTGATAACGAAAAAACTAATTGACAGACTAGAGGTTATAAGAATAGATAAGGGTCCCACGATTTGGCAACCAGCGTAGACGAAATAGAATATTATAATGAATAGGCCGTATGATAAACCAATCGATAATATTTTCATAGTCCAATGTTCAAAGAGCATGTATGATAGAGTTGTTGAAGTTAAAGCTAGAAAAATGATAATTATGTTAACGGATGCGGAGGCGTCAACATACATTGATTGTGTTTGTTCATTAATGAAAGCGATAGTAGTATATGCTTCGCGGAGATTAGCATAACTTTCATCATAATGGTCTCCAATTAATTGTTGTTCGGCGTTCTCAATGAGATTTTGGGCTTTTATTAGATCTCGTTTTTCACTCATGACATAAAAGCCAATTTGTTCGGTTTCGTTAACATGAATTTCGGCAGTTTTCAGAAAATCTTTAGTCAAGTTGATATTATACAAAAGGACATATTCTTCAACGTTAACTTGAACTTTTTCACCTTTATCTAAGTAAAAGAATTGAGAATCGTTCACGTCAAAGGAATGATATTTTTGTGATGAAGCCTTTACTTGGATTTGAAAGGTTGTATTAGCAGGAACGATCACATGGTTAGAGGTAATATTTAAGAAATAATTATGAGATTCAGGAACCACACCGTAAGTTAAGACGAGTCCTCTAGTCTCAAGTAATTCTTTCTCGGGAACAATTGTGAATCCCCATTGGTCTGGAGATCTTGAAGAATCAACAAGAAGTATATCTCCCTGAAAAATGATGGATGCTGCAGGAATTAATTTGAATTCTAGGTTCGTTTTTTCTTCTTTCCCGAGAGTGAAGGTTGAATATTGAGGTAAATAATCATAACCAGGTGAATTTGGATCATTATAGTAAGCATATAAACGGTAAGATGTATTACCCTGTACAAAAATCTTATAGCTACCATTAACATCTGTATGTGTAATTCCTTGTAAGATTATTGATTGCCCTCTCCGAGATACTTTCGTCTCCCAAATTGCTACAGTTGCATCTATGACTGGTTGACCAGTCACTGCATCCAGTATTTTTCCTGAGATTAGAGAAGTATCTACATCTTTGACTTGAAGAGTATATGTTTTTTGAATTTCAAAAGTTGTTAAGGTGAGTAGAATGATAATTGCGAAAGAAATAACCCAAAGATAAGATCTATATCTGTTTAAGAGATTCAAGTTTCATACACTTTTATTCATAGATACTACTCGGTTTTTAGAAGTTTTCTTAAAGATAGAGAAGAGATGAGAAAGCAAATTTTAGTTTAAACTTTTAAGATTTATCCGTTTTCCCTTTAATATGAAATTTTTTCTTTCCCTTCTTCATTCTCTTTTGTTCTTATCCAATCATGTATCGTCCAGAAGATTAGATAATGAACATTCGACGGTAATATATGTAATTCGTTTGCTTTTGTATTGTTCTTTTGTTGTACGTTTGTATGTCTTCTAATGCATCATTAGCATTATTCATTTCAGTTTTAAAATTTTTCTTGATTTCTTCAATTTTCAAAAAGATTACGCCCCTCAAAAGAAGTTATATTGAATTGCTATTTCTAATAATAAATTTGATTCTTATGATTTATCTTTTTATAATATATAATATTTTCAATATTAGCTTTTAGAGTCAATCCAGAGAAAAAATACTATTCTCTCTATTTTATGTCTTATGATGGTTCTCAAAAAGATAACCAAGTTTTTTTAGTATTCTCTGAGTTTGTCTCATCTTTTCTAATTTTGATTTTTTTATACTCTTTCTCTCTTTTCGATTAGTTTTTCTATTTTTGGAAATAACACTAAATTGGATAAGTGTAATATAACAAATGAGACTTCCTTCCTTAGGAAAATACATAAAAAATTCGGTTTTGTCACTTGCGGATAAAAATAGAAAAATAAACCTGTTTCACATCAATTTCTTTCTCTTTTCTATTCTTAGTTATCAAAATCTTACACAGGGTAAGTTCAAGAGCCATAAATAAAATGTCGATTCCTTTATGCATACTTTTACCCTAAGATGTTCAATCACTCCAAATCCGTTTCATTCAGAAAGGAGGACTGCAAATGATGTTTACACAGTTAATGAAAACAGTTTCCCTAATTATATGAACAATACTTGAAAAAAAATAAAACTTTCTCACCCAACTAAGTTAGTCAATAGAACATCTAAGACATAACGTGAGATACCGGATACATAACTCAAACTGTACGAAGATCATTTAGAATTAAAAAAAAAGACGCAAGCTGACACGTTCTGGTTGTGATCAACATTAACCACCTCCAAGAACAGAGAAAGAAATAACTACAATTTTTTTTCCTAGAGGTATAACTTGATCTAAATCCGTTAAGCTTTTTCCTTCCATTAAAACTATTCTATGTCCATTCTTAACTTGAATCAACACGTTATTCTCTTTAAGAAGATTGCGAAGAGACTTTTCAGTTTTAGGTATAATGATTTTTACAGGTTGTATCCGTTCTTCTTTTGACATAAATACACATTTGAAATATTCGATTTTATATTTATTTTTATAACAAAAAGGTTAAAGTTGAAGATATTGAGCAACCCAAGGAATATCAAGTTCACCTAGAGTATCTATGGTTGGAATACCCGTAATTCGATCCCATCCCATCATTGCATAAAAGATGCTACGTGCTTTTTTTAAGCTATTCTTATCAATAGCCGTATTCGAAAGTGGTCCAGAAGTTGCTGGCTGAAACATTCTAGGTGGAAGCCAATCATCTTCAACAGTTAAACCATCCCTTAGATTGAAAACTCGAGCCATAGTCAATATTCGTTGACCAGTTTTCATTAATTCAAAGCCAGTTGTTTCCCATCCGGTTACTGCATTGACTATCTGCACAATTTCTTCGGGCTTCCATGGTACAAATATACAGCAAACTAGAGAATTCATCATCACTCTCCACTGAGTATGATATTTTTGAATGCGAACTTTACTAGCGCCCATCTCTTCTAAAGGTACCGTTTCATAAACCCCAAAAGGTTTGTATCTGTTGACACCAGCTTCTGATACGAGAGATGTATCGTGAAGGCTATGCATATGATCTGCTCCAGTTGGAGATACACTGTATCCAATTGCTATTCCACGTTTGAGTCTAGGCTCATGCATAGGGAACTCTTGTCCTTTGACGTGAACTGCGTACTCAGAAGCGTTTTTTCCAATTTTCTCAGCTACTCTCTTACATCCTTCAGCTAAGAGGTTACCTAAACCTTTTCTATCACCAATCATACGTACCATCGTGACCATGGCTTCACCATTACCAAATCTCAAATCTATACCTTCCGTATCTTCCTTTGTGAGAAGTCCTTTTTCGTAACACTCCATAGCAAAAGCAATAGTCACTCCTGTACTAATAGTATCCAAACCATATCTGTTACAAAGCTCATTTCCTTTACAAATAGCTTCTTCGTCAGTCACCCCACAACAGGAACCTAAAGCAGCCTCGGTCTCATATTCAGGACCACCATATTTTGGATCAACAGTATAGTTACCATCAATTTTCACAACTTTTTTACATCGTACAGGACATGCTCGACACCCATCCATCCCAATCATTATTCCACGTTCTTTCCAATAAGCGGAAGAAATTCGTTTAGGTTCAGGAAATAAACCATCTCGAAAATTATTTGTAGGTAAATTCCCAGATTCTACAGCACCAGTCAAATCACCACCAGTTCCAAAAAGACTCAGATTCCGCGGATTTTCCTTAAGATTTTTTGCTAATTTTAGTGCCATAGCTTTTATAATGTCCGGATTAGCTATTTCAAGGGAACCACGTCCAAACGCAACCACTGCTTTTAATTGTTTCGAACCCATAACAGCACCCATACCAGTTCTCCCAGCCGCATTTTTTAAGCCATTCATTACACAAGCAAAGCGAACCTGATTCTCGCCACCAGGCCCAATCATTGCAGCAGCAATACGATTATTTCCAAGTTCTTTCCTAATCTTTTCAAGAGTATCACCTGTGTGTAAACCCCAAAGATGATTAGCATCCCGAATCTCAACTTTTCCATCATGAGCCCATAAGTATACAGGCGATTCAGCTTGACCTTCAACAATAATTGTATCGATTCCAGCAAGCTTTAACATTGACGGAAAATAACCACCAGCTTCAGCTGCACCAAAAAATCCTGTTAATGGCGATTTACTACCAACAGCGATACGATCGCTACCTCCAATCGATGTACCTGTAATAACTCCTGGTGCAAAAAACAGTTTATTCTGTGAATTTAGAGGATCAGTTCCCTGTTTTAACTCTTTTAAGAGATAATATGCAATAAAGCCCCAACCACCAAGATAACGACGATAGAAAGTTTCATCTGATTTTTCAACAGAGATTTTTTCGTTTGATAAATTGACTCTATAAATTTTTCCAATGTATCCATATGGCAATAAAAACACCTATACTGTATTATGTGATATTGCCCATTATATTTAAATCGTATTCCAGATTCATCTAAACATCCACAATGAAACAGGTACACTTTAGACAGCTATATCTCGAAATTATTATTGCTCTACTTCCTTAATCGATTCTCATTAAATTTTTATATTTTCTTGACATTCTCAAAAAAATTAGGGCATTTCCGATCTGGCTTGGAATCAACGGGAGAAAAAATTTCATACATTACATACCATTCTCCTAGTGCAATATTGTTATTTATTTTGCAAATCGGATTTGTTTAAATCTAACAATTGAAGATCCATCGTTATATTATCGATAAAATATATCAAACGTCCGTTCCAGACACATTCTATATATAAGATCTAATCCTAATGTTCCCAAAGAATCAGTGAACTCCTTAATCTTCGAGTCATTGCATAAACAGATTTAGATCATGCTTTCAAAAGTGTACTTATTATTAATGTGTTATTATATGTAAACAGATCCAAATAGAAAAAGTAGGTGTACGCTTCTATTCTTTTTTGGTTTCCATAAAATCAAGTAATATATTTCAAATAACACCACCGCACGTTGCTTCTCGAATCTGACACTTAATTTTCACTGCATAAATAGTAATAAATTCCTCTTCTGTTTTCTTAAATGCATTAGTAATAGCACATTGCAAAATTCTTTATTCTGAACTTTTTTTTATAATTTAGATAATGCCTTAAAATCGAAAAAAGAACAGTCAACAATCCAAAAAGAAACTTAGGTTTTTCTTGTTTATAGTATTCAAAGGAATGGTTTTCCGGTTTCCAATCCATCACTCATATTTTTATAAGTTTTAGAAACAGTATACAAAGCCAATATAGCCTCTTTCTGTGCTGTAAGATTAATTTCATTCAACGTAATACAAATAAGAAGTTGATATATTACATCTTCATCATCAATATAAAACGCCTTTTTCGTAAATCATCGCGCTATAACGAAACGACAAAAAAAAACTCTAAAAGAGAAGTAAAATAGAAAATATTATCGCAGAAAGTCAGATAATGATTGTGTAATTGTTGAATAAATTCTCTCATTTCTTTAATGATATCTAAAACACCGGCGCTAGAAGGGTCACCATGTATTGTAGAGCGTATAGTTTTTCCAAAAAAGAGGAATTGTAGGGAAATTCAGATATATCAACTATAGACTTGAAAAGTAAATAGAGTACATTTTGACTATTCTAAAAAAAGAAAATTCAATAAAATTCCCTCAACTCTTAGCATATTAAAGATACCGGATCCACATAATATAAAAATTAAAGAAGAGATATGTTGCACAATAGTCCTAAACCATTCCTTTGTATAAAAATAATTTTTTTTTCAGAAATCACTTTCAAAAGAAAATGGTGGGTCGGGTGGGATTTGAACCCACGACCTCCTGGGCCCAAGCCAGGAATCATAGACCAATCTAGACTACCAACCCAATCTCAACCGTTCGTTTATATGTTCTTTCTAATAAGAGTGAACTCCACTTTAATAAGCCAATCGTAATCTTCCAAATAATGCTAATCTCTGAAAAGTAAGGCAATATTATCCATATTTATCAAAAGCCTTATGTGATGTCAATCGGCATCATACATTAGATTAAACTATATTTTTCAGGTAGAAATTTTCCAGAGTTTTTAAATAAAGAAGGGATATATCTAAAGATAAGGTATTAAATAATGCAAAAAAAGATTATTGTCCTCGATACATCAGCTTTTTTATGGGATACAACCCTCTATCAATAGAAGAGCTACAAGTAACTACCCCCTCTGTCATTAATGAGATAAAATCTGGGACATCACCCCATACGCGAATAAAGATAGCTCTAAATGCGAGAAAGCTAGATCTTCGAGAACCTTCTCCAAAAATACTTAAAGAGATTATTAATTCTTCTATTAAAATAGGAGATTTTCCTTCTCTATCTAAAGCTGATATGGATGTATTGACTCTCGCATTAGAACTTCAACGAAATGGTCTTTCCCCAATCTTAGTAAGTGATGATTATGCAATTCAAAACGTTGCAGAATACTTAGGTTTACAGTATACATCTCTAATGACTTTTGGGATACGTTATCGTTTCGAGTGGGGTCTGTACTGTCCGGCTTGTAAAAGAAGATATGCTTTAAACTTATCTATTAAAGTATGTAAAATTTGTGGAACCCGTCTTAAACGAAGAGTTATTAAAAAGACTCCAGTAAACCAAAAAAGGGTATAAAAATCAATAAGCAATAAGTGATAAACTATATCCAAAGGATTATTTATTAAACGAGTCTTAATTTGTGAAATAGAAATATGGTCGTTACTATTATTTAATGAGACTCTGTTCATCAACACGTTACTTTTCATCTTCCTTTAGTTTCGATATGAATCTTTTTTTAAACTCATCCCTTGGAATTAATTCTATCGTTCTTTTAAAAAATTCTTGGATAGCTACATTTTAACCCCTCTGAGAAGAGTGCTTCTTATAGAATATTTATTAAAGTTCAGGAGATAATACTCTTATGAGGTGTCTTAATGAGTAGTGTGTATAGATCAAGGCTTACAGGAAAAGTTAATGAAGAAACAGCTCGGTTTATCTCCTCCCTTGAGGAAGATAAAAGAATTTTCGAAGAAGACATAGATGGAACTGAAGCTCATAATATAATGTTATACGAACAGGATATTATCGATAAAGATGATTTAGGGAAGATTCTCTATGCTTTGGAAAAGCTCCGCTCAGAAATGAGAGAGAAGAAAATAGAATATAATCTAGAAGTTGAGGATATTCATGAATATATAGAAACTTATGTGATTGGAGAGATTGGCATTAAAACCGGAGGTAAGCTTCATTCAGGGAGGTCGAGAAATGATCAAGTTACAGTAGATATGCGGATGTATTTACGAGCTAAATTGATTAAAGTGTCAGAGTTAATACTCAATCTTCTAGATACTCTGTTGAAAATTGGGGAAGATCACACGGAAACCCTTATGGTACTATACACACATACACAGCAGGCGCAAATAGGTGTCTTTTCTCATTATCTTCTAGCTTATGCAGATTCAATTTTTCGAGACATACAAAGATTTCAAGACTGCTACGATAAAATAAATCTTAATCCGCTGGGTGCAGGTCCTATTGGCGGATCAAGTCTAAACCTAAACCGAATGAGAACGACAACACTCTTAGGTTTCAATGGAGTCATAGAAAACTCGATAGATGCTATTAGTTCTAAGGATTTTGAATTAGAAACGGCATGTATATTAGCCATTCATATGTCAACACTCAGTCGAATAGCTGAGGATTTCATAATTTGGTCCAGCACTGAATATGGTTTCTTAGAAATAGCTGATGAGTACTCTTCAGTCTCTAGTGTGATGCCCCAGAAAAAGAATCCGTGTACACTAGAATTAATCCGTGGAAAGACAGGGAAAGTCTATGGAGACTTAATAAGTTTACTTACAATAATTAAAGGACTCCCAACAGGATATAATCGAGATCTTCAAGAGATAAAAACATCACTATGGGATAGCCTTGATGTAGTTTCAGCCTCTCTACCGATTTTAACCGGTGTAATTTCTACAGTAAAAGTCAATAAGGATAGAATGAAAAAGGTTGCATCTGAGAGTCACGCCTTTGCAATGGACCTCGCAGAACGTCTCATTGAATCAAGTTCCCTATCCTTCAGGGAAGCCCATAAACTTGTTGGAAATCTCATTAAAGAGATTATAATAAAAGATATTAAACCTAAAAACATAACGGCTAAATTACTGAATGAACTCTCCATCAAAGTTCTTGAAAAGAACATCTCAGTAACCGATATGATGATTCAGAGCACTGTAGATGTAGAATCATGTCTCTTACAACGCAAAACTTTAGGAAGTCCTATACCTAAAGAAGTGAAGAGAATGATAAAAAATCGAAAAAAACTACTTGATTTACATAAAAACAATATAGCTTCCCGAGCTAGAAAGTTAGAGATAGCTAATGAAAATCTTAGAAACACTGTAAAAAAATATCTTTCTTTATAATATTATCCAAAAGGAGAGAAATAAAATAAGTAATTGGAGATTATTTTATTCGTATAACTATACAGTTACTACATAACGGATCTCCGGTTGATAGAAGGATTTATAACTTTTCAGCAAATATTTTAAATAATTTCTCTCGAGTTTTTTGTGATATTTCTTCTGTTGATACAAACATAAGTGCGCCCGTTGGACAGTATTGTATGCATTTAGGGTCTCCAACACAAAGATCACAGATTGCCACGGTCTTCTTTGTTGGATGTAAAATTATTGTACCGAATTCACATGACTCGATACACCAAGCACAACCATTACATTTATCTTTATTTACCTGAATGATACCAGTTTCCATATTTTTTGATAATGCTGATTTTGGGCAAGATTTGACACATGTTGGATCTTCACACAAGCAACAAGCAATTGATATATTAAAAGTGGGTTCCATTCTTATACTTCGAATGCGGGATAATAAAGGATTGAATCCCTTTTCTTTAATTAACGAACACACAAGACCACAAATTCGACATCCTACACATTTATCTGGATCTGAAACAATGAATCTCCGGTGCATTAAACAGTAACCTCCTCAGAAACATCATCTATTCCAAGTTTGATAAGTTTCTTTTTCGTTGGAATCCCATTCTTAGTCCAACCACGAACAGCATAGTAGTCATCGAGTAAAAATTTGAGTTCATCCGCAGTAATAATACTTCCCTTTGCAACTCCATCAGGGATAGGTTCCTTCAAAATTCTGGGTGGAAGAGAATCATCCTTAACAGTCCATCCTTCACGAATATTGAATAACTTTTCCAGATTATATATCCGCTCTCCAGCAGTTCTAATCTCCCGTGAGGTAATAGTCATCCCAGTGACCAAGGTGTAAAGGTTAGCAAATTCTTTATATGGTTCATTCCAGATCTCTTGTGAAAATTTACATAACATCAAAGAATCAAATAATGTTAGTAGGTTCTCTCTTTGAGCCACATATTTTCCATGACCCTTCTCTACTTTGAATCTATTGATCTTTCCGCCAATTTCTGAACTATAAACCCGAGCTCTTAAGTGACAGGCCCCTCTCGTTGAAACAGCAAAAGCCAATCCTGTTGCTTTCAATCCTCTGACATCATAACCTGGAAATTCAAGTCCTTTACTGTGAATAGCGAAGTGTTTAGAACCTTTACCAGTCTTTTCTGAAGCGCGTTTAACACCCTCCGCTAAAAGATTGCCCAATCCTTCACGATATGCAATTTTTGGAATAAAATTGATTAAATTTTCGAAGTCTCCAAAGGATAAGTCTATACCACCTGTATCTCGTGAAGAGAAAAGGCCATTTTCAAAGCATTCCATCGCCCAAGCAATTGTAACTCCTGTACTTATTGTGTCTAAACCTAATTTATTACAAAGTTCATTGGCTTTGGCAATCGCAGGGAAATATTTAACCCCACAATTTGACCCAAGTGCATAAATAGTTTCATATTTAACTCCAACAACAGTATTCTTATAAATTCCTTCTCGGATGAAGTGAATGTGATCACAAGCAATAGCACATCCTAGGCAACCCATGGGTTTGTTCAAATAATGGTCCAGCATATATTCCGCTGAAATGTTCCTAATATCTTCACTTACGAGTTCTGTTTCTTCAAAAGTACTTCTCTGAAAATTATTTATAGGCACTATACCAGCTTTATAGAATTGGTTAAATTTACCAGAGGTTCCAACAGTTCTGTATGTTTGTATAGTTGGATTATTACGACATCTTTCAATTAAATCAGCACATAAATCTAACAATTCGTCAGGTTTATCCACTGTTATAGTGTTTGATCCGCGAACAGCTACTGCTTTTATCTGCTTCGACCCCAAGACTGCGCCTATCCCAGTTCTTCCTGCAAATCGACCATCATTATAAATACATGCAAATCGAACGAGATTTTCACCAGCCGGTCCAATCGTAACAACGTGGACGTTATCATCCCCTATCTTTTCGCGGATGAGTCTTTCTGTCTCTATGCAGTTTTTCCCCCACAGCTCTCTTGCACTCCGAAATTCAATGATATTATCATCAATGAATAGGTAGGTTTGTCTCTTTGCCCTCCCCTTGATAATAAGGCAATCATATCCAGCCATTTTTAGGGAATGTCCCCAGAAGCTTGAGGATACAGATTCGCCTTGAAAACCAGTTAAAGGTGATTTTGAATAGACTATATATTTTCCACTTGTCGGAATTGAAGTTCCAAGAAATGGTCCTACAGCAAAGACAACGACATTATCGGGGCTCAGAGGATCGATTCCCGGTTTGACGTGATCGTAAAGTAATTTTATGCCAAAACCATTTCCTCCTAAAAATTTTTTACAAAATGACTTAGGAAGCTCTTTGACATTTGTTTTTTCAGCAGTCAAATCCACAATCAAAATTTTATAAGTGTAACCTGACATTTTTAGTCCATTCCGACTAATCTAATTTCTAATAATAAGCCGTTCCATGCTTAATATTAAATATGTTATTAATATTTAACACGTACAACTTGATGTGTATACAAAAACTTTCAATATTATTAAAGAAAAAAGGTGGAAAAAGCTTTTTATATTTAAAATAGTTGATAGAAAAATCATCAAGGTATTTTTAGATCATGAAAAGATGAATAAACTATGATGACTGGAAAAATATTAAAAAAGGAAAGAAAAAAGGAATTATGTCTCGAAAGGAAGACTTTAGGTAGACGAGACCTTATCATCCTTAATCGTGATTTATGTAATGGATGTGGTACATGTGCTGAGGTTTGTCCCAAAAAATCGATAACTATTGGACCGACTTCAATAGAAAACGGTAGACTGCTTCGTTTTCCTTCTCTAAAGATAGATACGGATTCGTGTATAATGTGTGGTATTTGCACAGTTTTCTGTCCTTTGAATGCTTTAGAAGCTTGGGTATACGAAAAAAGAAAAAATGTAAACAAACAAAAAAATGAAAAAATCGCTATGTGCATACAAAATGAATCGATTCCACGGTTAATCAAGAACATTAGTATCGATCAAGAGATCTGTAAAACAAATTGCGAACTAAACTGTATGGAGAGCTGTCCAAGGAATGCGATAGATGTGACAGTTCAAAAAGAAGATATTCAAGTGCTCTCTTCAACAAAATCCAACATTTTACATTGGAAAAAAATTGCGGATGTTAAATTAAATACAGCCCTCTGTATTTATTGTAAAGGTTGTGAATTTGCTTGTCCCCATGGAGCGATTAGTGTTAACAAAATTTTTGAGGGATCAGCAACGGTTGATACAAATAAATGTCCTCTAAACTGCCTAGTATGCATGGACATATGTCCCAGTAGAGCAATAAGTAGCACTAAAGATGGAAAAATTACACTAAATCAGAATATTTGCGTTTTCTGCAAAGCTTGCCAAAATGTATGTCCGATAAATGCTATTAATGTCACTATTCATCGAATATTGCATGAGCCTATAATATCTGCAACATGGATTACACTTCTTGAAAATTTTGTGTCTTATAAAGCAGCATCAAAAGAATTAGCTGCCAAATCATGGAAAAAGGTGCCAAACCTAATTGAAAGTAGGAGTCGAAAGAGTAATTAGAATATTAAACAAGAGCGAATTACATACTGATATGTCGTTAAGATTGGTGCTTTCAAATAAGCATGCAGGCTTTCGGAACATCTAGTTGATTAATCTTTTTGAAATATATAGAGTGTATACGTATAGTATGTTACATCAATAATTGCTATTTTTAATGAATTAGATTTGTTCTAGTAGATGAATTGTTTTTTTTGGTTTCTTAATAAATAATGAAAGATTAATCCTCCTTAAATCTTAACATATGATCAGAGTATTAGGGAAAGGTTTGGTGAAATGTGCTTTAATCCTTGTTTTTACTAGTCCTTCTTTGGTAATCTTTTACTTTCGAGATAGTTATGGATGGAAAAAGCACCCTTCTTTCCAGCAACTATTGCTTCGATAACTGTAGCTGGTCCTGATACAACATCTCCACCTGCGAAGATACCTTCTGAACTGGTTTCAAGAGTAATCTGGTTCACTTTTAGTGTATTTCTTGAGGTAATATCGATTCCATCATGCAAGAAGTAAAGATCTGGAAATTCACCAATAGCTAATATTACAGTGTCTAATTCCATTAGGAACTCGGATCCTTCAATGGGTATTGGTTGCTTTCTACCTTCCTCGTCAAGTTCACCTAATTTCATACGTATACATTCTACAGCCTTAAGACCTGTAAAATCGCCTACGATCTTTTTCGGGGCTACTAAGAAATGAAACATAATCCCTTCTTTTTCCGCTTGTTGAACTTCCCAAGGATTTGCAGGCATCTCTTCTCTTGATCGCCTATATAAAACGTTGACAGCGTCAGGTTTAAGACGGATAAGAGTTCGAGCAGCATCAATTGCTACATTACCTCCACCAATAATGGCGATTCTCTTACCTATATTCACCTTTTTTCCAGTATTCATCTTTCTCAAAAGGTCGATTGCATATGTGACTCCTTTCAACCATTCCCCTTCAATGTTAAGTTTTTGACTTCTTTGAGCTCCAGTAGCAATGAATATTGCATTGTAATCTGATTGGAGTTCATTGAGTGTTACATCTTTACCTAGAACAGTGCTCGTTTTAATCTCCACGCCTAATTTTGTAATATATTCAATCTCCGTGGTAACCATGTCTCTAGGTAAACGATATTCAGGAATACCTTCTCTAAACATACCACCAGGTTTAGGTTGAGATTCAAAAATCGTTACTTGATATCCCATTTTTATTAATTCATAGGCCGCTGTCATTCCAGCGGGTCCTGAACCAATTATAGCTACTTTCTCAAAATGTCTTGACAATATTGGTTTTACTTTCTTCATCTTTTTTTTCAGTTCTTGGGTAACAAAATTGTTGAAAATGGTGAAAGATGATCGTTTATTAACTTTTTCAAAGCAGACTAATCCACAAATTCCTGCAAAAGGAATCTCTTTCCCAATAATCTTCAAAGCTTCCCTAAACTTAGATAAATATCCATGTTCAGCTGCGAGATTCCTGGTGACAAAAAATATTTTCGGTAAATCTACCTTTTGAGGGCATTGTTCAACACATCTATTACACCAAGCACATAACCAGGGCTCAACTTCTTTTATGACCTCGTTCACATTATGAAAGATATCTTGAAGAAGAATTCTTGGATTGTAATAGTCTGGAATCACTTTCACAATTGGGCAAGTAGAAGTACAAATGCCGCATTCGTTGCAGTGTTCTAATTTCTCAACATCTAATAGTTCTTCAAGAAGTTCAATAGAAGTCTTTTTCGCTTCCATCTTTATGATTGGCATTTCATAAATCTCCACAGAGACTAAACATTCATGCGATATAATCACAATGTGACCCAATATTTTTTTAAACGCATATATATATTTGTTATCTATTTTACTTTAGAAACAGTGAATATTACGATGTGAATAGTGTGACATATACAAGTATTGATAGCAAAGAGGAGATACAACAATCCACGGTACAAAGTAATAACCTTAGAATTGGCGTTTATGTGTGTCACTGTGGGTTAAACATAGCTGGTTCTGTTAAATGCAAAGAGGTGGCGGAGTTTGCAACTTCTCTACCCCATGTCGCGCTTTCGAAGGATTATAGATATGTCTGTTCTGATCCAGGTCTAGAAATGATCAAGACAGACATCATAGAACAAAAACTGAATCGAGTTGTGGTGGCTTCTTGTTCACCGCGCCTTCATGAACCAACATTTAGGAAAATCTGTGAAGAAGCTGGTTTGAATAAGTACCTTTTTGAGATGGCTAACATTAGAGAACATTGCAGTTGGGTTCATTTACATGAAAAAGAAGAAGCAACAGAAAAAGCTAAAGACCTAGTGAAAATGAGTGTAGCAAAAGCAGCATTACTCGAGCCCCAAGAAGAAATCGAAGTCCCAGTTTTTAAGAAAGCTTTAGTGCTTGGAGGTGGCATTGCAGGTATCCAAGCAGCACTAGATTTAGCCGATACCGGTTATCAAGTATACCTTGTCGAGAAGGAACCAAGCATTGGAGGAACGATGGCTCAAATTGACAAGACCTTCCCAACAATGGACTGTTCAATATGTATCCTAGCTCCTAAAATGTCCGAAATTAGGAGACATCCAAACATTGACTTACTAGTAAACAGTGAGGTTACTGAAGTCAAAGGATACATTGGAAATTTCAAAGTTAAAGTCTTAAAGAAACCCAGATATGTAACTAAAGAATGTACAAGCTGTGATGATTGTACAAAAGTTTGTCCAGTGATGGTTCCAGATGAGTTCGATGTAGGACTCTCAATGAGACATGCAATTTATAAACCGTTTCCTCAAGCTGTGCCCTCTATTTTTATGATAGATCGAGATCTTTGCCTCACGTCTGAAATACTTGCCTGTTCTAAATGTTATGAAGCATGTGATAAACGTGCAATAGATTTTGAGATGAAACCTGAAACTGTGGAATTGGATATTGGCACAATTATTACTGCGACCGGTGCAAGTGTATGTGATCCTACATCGATTAAAAGATACAAATATGGTAAGTTTCAAGATGTAATTACTTCATTAGAGTTTGAACGTTTGATAAACGCAGGTGGTCCAACTGGAGGGAGTCTGATCCGTCCAAGTAATTTAAAGAGTCCATCCACTGTCGCTTTTATTCAATGTGTAGGTTCTCGTTCTGAGGAGAAGGGGCACTCATATTGTAGCAATGTATGTTGCATGAACACAATAAAGGATACTCTACTCATTAAAGAACATTGGCCTGATACTCAAATCTATGTGTTCTATATAGATATAAGAGCCTTCGGAAAAGGTTTCGAGGATTTATATCTAAGAGCAAAAAAAGAAGGAGTGAAATTTATTCGTGGGTTACCTTCAGAAATTATTGAGAATCCAGACACAAAAAGTCTACGCGTAATCGGAGAAGATACACTGCGTCAAGAATTGTACGAAGTAGATGTTGGAATGGTGGTTCTATCCATCGGCATTGAACCCAGAAAAGACAGCGACAAAGTCCAGCGTCTTCTCACCCTATCTAGAACTGCAGATGGGTTTTTTATGGAATCCCATCCTAAATTGAAACCTGTAGACGCACCAACTGGAGGTGTTTTCCTTGCTGGTTGCTGTGAATCTCCAAAAGACATAAAGGATAGTGTGACTCAAGCAAGCGCTGCAGCGGCTCGTGCGGGTATTCTGATGGCTAAGGGAAAGGTTACAGTTGAAGCCATTACCTCAAGTGTAAATCCTGAAAAATGTAACATCTGTGGATTATGTGTAAAGGTCTGTCCCTACAACGCAATCGTCATTAATAAGGATATGAACACTGCAGAAACTATCGAGGCGGCATGTGCCGGGTGTGGTACTTGTGGTGCTGAATGTCCACTGGATGCAATTACAATGCGTCATTTCACAGATTCACAAATTTATGCACAAATCAACGCTGTAACAGAGCGAGATGCGGACAAGAAAATCATTGCCTTTTGTTGTAACTGGTGTTCATATGCAGGTGCAGATTTTGCGGGAGTAAGTAGAATGCAATATCCTACCAATGTACGTATTATTCGGACAATGTGCTCAGGTAGAGTATCCCGTAAATTCATAGAACAGGCTTTTATGAATGGGGCTGCAGCGGTGCTAGTGGCAGGGTGTCATTTAAACGATTGCCATTATATCAATGCAAATTATCAGACAAAAAAGAGGGTTGAAAGATATTGGAGGAAGATGGAAAGGTTAGGATTAGACAAGAATCGTCTACAACTTGCTTGGATAAGTGCGGCTGAAGGTGAAAAGTTTGCGTCTAAAATCAAGGAAATGAAACAGATATTGGATCGAATTGATAAAGATGAAATTGGGAATACAATAGCAAAATTAACCCCAAAAACATGAAACAAAGGAGTTTAGAATTAAGATCGAACAAAATAATAGAATGACTGTACATCTCTTACTAGTTTACTTTGTACAATTTCATTTCTTCTACTAAAAGTATATATGTAATTCGATATTCTTCGGAATATAATTGAGGTAATCAATATGAATCAAGTTATGGAACTGAATGAATGTGAACTTTGTGGAAAAAAAGGAGAGGATTTGAGCAGGTTCTCGGCAAATCATAAAGAATTGGGATTGATAATGGTCTGCCAAGAATGTTGGATAAACCTATATGACGATAACAACATGATAAGTAATAGTAGCAATAGTAGTGTAGGAAGTTTAAATAAAAGTCCATGTGCTAACTGTTCAAGTTCATCTTGCAGATTTTAAAATGTAGATGAGACCCCAAAAAAAAAGGGATAAAATCGGGGTCTCTCTTAGTTAGGTTTGAGTTCCTACCTAAATGGACATATTATAATGAAAAACTACATAAATGTCCTGTTATTATTTTGACATTTCCAATCAAAAAACGAGTAAAAAAGAGATATTTTCTCATAATTATAGAATTACTTAAGTTTATACATTAGTAATAATTGGGGAGTCATTTATTAGTATATAATTTTTCGAAAGATTTAAAAAATATTATTTTGATGTCGAGTAATGTTGCTTTCTCTGAAAACCCAATCTTATGTTGATAAATTCTGTTAAGGTCTGATTAATAAAGGAAGTATTTGGCTTCCCCCATACAATCCCATGGCAATGTGGGTTAACATAGATATAAAAATCCTGATTTCTAATTGTAAAATAAGCCTCGTTTGAATGGCCATATTTAGGTTCAATAAGTATCTTGAATGGCCAAATCTCACAAGCAATAGGTTTCATATGTTGAACACTACAAAAATATCTGTGCCTTGATTTTATAAGGAAAGGACACAAACCATCAACTGTTTTTCGTATATAAAATCCACCAATACTCTGTATTGCCATACCGTAACCATAAGTTCTCGTAATATTTACCCAATCCTTTACCGAAAGTTGAACAGTGTATCTACAGCAATCACCACAACCTAAACATTGCCATGATTTTACTCTTCTCCACGGAATAAACTTCAAAATTATTCGCGCCTCTTTATGAGCATTCTTAGCGATTATAAGAAACTATTTCATAAACTGCTTGAGCTTAAGGCTTTCCTTTTAAACTTTAAAGAGAGATAAAAATTTACAATTATAAGGAGCTATGTTCCATTCTTGAATAGATATTTATTCTATTCAAAAATCCAAATTAATGATAAAGGTATATTTCATTCAATTATGAATTAATTTAGAAACTTGAAATAAACAAATGCGTCTTCATTTCCGTAGTATAAAGGTATTGTATGAGTATATTCAAACCCTAACGCTTCATAAAAACTCTGTGCGGTTATATTGCTCCGCCTTACTTCCAATCTAACCGAATTCATTCTAATATTTTCCAAAAAACGAAGTATAGTAGTTATTAAACTCTTACCAATTCCTTTTCTCTTTTCTGAAGGAATAACAGCGATTGAGATAATTAGACCAACATCTATCTGGACAGCAGCAATAATATAGCCAACTATCTCTTCTTTTTTCACGGCTACGAGGAATGTTTTTGGATTCCAAAAGTAGAGGGAAGTGATGAATTTTAATGAATAGGGATTCTTAAATGAAATCTTTTCCATTTTATAAATAGTAGATAATTCCCTTGAAAAAACTCTTCGGATCTTAAGTTCTTGCATTAAAACCCCTTTAGTAATATATTTTTGTCTGCGTCCATTTATTGATTAATGATTTAAAATCTCTATCCAATCCTAATGCATTTCGAAAAGTAAATTTATAGTTCAGCGAAAGACTAAAGAATAATTGACCAAATTTTACGAAAAACTAAGTTCTTATCCTTCCCTTAAATTTTACGTCTAAGATAGGTTTACAACCAAAGCTTTGAGGATTTTCAATTAACGTATTAATTGACCTTTTCTTTATTTATAGACCTTTTTTGATAATGTTTTTTTACTTCGATTATAAATTATAAACCCTTAATCTTATTTCCTGCAATTATATCAGGTCTAGCCACCTTCATTGAGGAGCCTGAAGCATGAGCTCTCATCACCGTAAAACCTTTATTCCTTAACGCCCATGCAAGGTTTCTCTCATCTTGTACAACTTTGTATTCATTTAACCTTCCATATTATCGAGCTTAGTTACTATTGGCTTCAACATTAAACCAACATTAATTGACAAAGCTGTTGTTCTTCTCTCTGAGTTATAGTATGCATTCTTATAATAAATCTAAATAGGACTTAACACTGTTTTTTATAGAAAAGAGACTCTACATTAAAAACCTTGGTGAAAAGAATGCAGTTGATTTCCTATGAAAGAAAAAAGAGAATTATGAAAGTGATTCCTAGGAATATTAACGATCTTTGGGTATTATATAATGTAATCCATAAAAACAATCAAGTTTTTGCGAAAAGTACTAGAATTGTTAAAGGTGAAGAAGAAACTGCCCGCCCCACTAAGGGTAAACGAGTCTCTATGTTTATAGGAATACGCGTTGAAAGCATTACTTTTCAAAAAGAGATGGATCGATTAAGGATTCATGGGTTAGTAATTGAAGCCCCAGAAAGATATAAAATAATTGGGAGTCACCATACAATAAACATTCCACTTAAAAGACCTATAACGATCGTCAAAGAAGTTTGGCTTAACCATGACATTGAGCGGATTAGAAAGGCATGTAAAATAATAACACTACCCATAATAGTAGTTTCTATCGATAGTGACGAATGCTGTATAGCTCTTTTACAACAACATGATATAGACATTAAAGCTGAAATAAAGGCTAAATTACCTAGCAAACGTGAAGCTGAAAAGAGAGAGCCTGCAGTTTCAAAGTATTTTAGAACAATATTAAAGTTTCTAGACTTAGTTTGGAAAGATACACAAGGATTAATAGTGATAATAGGCCCCGGATTTTTTAAAGATAATTTAGTAAAATATCTTCAGATAGAGCAATCAAAACTTTTTGGTGTGATTAGAGATATTAGAACAGTTGGAAATGGGGGAATTTCAGGAGTTAAAGAAGCTATCCGCAGTGGAGTTCTGGATAAAGTTGCAAAAGAAGGAAGAGTTATTGAAGAAACAAAAATTGTAAATGAAGTCCTTTCTCGACTTGGAGCTAACCAAGAAAAAGTTACTTATGGTCTAATGAATGTCGAGAAGGCAATAAATACTGGAGCTGTAAAATTATTGTTGGTAGCAGATGAATTGTTAAGAAAAGAAAATGAACATGAAAGAAAAAGTGTAGAAGATCTGATGCTGAAAGTTGAAAAAATGGGTGGGAGAATAATGATAATAAATACTCAAATTGAAGCAGGTAAACAATTAGTGGGTTTAGGTGGACTGGCTGCTCTCCTTCGTTTTTCAATTACCTACTGAAATAAATTAGCATAGTTTCTATTAAAAAAAGAACACATTATATGAAAAAGTTTAGTATTTTCCGTGTGTTTATTTGAAAAATAATTCTATGTTTAAAAAAGTAATAGTTAAAAAAGGAAGTAAAGAAGCTGAAATCTAGTTATGATGATAGGATTATGGTAGTTTATAATCTTTCTCACTGGAAATTACTGGAAAAGTTAAGAGAGAAGAGTATAGAAATTATGGATGTCCTAGCCTTAAAAGGAATAGTTTCTGGAATATATGGGAGTGTAGTTAGAGGTGATGTAACTCCTAAAAGTGATATTGACATTATTATTCCTTATGTCTTATCTTCTTATTCAGTCGAATTAGCTTTAACTAGTAGTGGATTTGAAATCTACAAAAAAAAAATCGCTCAAGCAACACCTAACTCTACTCCGAAAGCACATATTTTTTTAGACATTGAAGAGAAAAAGTGCGTAACCTTCCCTCTTGCAACTTTTAGTACTTTAGAACGTGAATTTTATAAATTTGGGGGATATCTAGAGATCGATACTCTTAAAGCAGATAACCGAGTGCCTGGATGCAATAAAGAGTTAATGTTCATTGAACCAACTGGGGAAGGACATATGGCGTCTTCAATCCTTTATAGGGAAAGAGAAGTAGCAAGAATCATTGGGGTCAGCATCAAAATTATAAAAGAAAGAATAAGAGTCTTAAAGCGCCGTAAAAAAGTAGGGAGAACAGGAATCCTTCTCTCAGTTCAATTAGAGAATGAAGAGGTATTTGAGAACATCTTAAGAAAAATAGCTGCGTCAAACCCTATTATTCGAAGAAGACTTAGGAACGAATAGAAAACATAATCTAAGATTATTATAATAAAAGGTTTTAAGTAAAGTCTCTAATTTCGTAGAGGTGATTATATATGACGCGAATGATTAAAGCAGGAATAATTGGTGGAACAGGATACACAGGACTTAGTCTATTAGAGGTCTTAACCAGACACAAAAATGTAGAACTTCAATTTGCAACAACTAGGAGAAGAAAATTAGTAGGAAAACCCATTCATAGAGAACATCCGAACCTATTAGGTTTAACTGACTTAAAATTTTCATTGTATGATCCCATGAATCCAACTCTAATTGAAAGTAATAAGACGTTAATTAATAAAGCAAGAGATAGCGATGTAGTCTTTATCGGGGTCCCCTCAGGCGCTTCATTTAATATAACTAAGAACCTCGTAGGTTACAATACGAAAATAATCGATACAAGTGCTGACTTCCGTCTAAAAAACCCAGCATTATATAGAGAATATTATAAAAGAGAGCACCCACTCCCTGACCTCTTAAACGAGTATGTTTATGGTTTACCAGAGCTCCATAGACAAGAGATAAAGAACGCAAAATATGTAGCGTGTCCTGGGTGTAATTCAACAGCGATGATTCTCGCGGGTTATCCATTGACTAAGCTACAGGAACCCATAGAATTTACAATTGTCTATAATGTTATGACCGGATCGTCAGAAGCAGGAGCTGAACCGAAAAGAGCTTCTCATCATTCTGAAAGATCAGGGGTTGCTAGACCATACTCTGTTAAGAAACATAGACATTTAGCAGAAGTCAGACAAGAGTTAGGATTTGAGGCTAGTAAAGTATCTGCATCAATGTTTGCTATTCCAATGGTGAGAGGTGTTGAATGTATTGGTCATGTTTACCCGGATAGAACAGTAGAAGAGAAGGAACTCTGGAAAGTGTTCAGAGAAGCTTACAGTAATGAACAATTCATAAGAATAAGGGCAAAAAAGACAGGAGGTCCTGGAAGTCTTCCAGATGTTAAATATGTTCGCGGATCCAATTTTTGTGACGTAGGATTCTTCGTTGATGATGAAAGTGGTAGAATTGGTGTTATTTCCGCATTAGATAATTTGATGAAGGGTGATGTAGGTAACGCGGTGCAATCAATGAACATTATGTTTGGTTTAGATGAAGCCACCAGGCTTATGGATATGGTACCTAGTAGCCTATATGAATGAGCGTAACCTGTTGGATCATTCCGTATGTTCAATTAAATACTGAAATGTTATTCTTTGGAAATGATGAATAGGTAAGTCTAAGTATGACATCGAAGAAAAATTTCAATATTTTCAGTGTTTCTATAAAAAATGGAAGAATTCTTCTTTAAATGGTAAAAAGTTTAAGATTTTAGAATAATTCTTTCGTTAAAGGTGAAAAATGATGGAAACTTTAGAATTACTTTTTGTTCTCTTTGCGATCTGGATTTTCGTATATGTAATATTTCGACGTTTATCTAAAAAGAGAGATGATTTAGAAGTTAATCCATTATATATTATGTTTAGAACAACAAAACTTAATAACTTCCTAAAGAAAACGGCTCAGTCGAAACCTAGATCATGGCGAATCTTCTCTAACATAGGAATTATAGTGGGTTGCATCGAAATAGTTCTTGCCATATACTTCCTAACTCTTAATTTATATCGATTCCTTTACGTACCTCAAGAAGCTACAGCTATGGTTCCTCTCCTTCCCGGAATAACTATAAGCTTAGGATGGTTTCCCTACATTCTAATTGCTATAGCGCCAGCAGTTACAATTCATGAACTCTCACATGGTATAATAGCATTCCTAGAGAAAATTCCGATAAAATCTTCAGGAATAATTGTAGCGCCAATAACTTTTGGAGGATTTGTAGAACCTGATGATAAGGTATTTGAAAAAGCTTCTTTAGTTTCCAAGTTGAGGGTGATCTCTGTCGGTTCATTGAGTAACATAATTGTGGGATTGTTAGCAATGTTGCTTACATTTACTCTTTTTATGCCTACTTCAGGAGTGTTAATTATGAATGTACAACCAGAAGGTCCCGCTTTTAATGCTGGAATACGACCGTGGGATGTTATAGTCAAGGTTAATGGAAATTACACAAGTAACGTATCAGAATTCATATTTTTCATGTTAAATGTGGAACCTGAAACTCTTTTGGTGATTGAAACATCAAATGGAATTAGAAATGTTGTAACAATATCAAGTGTAGAAAACGCGAGTAGAGGAATAATAGGAGTACGTGGGTTAACAGATTATTATACTATGCGAGTGGGCGAGATAAATACTCAATTATCCTATCAGGTACATATGATATTGAATTGGATTTTTATCATAATGGTTAACTTAGCAATTTTTAATATGATACCGCTCTTTCCATTAGACGGAGAAAACTTCATTTACGCTATTTTAAAAGTAAAAATGACAAAACGAATCAAAGAAACAAGAATCATAATTAACGCAATTTTCCTCACATTAATTGTTTCAAACGTCCTGTTTTCATTCAACACATATGGAATAACCCCGATTTAGACCTTTTGTAAGGTGTTTAATTGAAAAAATGCACATTCTGCATAAAGGAAGCTATTTACTTCCGTCCCTATTCAGGAGAAAGCTTCTGCAGGAAATGTTATATTAAATCCATCGAGAAAAATGTCACACATACAATTACCAAATATAGAATGTTTACACCTAATGATCGGATAGCGATTGCAGTATCAGGAGGTAAAGACAGTCTTTCTCTTCTCTGCATCTTAAATAAAATTGAAAAAAAATTCCCGAAATCTGAGCTCATAGCGATAACAATTGATGAAGGTATCTCCAATTATAGATCTGAAGCAATTAAATTAGCTGATGAACAATGTCAAACATTTGGAATAGAACATCATACTTACTCCTTTAAGGAATTATACGGATACAACTTAGATGAAATCGTCAAAGCATCAGAATCTGGAGGAAAATTAACATCATGTTCTTACTGTGGAATACTTCGAAGAAAAGCCTTAAACCTAATTGCTAAAAAGGTTAATGCATCAAAGCTAGCAACAGGCCACAATCTAGATGACGAAGTACAATCTATGGTCATGAATCTTCTTCGAGGAGACATCGACCAAATGCGTAGGATTGGATCTGTTTTAGAAGGTAAGAAAAATAGATTTGTAGAAAAAGTAAAACCTTTATGTCATCTTCCTGAAAAAGATGTGGCTTTGTATGCTTATTTAAAAAAGGTTAGATTTCAATCGATCTCTTGCCCATACATGGAAACCTCGATGAGAAGTGATGTTCGACAATTTCTTAACGATTTAGAAACGAAACACGCAGGTATTAAATTTAATATCTTCCAAACCTTCAAAAAAATAAAAGATAAACTAGGAAATGAAGAACGAAAAAAAAATATAAAAAACTGCGTGATATGTTATGAACCTACCTCAGGAAAAATCTGCAGATCTTGTAACATACTTTCATCTCTTGGATTGGAATTACAAAAGCCTAAATTACTATAATTTTCAGTTTTATTTCGATATTTCATTCTTAAGTTAAATTAGAACGATAATATTAATCGGTATATCAAATAATCTTTGTGAACCCTCTTATAACAAATGAAACCTAGAGAAGAATGTTGATCAAATATCTATTCAAAAATATATTGTCGGTCATCTGATTTGTGAACGACTTTAGTGTTAAATCTAATTCTCATAGATTTGAGAACAACAGACCGAGAGAAACTCTATATTAAACCCAGAAGCTTTTGCGTATTTAATAACATTATCATCCGGAAAAGCTATAGCATTGACTCCGGACGCGATGGCTAGTTTGTCCGTTTCAAATCTGTGCTTTCCAGTGGGCCTCATACATCCCAAAGCAATAGGAGTATCCGGAAACATAATTCTTGCAGTTGTTAAGATTTTGGCGATGTCTTTGGGAGTGGGTGGTTTAACACCTTTCATGAGTGTGTTTCTTAGTGGCGTTAGAGCAATTATGACGAGTGCACTTGGTTTGTATTTAGCAATCATCTTTAAAGCTGTAAGTTCACCTTTCAATTTTCCATAGTGTAAACCGACAATGATATGTGGTATAAAGTGGTTTTTAGAATCATGTAAAGCTTTGAGGGAAGCTTCATAATTCTTCACAGTGACATCCAACTTGTAAATTTCCTTGATAGTTTTGTTTGAACCTATAATATCAATCAACACAGAATCAACTCCAGCTTCCTTTAGTCTATTAGATACTTTGTTACCAATGATGCCAGTATGGACAGCAATTGTTAAATTGTACTCTTTTTTCACATAGGTGATAGCTTCAAGGAATTTCTCAAGAGGCATTGACCCATCGGGTAAGCATCCTCCACTTATCAAGCATCCTTTACAGCCTTGTTCACTAAGTTTTCGGCAGACATCAATAAGCTTCTTAGGAGTAGTGGCCGGGATCATGGTTTTTAAGAGTTGAGTATTACAATGTTTGCACATTAAGGTGCATGAAGTACCAGTTATAGAGATTGATGGAAAGGTATTTTTGGGTACATTAAAATATGCGTTTTTATAATGTAGAAAACTAGGTGCGTAAAATTTGATGGTGTTTCCAAAATTTTTTCTACGAATCTCACTTGAAATCTGTAATAATTGACTCAAATCTTTATCTAGTGTCTGCACTGATTTCAACCTCAAATATAGTTCAAATTAGAAGTATTTAAACGATTAAATGGATTGAAAAAGAAAAAAAGGGAATGAAATTTAAGTTAATTATCTTTGTTTACCGATAATTTCCATCATTTCTGCCATTCTACAAGAGAAGCCCCACTCGTTATCGTACCAAGCTAACACTTTGATAAGGTTACCACCGACTACCATGGTAGAAAGACAGTTCACAATTGCTGAGTGAGAATCACCTACAAAGTCTCTAGAGACTAATGGTTCATCAGTGTAATTTAAGATTCCTTTGAGTCTTCCATTAGCTGCTTCTCTGAATGCATTATTAATGTTTTCTTTTGTAACATCTCTTTTTAAGGTTGCGACTAAGTCAACTATTGATACAGTGGGCGTTGGAACTCTAAGAGATAGACCATTCATTTTACCTTTTAACTCGGGCAGTATAAGTGTAGAAGCAACAGCAGCCCCAGTCGTTGTAGGTATAATGTTGATAGCTGCCGCTCTTGCACGTTCTAGTTTTTTGTGCACTAAATCGAGAATTCTCTGATCATTGGTGTATGAGTGAACAGTCGTCATTAGGCTCGCTTTTATTCCGAAGTTCTTGTTTAAAACATCAGATACTGGAACTAAACAATTTGTTGTACAAGAAGCATTAGAAATTATTGAGTGCTTCTTTGCATCGTAGAGATGATCGTTTATTCCCCTAACGATTGTTATATCTGGATCTGGAGATGGAGCAGAAATCAGTACTTTCTTAGCACCAGCTTGGAGGTGTTTCGATGCACGTTCCTTGGATCTAAAGATACCTGTTGACTCCACAACAAGGTATACGCCTAAATCTTTCCACGGTAGTTGAGTCGGATCTCGCACTGAAAGAGTCTTAAGTTCTTTTCCGTTAACAATGATCGCATTATCTTTAGCTTTTATTTCTCCTTTAAATCTTCCATAATTTGAGTCATATTTTAAGAGATGTGCAAGTGTCTTTGCATCAACTAAATCGTTGACAGCTACAATTTCAATGTCTGTTCCTCTTTCCATTACTGCACGAAACATGAGTCTTCCGATTCTACCAAATCCATTAATTGCTACTTTTGTTTGTGTCAATATCATTAAGCTCCTTTGCAAAGAAGTATTA
>SDBS01001021.1_pt1 | contig 28224 bp, 27 predicted proteins | sample 2277091 | NCBI WGS metagenome assembly SDBS01 (sample SAMN10404972, study PRJNA504765) | marine sediment metagenome | isolation source: marine sediment core GS10_PC15, 163 cmbsf | place: Arctic Ocean: Southern Knipovich Ridge | collected 2010
GTCTTATCAATCACATTTTTATGCGGATTAAATTGCGCATCTTCTTGCAAAGATCGAATCGTAATTGATTCAGGCAACGCATTATTCCAGGCCCATTTCATTTTATCTGGATCGATTTGAAGATCAGTTTTAAAGACTGCCACTTGCCCCATCGCATGGACGCCCGCATCCGTCTTTGATGCGCCAAGCAAACGAATCTTTTTGGCAAAAACACGCTCAAACGCATCCTGCAAGGTCTGTACAATTGTTGGCTTATTTGGCTGCTGAATCCAGCCGACATAATCAGTGCCATCATACGCAACGATAATTTTGTATTGTTGAGCTATGTTTTTATTCAATTTCCCTCTCGGTTCTTCGTGATCCTTCGAGAGCCTCCCAGTCTTCGCTAAACTCAGGACTAAAGGTCCTTAGCTTGCCTGTCCAGCGTAGCTTCATGCGAAGATGGATCGAAGGGTTTGAAAATTTTCTCAACTAAATATCTTGTGAAGAAAAAATATCTCGCAAATAATCTACCTTTCCCAAGGTGCTCTACATTTGCCCGTTCGATACCCTTCGACAAGCTCCCAGCCGTCGCCAAAGGCTATGGCGGGCACCGCAGGGCGAACGGTAGGGGAATCTGTGCTTCCGTCACCTCTCTCTCCTGTGCTAAAGTACACGGTTTTAGATAACGGAGAATAAAAGAGCCCGCATTGCTGCGGGCTCTTCCTTTTACTTTTTTACGCGTACTGCGCGGTATACGGCAATAATGCCATACAGCGAGATTTGCGAACTTCTTTTGAAAGTTGTCGTTGATGCAAGTTGCAGTTACCTGAAATGCGTGACGGCAAAATTTTGCCACGCTCAGTCAGAAACCCACGCAAAAAACCAGCATTTTTGTAATCGATGCCTTGAACGTGTTCTGGATTACCGCAAAAACGGCACTGCTTTCCCGGTCTTGCTGAAGAACGGCGCATGCGCTTTTTCATCAACCGAGCACTAATTTTTAATTTAATTTTCTTAGTCATAAGTGATTCCTACCCAAATTATTGTTCTGCTGGAACAGATTCTGATTCAGTAGCTTCAACTTTTGCTGGCTTAACAACTTCATCTTTTTTTTCTGAAGCTGCTACTTTCTTACCTGAGGACAAGAGTCCTTCCATTTTGTTTTCTTTAAGGAAACTATCCATATCTCGTGATGCCGGAGCTTCCTCTAAAGATTTCGGGCGTTGATAGAGAAGAGAATCGCCCTTCAAAGCTGTAATAATATGACGCATCACAAAATTGGTAAGTTTAATTCTAAAAAGCTCATCAATTTTTTTAGTAAGCGCTTCAGCTTCAAAGCGCATCAAAAAGTATACACCATACTCATTGTTACGAATTGGGTAGGTAAGTTTGTATTTTCCCCAGCGCTCAAAAGAAATGACTGAACCCTTGCTATCGGTAACCATCTTATCCAGCTCATTTTCAAGCTGCTTGGTTTCATCTTGTGTGATCTCAGGTACTGTCAGAACAAGTACCTCATAACGTTGTAACATATAAACCTCATACTAAGTGGAAGTAATATAACTATAATGAGGACCATCCCCATTATTTAGTATGCCCCTCACAGAGGGTATACAATAAAGATACCAAAAAAGCCAGATTTTACCAGCCTTTTTGGTATCTCTTTATATGCAAATCAATAAATTATGCAAATTTTTGCTGACGCTGGATAACACGCCCAATAATACGGAAATGATCCTTGCCACGAACAAGCGCAATAGGCGGTTGTTTATGATTTACCGATTCAAGTACGATAAAGTCTTCCGTGTACGTCACTTGCATAACAGCTTTTACGGGCGTATCGTTGCCATACTCAACCGAGGCAATATCGCCAGATCGCGTCCAGATTTCAGGAGAGATAATAAGATAATCACCTTTCACGAAAAAAGGCCCCATTGCGTTATTTTCAACGCATAGCGCAAACATCGAATTATCATTTGAATTAAGGACAGGTACGAAAATATCTTTATAACCAGTGGTAATTTGCATCAATTGATTGTTGTATGGTGATGGATTTGAAGGAATTTCACCGACAACCGGAACAACTTGCACCTTAAGTTCAACATCTGATTTTTCAGGCATACTTACATTTTTGTCGATATTATCGGTGCGTTGACGACGCTCTGCAAAGAGCTCAATAGGACTTAGTTCAAAAGCATTGGCAAGTTTTCGAAGAGAATCTTCATTCCAACGACGCGTGCCATTTTTAATGTGTGTCAAATAACTCTCAGACATCCCCGTTTTTTCTGCTAGAATCTTGGTTGTCCACCCTTTTTCCCTGAGTAGCTCTTTGACTCTCAGTTGAGTCGAAGTTGCCATAGGAAACTCCTCTTACTAAAATAATATGATACATAGTATGGTTACGTACTGCTATATTTCTAATTGTACGCATTTTGCTTTATTTGTCAAACGAAAGCAGCCCTAAAAAATTATGATAAGACAGACCGTAAAGATTCGCAAAAATTTCTATGAAAAGCTCCTCTGGGAGCAGAAAATGCTTATTATTGGCATCGATGAAGTAGGTAGAGGATGTCTCGCTGGGCCGTTGGTGGCCGCGGCAGTGATATTGCCACTCTATCGCACTTATCCGCTCTTAAAGGACTCCAAAATCCTCACGCTGGATGAGCGCAATAAGGCCTATAGGTGGATCATTCGCCATTGCCATTATCAAGTAGGCATTGTGCATCATCGGTTGATTGATCAGCACAATATCTATCAGGCAACCAAAATTGGCATGAAAAGGGCTTTAGTCAATTTATTGACTCATTGTAATGAAGCTATTGGTGCTATTTTGATCGATGCGATGCCGCTAACCTTGGCTCAAACCGGTATTACGCATATTCCAATCTACCATTTTCCCCAAGGTGAAACTAAATCAAGCTCTATTGCAGCCGCTTCAATTGTGGCAAAAGTAACCCGCGATCGCATGATGGAAATCTATGAACAAGTGTTTCCGGGTTACTCCCTGGGACAGCACAAAGGCTACGCTACTTCAATTCATCAAGAGGCGATTCGTACATTGAAAGAATCGCTTATTCACCGCAAAACTTTCTTGGGAGCATTTTTAGATAAAGAGGAATTAGATGAAACCGAAAAACAACAAACCTTTTGGTGAAGTAATTGAAAGTTCGTTGCATCATTTCAAAGCACAGACCTGGCAATGGGATGATTTTCCTATCTATGGCTCGCTCGTTTCTCTCGAACAAAAACCATATACCTACATCGGCCTCGTCTATGAAGTAGCTACGGGATCCATTGATCCCTCACGATCCCCTTTTGCGTATCAAAAAACAGAAAAAGAACTCAAAGCAGAGCAGCCTCAAATTTTTGAATTTTTAAAAACGACATTTTGGAGCCTTACTCTTGGCTATATCCATCAAGAGCGATGCTGGTATACGGCTCCTCCTCATCCAGCTAAAATACATCAGTTTGTAGAGCACACGAACCAAACAATATCACATCAATTTCTTGGCCGTTCCCTTTGGATTCATCGCCTTTTCAGCCTGAGTGGTATAGTCAATAATATTGATGAACTGCTTTTGGCTATTCTTTCAGAACAACAAAAAAACGACCGATTTAATAAAAGCAATCTGCACGATTTCATGCAAGCCTACTCTTTACTCACCGGAAATGATTATAGGCGCATCAAACTCTTTTTGGGACGTGTCCCTCATATTTCATAGATGTCCTTGGATGCATTAAAAGCAATTATAAGCTATAATAGGAGGGAATAGACACGTACTATCTCGTAGGAAAATCAGCATGTTCAGCTTTATAAAAAATACGCTTAAAAAAATATATAGTGGGGTTACCTCTCAAATCACCTCACTTTTTGGCAGAGACATCATTGATCATGAGCTTTTGAAAGAACTCGAAGTGATCCTTCTTTCAGCTGATACAGGGGTGAGCACCACGCGCTCGATCATAACGCAATTAAAAGAAAAACAGGCAGCTGGCCAGATCACTGAAGGACAATCACTCAAAAGAGCATTACATCTGATTCTTCTTTCGATTCTTGAAAAGCCAACTACGCCGGATGAGGATGGAAATGTTTTCATATTGGTGGGTATTAATGGCAGCGGTAAAACAACGTTTGCTTCTAAATTAGCACATCGCTATACAGGGCACGGAAAAAAGGTATTACTCGTTGCTGCCGATACGTTTCGCGCAGCGGCAACCGAACAACTCAATCAATGGGCTATAAAAACTGGTGTGGATATTGAGTGTGGCACCGAAAACCAAGATCCCGCTAGCGTGGTATTTAAAGGATGTGAACGATTTACAAAGGATAAGTACGATATTTTAATTATTGATACAGCTGGCCGATTACATACCAAAAACCATCTCATGAATGAGCTCACAAAAATGAAACGTGTTATTGATAAAAAATTGCCCAACGAAAAAATACATACACTCTTAACCATCGATGGGATGCTTGGCCAAAATTCATTTGAACAAGCAAAACTCTTTAAAACCTGCACCAACGCAAACGGCATTGTGCTCACGAAAATGGATGGTACCGGCAAAGGGGGCATCGTTTTTGCGATAGCAGATGAACTTACCATTCCAATATGGTATCTTACGTTCGGCGAACAGATTGACCAACTCAAAAAATTTGATAGAAATGAATACGTTACAAATTTATTAAATACATGAAGCACATGAAACTACACAAATCCCTTCTTACTGCATTATGCCTGAGTATTGGACTCTATCTTCTCTATTCTTGGTCGCAGCGTATTCCCGACATTATTGTTGAAAGCAAAAGCATAACTGATATATATACCTACATTAAACCAAACGAATACAATAAAAATCTTTTAGTTATCTTTGATATTGATAATACGATTGGAAAAACACCCACCAATTTTGGAAGTGATCAATGGTTTTACGCTATGCGCAACCAATTGAGAGCATCCGGAAAATCGGATCAAGAAGTGTTAGATATCCTCCTTCCTACCGTATTTCATATTCAATTTAATACCTGGCTCGTTCCAGTTGAAAAAGATACTGTAGAAGTGATTAATAATTTGCAAAAAAAAGGCGTATCGGTAGTCGCACTCACTGCCCGTTCACTTGAATTGGCACATCGCACCATAGAGCAGCTTCATCATTTAGGCATATACTTTACCAAAACCGATCCGCATGAATGTCCTATAAAATATGGCAATAAAAAACCAGGGCTCTATATAGATGGCATAATCTTCAGCGGTAATTATGATAAAGGAGAAATGCTTGTTAATTGGTTTAAACAAATCAAGTATCGCCCCACAAAAATTATATTCATTGATGATAAATTAAAAAATATTCAATCAGTTGAAAAAGCCCTTCACAATCGTGACTATCCTTTTATTGGCATACGATACGGTTATGCTGATGAGCAAATACGCAACTTCTCCTTAGAATCAGTTGCAGCTGAGCAAGAACAGTTTTTTACCGAACATCCTTTTCCCAAAATATTAGCAGCGCCCTAACCAAAAGAAGGTTGAATGATTGACACCGAGGTTCACATTAATCAACTCATACAGTCGGTTGCACAAAAACTCAGTTGCAAATATCATAACGAACAGTTATGCACTCAATATGCATGGTGGGTATTAGAAGCAATCACGCGGCAAAAAAAAGCAACTCTGTTATTAAAAAAAACGATCCAGTTAGCGTTAGAACAACAAAACACTCTTTCATATTGGATAAAAAAACAGGTAGAAGATAACATTCCCCTGCAGTATTTAATAGGTTCTGTGCCTTTTGCCGCATGCGAAATTTTGGTTGAGCCACCCACACTCATACCACGCCAAGAAACAGAAGAATGGTGTGTTAATTTTATTGAAAAACTAAAAAAACTAGGCAACACTCCCCTTCGCATCCTTGATCTCTGTACCGGTTCAGGATGCATTGCGCTTTCTCTTGCAAAAGCACTACCAAACATAGAAATATATGCCTCTGATATATCAGATACTGCGCTTGCGCTTGCGAAGAAAAATGCCAAACACAACAACATTAATTCAGTCAGTTTTCTATCGTCTGATCTTCTTCAAGATATTCCTGCCTCTATGCAATTTGATATCATTGTTTCAAATCCTCCTTATATTTCGTCTCAAGAATGGCAACAAGTTGACGCGTCCGTGAAAGAATGGGAAGATCCTAGTGCATTACTTGCGCCTGATAACGGACTGGGAATGGTAAAGCAAGTAATTAAAGAAGTTAAAACATATTTGCGACCCCATAAAGCGTTGCAACAGCTCGGCATACCACAATTCATTATTGAAATTGGCTATCAGCAGGGAGCTCAGGTAAAAGAACTAGTTAAAAAAGAAGGTTTTTGCAATGTCACCGTTCAAAAGGACATGCAAGGTAATGACCGCATTGTGGTAGGATACCTCAGAAATGAAGGATCAACTGAGTAACTATGAAGCGTATACGATAGTTTTTTCACCACGCTCTATAACCGGAGCATGGCTTGAACGCACACAATCCTCCGGCCCCATTCGACTCGTTTCTGTGAATCACAAAAAATTGCAGCATCTTGAGCTTGAGCGACTTACCATATTTAATCCGACGGCGATAGGCCAACTAATCAATACGTGGTACAGAAATTGTCATCAAGCTATGCCACTCCTTTTTGCACTCCATGGGCCTGCTATCGAAGAACATGTGGTTGCTTTGCACACTGCACACCCAACAGCGAGCCAATTTCCCATTTCGCATGCGCCACACTGGCACTGGAAACACACCCATCTCTATTCCCTTGATCACCGTCATTGTTTTTATGTGTGCGGTATAAAAAAAAGTATATTATTTCAATATCAACTTGTGGCAATCGAACAGGATCTTCCCCTTTCACTCCTCACTACCGAACGAATGGCATTAACGCACTGCTATCGCTCTATATTTGGCGCTGCCTATCGTTCAGCTCACCTGGCACAATCAATGAGCATGCACAACAATCGTATTGAACAGGTATTTTTCAAAGAAGATCTCTCCCGTATTTTGAAGCTACCTTCAGATATGCAACTCAACGACGCTCTTCGCTTGCCTCTTTTAACCGCATGTGGCCTTTTTGTAATGCAAGGAAACAGTAATGAAACATATTAATTTTGTTACCCCCGTACCACCACATAAAAAACAAGAAGTGCGTCGTTGGATTTTGATAAGCAGCGTATGTGTGATTGGTGCACTTATGTATATTTGTATATCTATTTTTGCCCAGGGCTACCTCTATTATTCCCTTTCATCCCAGCGCGCAAAGGCAGAAACAAATCAAACCACCTATGCTGCGTTGCTCCAAAAGCAAAAAGAAAAAAATGAAACGAATAGAGTTCAGACACACCAACTTGCAAAAATGAAAACATATCAAACCCAGCCTAAAAATCCGATAGCTATCCTAAACGCATGCACAGAACGAATTGAAAACGCGAATATACAAGCATGCTCGATTACGCCACGCTCTTTTGAAATCACCTATAATACGTCTACCATGCAACTGGCACAAAAAAAGCTCCAAACCATCCAATCGATTCCCGATATACACAATGCGCATCTTGTTTCACTGCAAAGACAGAATGATGCTATTACAAACACTGTTCGAGCAGAACGGAACAAAAAAAAGAGCCGACGGTAATCGACTCTTTTTTATCAGGTATTAATTATCTTTTAGAAATCATCAGCAGCATTGGTCAGTACGTATTTGTAGTTTTCAAAATCGCCTACTATTTTTCCAATCCCCCGCGCAACAGCAAGCATCGGTTCATTTGGCACTGTCACTTGAATGCCAAATCGTTGCTCAAGTAACTCTTTCATGCCAGGAACAAGTGCCCCACCACCTACCAATAAGATACCATTTTGAGCAATATCGCCACTTGCTCGTTGTGGCAACTTACGCATAACACTATGAGCAGCTTCTAGGATTGCATCAGTACATCCTTGCAATGCTTTGACAATATCCCGCGTTGCCACCGTAATTTTACGTGGGATTTGCTGCAAAATATCCATACCAGCAACTTCCATTTTTAAGTTTCTATCTTCAGCGTCTTCAGTCTCATCAAGATATACTGCCCCAATTTTACATTTCACTTCTTGGGCTGTTTCCTCATCAATTGAAAGACGGAACTGTTCACGAATATAATCAACAATCGCTTTGTCCATTGCATCGCCAGCTGTAGTGATTGCCTCTTGTGATAATGCGCCATATTGTGCAATTGCAAGAACATCAGCTGTCCCTCCACCAATATCAATCACCATATGCACATTATCGCCGCCAATGGGAAGGCCTGCATCAATAGCTGCGGCGATTGGTTCTTTCACAAGTAATACATCTTTTACGCCAAGTTGCTTTGCACATTTTTCGATAGCAACAATATCACCTGCTTTCACCGCACAGGGAATACCAATAACCATGTGTGTGTTTGTCAGTCTGCCCATCTTCACACCGGCAGATTGCAACATAGATTGAATTAATGCGTTTGTAGCTTTGAGTGAATAAATGACGCCATCTTTCAATGGGCGCACCGCTACAATATCATCCGGACATCTGCCAATCTTTTCAAGCGCTTTTTGTCCAAAACAAATAAGATTTCCAGAATCTCGATAATAACACACAGCTGAAGGAGTATTAGAAAGAATGTTCACCTTCCCTCCGCCATTGTTCACTACTACAGAATTACGCGTACCTAGATCAAGGCCGATACGTTGCGTCCATGGTTTTAAACTAAGACTAAGACCATGAATTTGCAAAGCACCAAACAAAAGTAATAGCGAACATTTCAAAAATCGTTTCATAAAAAACCTCTTGTTTAATTTTTCAAGCGTTATCTATTTTCAGCGTTTTAGATGAAGCTGAAAGTAAACAGAACTCACTGTTTTGTCAAACTTATACAAGTTAAAAGCAGGATTTTTTCAAAAAAAATAAGATACGATTTTTTAGATAATAACTGAAAAAATTTTTACCTAGTAATAAAAGACATATCATGACAGTTTCTAAAAATAGAGGTACAGTAATACCTTCAGAAATACCTTAAAAGAACGGTGATATGGCAAAAATTAAACAGCTCCCTTTACATGAAGCACAAAAAATTGCTGCCGGCCAAGTAGTCGAACGCCCTGCAAACGTGGTTAAAGAACTTCTTGAAAATGCCATTGATGCAAAAGCCACACACATATCAATCTCAATTGAAGATGGGGGCAAACAATTAATTCGTGTGGTGGACAATGGCAGCGGCATGGATCGGGAAGATGCCAAACTCTGCTTTGAAAAACATGCTACGAGTAAAATCAGTACGGTGGATGAACTCCCCTCCCTTACTACATTCGGCTTTCGCGGCGAAGCGCTTGCAAGCATCGCAGCGGTAAGTAAGGTCTCTCTGCTCACCAAAGAGCAAAGTGCAACTGAAGGATTACACGTTACTGCGCAAGAAGGCACCATTCAGATTGAACCTGCGGGGTGCCCACAAGGAACCGATGTCACCATTCGCGATTTATTTTATAATATGCCTGCTCGAGCTAAATTTCTAAAAAAACGGGAAACAGAAACGCGTCATATTATACACACTGTGCAAGCAATGGCGTTCGCCTATCCTCATCTGCATGTGCACCTTTCCGTTGACGGCAAACAGCTCATTAACTGTCCCCCACAAGACACCATGCTCCAACGATGCGTACAATTGTGGGATGCCACTGCTGCAAAACATATGCTTTCAATCGAAGCCACCCGAAGCGATAAAGGCATTTCATTATGCGGAGCTATTTCTAATCATCAATGGTTTCGCTATGATCGCAGCGGCATTTTTTTTCTCGTGAATAATCGATGGGTAACAAACGTTCAGTTGGGGCGCTCGCTTTTAAAGGGATATAATAACGTCATTCCCCGCGGCCGCTATCCCATGGCAGCAATCTCCATCATGATTAATCCCGCCTTAATTGATGTAAATACACATCCACGAAAAGAAGAAATTATCTTTGCGCATCCGCGCACCATGGAACAATTAATACGAGAAACAATCAGAAAGGCCCTTGAGCAGCATACCTCCAAACAGATCAAAAAAGAGGTATCACTCTATCTGCCTCCATCCAATACACGATCATCTTCTTCATCAGTTTTATTTACCCCTGCATCATTTGCGTCGGTAGAAAAAGATATTGCCTCATTTAAAGAATCACTCCCAGCTACCGCAACGGCCCCAAAAGCATATGCGTCTTTTAATGGATCATCTCAATCAACACCGACTACTTCTCAAGAAATCGAAACAAAAACCATCCCCATCATTGATACGACTCAGAAAGCTCATACCGTTATTGGTCAGTTTTCAAAAACATACATTCTTATTGAGCAAGAAGATGGGCTCTTTTTGATTGATCAACATGCAGCGCATGAACGTATTTTATATGAACAGTTTTCACAGCAATTTCAAAATATGCCTACTATCAACTTAATGTTTCCCCAAATGATTAGCTGCTCTGCACAAGACCTTGCGCTTCTTGAATCGCATCTTGAACTATTTAAAGAACACGGCATTACCATCGAACCGTTTTCTAAAGACCAGCTCATTATACAATCAACGCCAGTTCATCTCAAAAATGCGCCACTGCAAGAGATTGTGCATCAAGTAATTGGATGGATTAAAGAATTAAGCAATGTAGATAAAGAACAGTTTCATAAAATGATTCATGATAAATTGCGCGCGCAAATGGCATGTAAGGCTGCCGTTAAAGCAGGTGATATTCTCACGCAAACACAAATGCAGGAACTCATTAAAGATCTGCACGTCGCGCCCAATCGCTTTAGCTGCCCGCATGGCAGGCCAACGGGCTGGATGCTGCCGCTTTATGATATTGAGAAAAAGTTTCGACGAAAAACTTAATCTAGCGCTTCCCTATCATTTATATACCCTACGTATACGCATCTTAAAAGATAGATCCGGGCCAAAGATTTTTTCGGCTTCAAGGGCTACTTCTTTACTCGCATAATTCTGAGAGATTTTATTTTTGTCTAAGAAAAATTTTTGTAAAATTCCTTTATTTGTATAGTTTTGAACTAGTGGAGAATTGCCAATTCCGATAATCGTATCCATATTTAACTTCTCTCCCCCCAAGGTAACCGTTTTTAGTATCTGAACCAAACGATCCGCATTTCCAAATGGATTATTCAAAAGTGTTCCAAATTCAACCTGCAGAGAGGATGGTTGAGGCACAGCTTGCACTTCTTCAATCTGCTCTTGCCTTTCTGGCGGCTGCTGAGTTCCTGGCAGAAGCGAGCCTTCTTGTGTAGCCATCACAGCTAATAGCGCAATCAAAGTAAGTACCGCCGCTCCTATGGCTACAGTTTTTCCTGATTTCAAAACGGAAAGAAATGTAGCGCTCGCTTTTCTGAGCTTATTTGCAGCACTTGCTCTAGTAACTACTCCCATTGCTTGCATGGAGATAGGAGCTTGAAGGCCCACAAAAAATAAGCCAACCATTACTAAATTTCTTGATCTCTTGAAAAAAGACACGCTCTTCATACCCTATTCTCCTTTTTATATGAAAGCCGCCCCTTAGTGGGGCGGCTCATTTGTGTATTACTTAATCTTGTTCTAAATACAACTTGCCAGTGTCGTCGATCTCAACATCAATTGTAATGTTTCTGCCGAGCCTATCTTCAGGAATTGCAAAGTATGCTTCCTGGCGAGCACCTACACCACTCGTACCAACTACCCAAACCACCTGAACTGGAGCTGAAAGCTTCGTGAACTTTCTCTCTCTACCAGACCTTACTACGAGTGGGCTACTCCAACCAGCAGCCGACTTTATCATTGCTTTAACATCAGTTGCTTGTTTGCCATCAGCATCGTTATCAATTTTAATGTAATACGCACTCGCGCTTGCAACGGACATCATTGCAAAAAGTGCTACCAATATCTTCTTCTTCATAATACTCCCCTAAAGGTTAATAAATACGATCTTTCTCTACCCTTAACCTAGCAAAACCGCCGGGCCAAAATCAACGGTTTGTGGCGATAAATGGCCTATAATAGAGGCAATTCTTGTATTTCTTGGTGCAACCCCCCTTGGCAGCTCATTTATGTCCCACTTAGCGATGGAGATATACGGAATCCGAATTTTCCCAGCTTAACCTTAATTGTGATGTTTTTACCTCTCATAGGCTTAGGAATTGTGAAGGACGTATACCGAGCTCCTCTTTGTGAGGCAAGCTTCACACCAAGGCTTACATAAGCTTCAGAAGGATTACTGAATCGTTTTTTTTTGCCGGCTTTCACTGTAAGTTGTCCCCTTCTCCCAGGTATTTCTAACCGTGCTTTGATAGTTTTATTAGTCTTATTGTCAATCTCAATGTAATACGCACTCGCGCTTGCAACGGACATCATTGCAAAAAGTGCTACCAATATCTTCTTCTTCATAATACTCCCCTAAAGGTTAATAAATACGATCTTTCCATACCCTTAACCTAGCAAATCTACTCTGCCAAAAGCAAGGGTTTAAAGGGCTAAAAGCCCCTTTTAGACTATAATTATTGAGAAAAAGGTATGAATTTAAGCCTTAGGACCGAATGTATAGATGTTTATCAGTATTTTTGGGCTTGAGATAACTTTTCAACATCCGATCAAAGTTCTCATGCGAGCAAGCATGTCCACAGGTGAATAGATCAACAAAACAAGAATTGTGTTCGGGATAGGTATGAATGCTTGCATGGCTTTCAGAAAGTACAAAATATGCAGTTATCCCGTTTCCCGGAAATTCTACACAGTCATGTTTTAATATCGTTGCACCACTTGATTGTATCGCTTTTGCAAACACCTTCATAAGAAATGGAATTCTTTGTAAGGCATGTGGATCACAGTTTTTATAACTAGCAACAAAGTGCCTTCCATAAAACTCATACGCTGAGGCTGTTGTAGATGTCTGTATGGTAGATGGCACTATCGCACATATCAATATCGCCGCAACAAATATGAACGATGTGCATAGAATAATTTTTATCTTCACGGCAAGCTCTTTTCATTTTTTAAAACAGCGTATCTTTAAGAAAATAGTTTTGAATTTAGTGCAGTCAAGCATAGCTTAGGTAAAGCTTTTCTTCAAGAAGCTTCAAATCACCTATCCGCTCTTTTTTTGCACGTAGATGTTATGATGGAAATTGATTAGCAGTCGAATCAAACGTTCAAAGGAAAGTAGTGAATAAAATTGTGATAGGTATATTGTTTTTCATAGGAGGAAGCATGATAGCACAAAATAAATCTCCCCAGAAAAAAATTGAAAAAGCATTTTTTGCCGGCGGATGCTTTTGGTGCATGGAACCGCCATTTGAAAAGCTCCCTGGCGTAACTGATGTTATTACAGGCTACATGGGAGGCACCGGAGAAAATCCTACCTACAAAGATTACGCCCAGAAAGGATATGTTGAGACTGTAGAGATCAGCTATGATCCTGAACAAGTATCATACGATGCGTTGTTGGATGTATATTGGAGACAAATCAATCCTACCGATGCACAAGGGCAATTTGTTGATCGCGGCCCGCAATATCGTTCTATTATTTTTTATCTTAATGACGATCAAAAGCAACGCGCTGAAAATTCTAAGAAACGATTGGAAGCATCAGGGCGTTTTTCTAAGCCAATTGTTACTGAGATTCAAAAAGCATCTCCCTTTTACCCTGCAGAAGCATATCATCAGGATTTTTATAAAAATCACTCATGGCGCTATAAATGGTATCACTCCCGTTCAGGGCGCAATCAATTTTTTAAAAAGACATGGGGCACAAAGAAAAAATAGTTTCGATATAAAAATCTGTAGTTTTAACTATTCATTTTTTTAAAATCATACTATCTTTTCTGCCATTAAGCCTGTCTATCTAAAAATAGGATTAAGTCACATGAAGCAAACATTCGTTTTTTTACTCCTTTCTCTTATTTCCTCTTTCGCATCTGCGCAAGATCTCCAGCATGAATGCGGGCTTGCACTCGTGCGTTTGTTTAAACCGATCGCACACTACCAAAAAAAATATGGAAGCTATGCGTGGGGAGTTCATACCTTACGTCTTTTAATGGAAAAGCAACGTAATCGAGGCCAAGACAGCGTGGGTATTTCGGCAATGCAATTTGATATGCCTCCCGAACAACCATATATGAAGCGCCTACGATCTACCGAAAAAAATGCACTGGAACATCTTTTTGCAAAGATTGATACAAAGCTTCTCACCTTAGATGATCTGGCTGAAAATGCAGATGATATGACGGTCAAGCAGCGCTGTTCTGTAGTTGGTGAATTGTATCTCGGCCATGTTCGCTATGCTACGTATGCAGGACGTCAGATCAAATTTGCTCAACCTTGCATGTATAGAAATAGTATTCCTGCTAAATGTTTAACGTTAGCCGGAAACTTTAATATGACTAACAGCTCAGAAATTATGAAAACAACTCTTTCTTACGGGTTAGCGCCTGCAAGTAATGCTGATACGCATTTGATTATGCATCAAATCAGTTATTGGCTCGATAAAGCATATGAAGAGACATATGCTTCAGCCATTCAAAAAGATTCATCGCCATCGCAAGCCTCTAATATCGCTTCACGAACTCTTGATATTACTTCTGCAATACGCCAAGCTGCTGCTCATTGGGATGGTGGCTATGTATTTGGCGGTATTATCGGAAACGGTGACGCATTTCTTTGCCGAGATCCTGCGGGTATTCGGCCCGGATATTACTACGTTGATGAAGATCTCTTTGCCGCCGCGTCAGAACGAAGTGCCCTTATGAGCGTATTAAATGTTTCTCCCGACAACATTAAAGAAATTCCCCCAGCCCATCTCATTATTATTAAAAAAGATGGCACAATTGAGCAGCATCCATTTATTGATAAACTTCCTGCATCTCAATGCGTATTTGAGCGGGTCTATTTTAGCCGACCCAATGATCCTGATATTTATCAAGAACGAAAAAAGCTCGGCAATAATTTAGCACATCGATTATTCAAAGAACTCGCTTTTGATACGCAGAACTCAGTGTTTTCGTATATTCCCAACACCTCTGAAATTTCATTTCATGGGCTCATTGAAGAACTAAACAAACTCATCTTTGAACGTTCATATGATCAGGTGCTTCAATCAGGCATTGAACATATTTCTAATCAAGAAATTATAGAAATGATGCGCAAAAAAATCACCGTTGAAAAAATCATCTTTAAAGATCTGGCAATTCGCACTTTCATTGCACACGATGCCATTAGATCTAATCTCGTGGCAAATGTCTATGATGTAACCAGAGGCGTTGTTACCGATCAAGATACGTTAGTAGTGCTTGATGATTCAATTGTCAGGGGGACCACCCTACGTGAATCAATCATGAAACAGCTCATTACACTTAACCCTAAAAGAATTATTATTCTCAGTGCAGCGCCCATTATTTTGTACCCCGATTGCTATGGCATTGATATGAGTCAGATTGGACGTTTGATTGGTTTTCAAGCGGCAATTGCCTTAACCAAAGAGCAAGGCAATCAATCTCTTCTGGATGACATATATCAAGAATGCATCAAGCTAAAAGAAAATAATTCTACTGATTTATATAACCCAGTAAAAAAAATCTACGATCAATTCACCCAGCATGAACTGGAAGAAAAAATTGCGCAGCTCACTTATCCTCTTACATCAACATGGAACAAAAAACTTCAAGTCATGTATCAAACTATTGATGGTTTGCATCGTGCTATTCCTAATTACACGGGAGATTGGTATTTCACGGGCAACTACCCAACCCCCGGCGGCTATAGAGTAGTTATCAATAGTTATATCAACTGGTATACATCGAGCTCAAAACGAGCGTACTAAAAAAAGGAACCAGACATGCTCAAAAAAACTATGATTGTCATAGGAACTTTTCTTTTCACCACCACTCAATGGGCCTCCCTTTCTCAAGATCTCAAAATTCTTATTGTTGGTGGCGGAGGCCGTGAACATGCAGTTGCACATAAAGTAATACAATCGCCTCATGTTACGCAGGTTTTTGTGGCACCCGGCAATGGCGGAACTGAACGCATGAAAAAGGTACGCAATGTTGCCATTCAACCAACTGATATCGATGCACTCACCGCTTTTGCATCACAGGAAAAAATTGACTTGGCTATCGTAGGGCCTGAAGCGCCACTTGCTGACGGAATTACTGATGCGTTTAATCTGGCTGGTATTGCGTGTCTTGGGCCTACACAAGCTGCAGCACAAATAGAAACGTCAAAAAGTTTTGCAAAAGAGTTCATGAAAAGACATCGCATTCCAACCGCATCCTACGAAGTAATAACTTCTCTTGCACAAGCAGAAGCATATATTGAAGAGCATAATGTACCGCTCGTGATTAAAGCAGACGGATTAACGGGAGGAAAAGGAGTAATCATTGCGCAGACGAAACAAAAAGCGCGCCATGCAGTCAACGACATGTTGAGGGGCGATTCTTTTGGAAAAGCAGGGCACACCATAGTGTGTGAAGAATTTTTGCACGGACAAGAAGTAAGTTTTATGGTCCTTACCGATGGAACGCACTGCATTCCCCTTGCCACTTCACAAGACTACAAAAAACTCCGCGACGGTGATGAAGGTCTTATGACAGGTGGAATGGGATCATACAGCCCCGCCCCATGTATCACGCCAGAATTACATACACGCATTATGCAAAATATTATCGAACCAACAATTAAAAATTTAGCAGCAGAAGGTAAGCCATTCGTTGGCTTTTTGTATGCTGGCTTGATGATCTCCCCCAATGGCGATCCCTACGTTTTAGAATTTAATTGCCGATTGGGCGATCCAGAAGCGCAGGTTATTCTTCCGCGCATGCACACTGATCTTATTGCATTAGGTTTGGCAGCAGTGCAACAAAAATTACTTAATATGACTATAGAGTGGGATCCACGTAAAGCGGTAACGGTTGTGGTTGCTGATAGTGGTTATCCAACGCCACGCTATCTAGGACAGCCTATTGAAATACAGCAGGCACCAGAAACAACAATCTATCACGCAGGAACTGCATGGAAAGATGCACAATTGATAAGCAGTGGCGGCAGAATTTTAGCAGTTACTGCGCTTGCTGATTCTTTTGATCAAGCATGCAAAAAAGTGTATGCAGGCGTGCAACTGATTCAAATGCCTCATATGCAGTATCGGAGTGATATTGCAGAACGAGTTGTATAATTGAATCGATGATTAGTCCATTTAAAAACACTTCAACTACTTGCTTTTTACAGCCTGTTTTTAGTATATTAAAAACATAAGGGAAGAGGTTAAATTATCTGACATATGAGAATTCCGCAGGAGGAATATGAAAAGCATGAAATTCGCATTATTAGTCGGTTTTGCTTGTTCCAGCATAGCACCTGTGCATGCCCTGCAAGCAATGGAGCAAAAGCAAGTATCTCCACGATTATTATCAATTATTAAGAAAAAATATATTGATGGGAAGCCACTCAAAAAAAATGAAAAACAATATCTTAAAAAAGCTGCAACAATAGCTATTGCAGCTGGCATAGGTCTTCTTCTTGCTGGAGGAGCAGTTGGTATGCGCAAAAAGGCTCAAGCAGCTCGCCAACCGAAGCAAGTGGCATCCAATTTTGCTTCTTTAAATCTCAAGGAAACGGTTAAAGATTTTAGTCTTGATCACCTGCGAGCGGCAAAAAGAAGTGGAAAAAGTGATTGGAAGAAAGAACAGATAAAAAAAGAGTATAACTACTACCATAGGGGCATTCGTTCGTCTGATCGATATGTGGATCCTAACTGGCAAACGCCAACTGATTATACACTTCTCTGGTCCCTTAAGATTAATGATCAAAATAAATTCAACTTTATAGCACAAAATCGCGATCAAAAAGTTCTTGAACGTTTACAAAAAGCACTTAATGACAGAGTAGAAAGCTCCGGCTTCGAGAAACGGGTCAACACAGAAATACAAAATCCCCGTGTGCATATAGAAGAGCTCGATTGAGCAGATTCAAATGCCTCATATGCAGTATCGGAGTGATATTGCAGAACAAGTGAGGTGAGTTAATCATTTAAATATCTTGTTGGATCTTGTTTCAGCTTTTTCTTCATACACTATTTTATTCGCCCCTATGCGGGGAGCGTAAATATATTGCGTGCCCCCAGCCTACGTCAACCAGCCGTCGCTAAAGCTATGGCGGTCAGGAGACTACGGCGGGCAGGCAAGATATTTTGCTTTTAACCGTTCGATACCCTTCGCCAAGGCTTCGACGGACACGGCAGATCTCCTTCAAGCACATATGATTCTCAATTTAATAAAGAAAAAATCCGGTAGCGAAGCCTTGACCTGCAAGCACAGCGTAGCTGTGTGAAGTCAGGGTCATGCATCTGAGCGGAAGAGCAATCCAACAGCATGTTGGTGTCGTTTTAGTCAAGATGTTTTAGACAAGTAAAACATCTTGTGCCCCCCGCATAGGGGCGCATGATAAACGAAGTAAAGAAAACTTTCTACTCTGAAAACCAATAAAAGACATAGCTACGTCAATACTTGATCAAGCACATTATCACGAACCGCCCTCTTTATCTCCATGGCAACTCTCTGGCCCCTACTCCCTGGAAAGATTCCATAGTCGTACCATCTTATCCCATGAACAAGAGGCCAACTCCTCTTTATGAGGACTATAGGCGACTTCCATCACCGAGTTTGTATGCCCCTCTAATACATTCTTTTCCTTGCCAGTCTCTGTATTCCATACTATTACCGTCCCATCATATGAACTAGAGGCCAACACACCTGGATTATGAAGATCATAGGCGACTCCCATAACCCAGCCTGTATGCCCCTTTAATACCTTCTTTGCCTTGCCAGTCTCTGTATTCCATATTCGTACCGTCCCATCATCTGAACAAGAGACCAACACACCTGGATTATGAGGATCATAGGCGACTCCCATCACCGAGTCTGTATGCCCCTTTAATACCTTCTTTGCCTTGCCAGTCTCTGTATTCCATATTCGTACCGTCCCATCATATGAACTAGAGGCCAACACACCTGGATTATGAGGATCATAGGCGACTCCCTTAACAATGTCTGTATGGCCTGTATGCCCCTTTAATACCTTCTTTGCCTTGCCAGTCTCTGTATTCCATATTCGTACCGTCCCATCATCTGAACAAGAGGCCAACTCCCCTGGATTATGAGGATCATAGGCGACTCCCTTAACAATGTCCGTATGGCCTGTAGGCCCCTTTAATACACTCTTTACCTTGCCAGTCCGTAGATTCCATAGTCGTACCGTTTGATCCCATGAACAAGAGGCCAACTCCCCTGGATTATGAGGATCATAGGCAACTCCCATAACCCAGCCTGTATGCCCCTTTAATACCTTCTTTACCTTGCCAGTCTCTGTATTCCATATTCGTACCGTCCCATCATATGAACTAGAGGCCAACTGATCTTCTTTATGAGGATCATAGGCGACTCCCATAACCCAGCCTGTATGCCCCTTTAATATCCTCTCAGCACCAGCGCCAAAGATCTTTTTTTCTTTTTTTGTGTTCTCCACTGCTTCACTTTTCGATGAATCAATTTCCATGCCATGCATAAAGTTGACAAAAAAGAATAATAATCCAGTACAAATCTTTATGCTCACCCTTTGTTTAAATTTCATAATTTCCTCAGCTACGTTAGAACTTGGTCAAGTATATTACTTCGTATCGCCTGCTTCAATTCCATGGCAACTCTCTGGCCCCTACTCCCTGAAAAGATTCCATAGTCGTACCGTCTTATCCCATGAACAAGAGGCCAACTCCTCTTTATGAGGATTATAGGCGACTCCCATCACCGAGTTTGTATGCCCCTCTAATACATTCTTTTCCTTGCCAGTCCGTAGATCCCATAGTCGTACCGTCTTATCCCATGAACAAGAGGCCAACTCCTCTTTATGAGGACTATAGGCAGCTCCAGTAACCAAGTCTGTATGCCCCTTTAATACATTCTTTACCTTGCCAGTCCGCAGATCCCATAGTCGTACCGTCTTATCAATTGAACAAGAGGCCAACTCACCTTCTTTACTATAGGCGACTCCAGTAACCAAGTCTGTATGCCCCTTTAATACATTCTTTTGCTTGCCAGTCTCTGTATCCCATAGTCGTACCGTCTTATCATGTGATCCAGAGGCCAACTCCTCTTTATGGGGATTATAGGCGACTCCCACAACCCAGCCTGTATGCCCCTTTAATACATTCTTTTGGTTGCCAGTCTCTATATCCCATATTATTACCGTCTTATCATCTGAACAAGAGGCCAACTCACCTTCTTTATGAGCATTATAGGCGACTTGCCTAACCAAGTCTGTATCCCCTAAAAAAAAGTTAGAGTTTGTATCCTCCTTTAATACATTCTTTTCATTGCCACTCCGAAGATCCCATATTATTACCGTGGTATCATCTGAACAAGAGGCCAACTCACCTTCTTTATGAGGATTATAGGCGACTCCAAAAACCAAGCCTGTATGCCCCTTTAATATCCTCTCAGCACCAGCGCCAAAGATCTTTTTTTCTTTTTTTGTGTTCTCCACTGCTTCACTTTTCGATGAATCAATTTCCATGCCATGCATGAAGTTGACAAGAAAGAATAAAAATCCAGTACAAATCTTTATGCTCACCCTTTGTTTAAATTTCATAATTTCCTCAGCTACGTTAGAACTTGATCAAGTATATTACTTCGTATCGCCTGCTTCAATTCCATGGCAACTCTTCGCCCCGTACTCAATGATTCGCCGTGCAAATAACGGGTGTAGGGAGTAAAGCACGTGCCCGGGCTTCCTTGCACTCGCAATGAAACATCAAAAACTACAATATCTTTTTTGGGTGGCCCGGGAACAATAATTGATTGCAATGCAAATGGGCCGATAATGCCCGGTTTATAAAGTTGCTGCGTAGTTTGCACAAATCGATCGCCATACTCAAATGCTTTTTCAAGCATCGATTCAAGTACCGTTACAGCAATATGCCCCGACTCTTCAAATTTAGGGGTAAGATGTTTTTGCAATTCAATTTGTTTGGATGCCGTTAATCTCAAGATACCATCTACGTTTGTTTGGCGGCGCGTATCAGTGCCAAGTAACTCAACTTTTTGGTGCACCGGCGAATAGAAGTAATTAAAATTAACTACTGGCCCAATCATAAATTCTTCAATCACTGCCTCACCAATAACGGCAGGATCGATCTCATCCTGCGCAATTTTTTGATCAAGAATTTGCTCATACTCCTGCGCTGAAGAGCAGTAAAAAAAAGCGCGTTCAAACTTGCGCGTTTTTTCTGGAAGTTTAACGAGGCATAATCGATCTATATCTGCCGCTTTTTGAAAAATGTGCGGCATGCGAATCTGAGCATGTCTCAGCAAATCGTATTGATTGCACTTTTGATTGCGCTCTTCTGCTCGTAGCAATGTTCTACTACCAAACAATGGCACCAAAAAATCGTTTTCTATCGCATCATAATTAAAATTCAGATGTACTTCAAAAGCGCGGTGTGGGACAAAGATCACATTTTTTGTGCGCAATGTTTCCTGTATATCTGCATGTAACATATCGCTGAATTTTTCCAGCACGATCACATCATCCACAATACCCATTCCATTCTGCGTGCGATAATGCTGACTATACGTTTTTTCTCTCCCTTTTTGGCATACCACTAACGTCTTAAATCCTTCATCTTTGGCGCCACGACATACATCCAGCGCTGAATGGCTGCCGAGTACACCAATCGTAATATCATTCGTGTCATACGCATCAATAAGCGTTTGTATATCTTGTTTGCTAATCATCCGAGTATCTCACTCAATCTGTTTTGGGTAATAGCATGTTTTATTTCGCGTGCAATACGTCTTCCGGTACTCATCGGCTCATCATACCGCAGATACGTGTAAGGGCTTCCTTCCACGCTCACGTTGGTACCCGCGACAATGCGCGCTGAAATTTCAAACACATAAAATTTCAAATCAGGAGTTATCACCGTTTCAAGACAAAACGCTCCATAGAGCCCCTGCTTTGTCAGTTTTTTCGATTGCTGCACCACCGACTCACCCATGGTAAAAATATTTGGCAATAATGATTCGCGCACCACAAGCGGCGTATTACCGGTGACTGTATATGATGTTGTGATATTAAAGCTTGCTAGATCGTGTACAGCAATACTGCCAATACCATCAACATTCGATTCGTATCGTCTATCAAAACCAAATAGTTCTACTTCATCTTGCAATGGAGAATAGAAGTAATGAATGTAGGTTGGCACTCCCACGATATATTCTTGTATTTGAAACTTTTCTAATTTTCGTGTACCCATTTTTGTGTAAAACTCTTTGGCATCTTTAGCCAGAAAATAGCCACTGCCTCCTTCTGCACCATAAAACTTAATAATACAAGGCCGATCAATAGCTTTCGGTGACTCAAACGTCTGAGGAATAGTAAGGCGAGAAGCAGCAAGCCATTTTTCTTGGCTGCTGCGGTTTGCTTCTACCTGCAGAATATTTTTATCGCCAAAGTAATTCATTTTAATGGCATTAATTTTATCAATACCAAAGTGAGCGATCAAAGAAGCATGCGGAATGAGAATAGCATCCTGATCAATAAGCTCTTGTTCGATGGCAAAAAAATCATCGTATGAATCAACGAGCATCATCTTATCGGCCACTCGAAAACTTTGATACGGTTTTTCTCTGCCTCTCACGCAAATACAGATTGTTTCAAATCCTTCTTGTTGGGCTCCTTTGAGGATTTGCAATGCAGAATGGCTGCCAAATGTGGCAATTTTATAGTTCATACTTGTTCCTTCTATTGCACAAGTTGTTGCACATCATGCGGATGGCTTTCGCGCATACCAGAATTGGTTATTTCTACAAATGAACCGTTACCGCGCAATCGTTCAAGAGAGTGTACCCCACAGTAACTCATCCCTGAGTAAAAACCACCAAGCAGCTGCGCAATAGTTTCATTCACTGATCCTTTATATGGCTTAAGTGCTTCTACTCCTTCAGGCACGTACCCAGCTTTATTCTCCGTATCTTTGCGTGCCAAATTCGCACCGAATGATGCCATGCCACGCACTACCTTGTATTTTTTACCACCTTTTATAAAGGGAATGCCGGGACTTTCATCGGTACCGGCAAGGAGGTTGCCAAGCATTACAGTAGATGCGCCGCCAGCAATTGCTTTGGTAATATCTCCAGAATAGCGAATGCCTCCATCGGCAATCACCGGCACGTTATATTTATCTGCTTCGCGAGCACAATTAATCACCGCAGAAAATTGTGGGTAACCGCTGCCGGTAGTTATGCGAGTAGTACAAATCGATCCGGGGCCAACGCCCACTTTAATACCATCAGCTCCTGCTTCTATTAAATTATGGGTACCTTCTGCAGTAGCTACATTTCCCGCAATGATATCAACTGAAGGAAACTCTTTTTTAACGCGCTTAACTGTGTTAATAGCCAAATCAGAATCACCATGTGCAATATCAACAACTAATACGTCAGTGCCCGCTTCAACTAATGCACGCGCTCGCTCAATACTGTCTCCTTTTACGCCAATAGCCGCTCCTACGAGTAAACGATCGCGTTTATCCACCGCAGCGTAGGGATATTCCGCTTTATTATAAATATCTTTGCCCGTAATAAGCCCTGCAATAGTCCAATCGTTTTGCACAATCGGCAGTTTTTCAATGCGATGTTTCATAAGAAGTTCTTTTGCATCTTTAAGAGAAATGCCAATTTTTCCCACAATAAGCTGTTCTCTTGATGTCATAAGTTCGCTAATACATTGATTTGAAGGAGGGCGAAATCGTAAATCGCGAGACGTAAGGATACCAATAAGCTTGTTATCAGTATCAGCAACAAGCAATCCGCCGATACCATATTCTTTCATTACATCACGCGCCTGCTCTACTGTTTGGTCTGCCGAAATCGAACGCGGATCTTTTATAATTTCGCTGCGATATCGTTTTACTTTTTCTACTTCACTCACTTGCTCTTCGATACTATTGAATCGATGAATAATACCAATCCCTCCCCGTTGAGCCATGGCGATAGCCATAGGCGATTCAGTTACCGTATCCATGTTGGCACTCACCAATGGAATAGAAAGCGTTATATTTCGAGTTAAATGTGTATCAGTTGAGACAAGACGGCGTGATTGCACCGAGGATCGTTGCGGCACAAGCAGCACATCATCATAACTCAAACCTTTTTCTAGCAGTTCAACTTTTGCCTGTGCAGAGGAAAAAACAAGAGAAAAAATGAGCATACTTATCGATAATGCTGATGCGTATTTCATACAAGTCTCCTTGATAAGAATGTGGTGGGTAATTTAAAAACAGTGTATGCTACTATGATATATTATGGAGCGCAAGTTGTTTTTCTTCATATCTGCTTGGTATAAGAAACTGCATTAGCAAAAATTTTCAAGCCAACCGGTTCGTACTGTTTTCTTGTGCGCCATGGATGTTGGTGCGCATAAATAAAACGTTCAGGGTGAGGCATCAATCCAAAGACACGTCCGGAAATATCAGTCACTCCCGCAATACTATGCAATGAACCATTGGGATTATAGGGATATTCTTGCGTAGCCTTGTCATCATGCGTATAGCGAAGTGCAACAAGATGTTCAGATTCAATCTGATTGAGTTCTTGTGTTTCTGCAAAAAATTTTCCTTCTGCATGGGCCACCGGCAACGTGATTGAACTATCTTCAAGCCCTTGCGTAAAAATGCAGTTACTTTTTTCAACGCGCAGAGAGACCCACCGGCATTCAAACTTTCCTGAATCATTGGTGAGCAACGTTGCTTGCTGCCTCTGCATTGATACCTGAGGAAGCAATTGTGCACGCACAAGCACTTGAAAGCCATTACAAATACCTATAATCAGCTTTCCCTTATCTACAAAATCCTGCAATTGATCCTGCAAAAATAGCATCAATTCTAGAGCCAATATTTTGCCACTCGCAATGTCATCCCCATATGAAAACCCTCCGGGAATAACTAAAATCTGAAACTTATCAAGCTGATTTTTTTGCGCACGCAATTGATTAAGTAACACTATTTCAGCTTCTGCGCCAGCTATAGTAAACGCATGTACTGTTTCTTGATCACAATTAATTCCATCAGTTTTTAAGACGCATACTTTTGGTTTCATGAATTGAATACCTCCTTCATTGGGCGTTGCCATGCAGTTCGTAGCCGTTCCAACTCAACGTCCCATAAAACTTTTTCATTATTATGTACTTTAATTGCAGAAGTATCTGTCGTTTTGCCAATCATTGTATGAGTAATCGCATCAAAGTGGCCCTGATCATACAGTTCGCGCGAAACTTCTGCCACAAAACACCCTGCTGTTTCATTAAACAGTACATTATCTAAGCGCGCATCTCCCCATGGCACACAATCAAGAATTGCACCTTTATTGCCACCAAAACACATCTCGGCAACTGCAACTGCCATGCCACCTTCACTGATATCATGACATGCATTAATTACTCCTTGTGCAATAAGTGCGTGCAGTTGCTCAAAAAGTAACGCCGTTTTTTTCATATCAATATGCGGTACTTGTGAAGTAGTATGCCCCATTATTTGCTCATAGACAGAACCTCCCATTGCTTGATCATCTAACTCACCAATCAATAGCAATAATGAATCCGCGTGCTTGATATCTGAACTAATTGTTTTGGCCAAATCAGGAATTTTGCCAAACACTGAAATACATAAAACGGGAGGAATATGTAAAGCCGTTCCATCCGGAAATCGATACGTACTTGAAAGACTATCCTTGCCTGAAATAAACGGAATCTTAAATGCGTTCATCGCATCAACGCATGCTTCAATTGCTTGATCTAAGCGCCACAAAAATTCTGCGTTTGGTTTCGGCCAGATAAAATTATCAATCAAAGCAGCATCTCGCGGATTGCCGCCAACCGCAACGAGATTTGCCATTGCTTCAGTAATCGCCCACACACTTCCGGCGTAGGTATCAATTCTGTTTAACAATGGATTGAGTCCGTGCCCAATAATCAGCGCATAGGGCTTTCCATATAACGGCGTAAGTACTGTCGCATCTTGCGGGCCATCAGCGGCAACGCCTGCATACGGAGCAAGCGCATTCATACCTTGCACGGTATGATCGTACTGCCGCACAATCGGTTCTTTCGAACAGATATTCCCATGAGATAGTATGTGCGTATATCGTGCAATCCATTCCTGTTCTGTTTTAGGAGCAGCATATGTCTTACTATCTTGTTCGGTTTTTTGTTTTTCAGGAGCATGCGCATCCAATGGCGTTATCGGGCAGCCATCATGCAAGAAAGTCATCTCGATATCACAGACCGTTTGTTCATGATACGTTACTAATAATTTTTTACTGCCGGTAAAATAGCCAATATCGGTCGCTTCAACATTATACATTGCGCACAATTGGATAAACTCTTCTGCATCTTTCGGCGCAATAGCACAGACCATGCGTTCCTGAGATTCTGAGACCCATATCTCCCACGGCGCAAGCCCACTGTATTTCAAAGGCGCACGCGAAAGTTCAACATGCGCGCCTAGTTCTTGCGCTATTTCACCAACTGCTGAAGAAAAGCCGCCCGCACCACAATCGGTAATAGCACGAATAAGATTGGCATCTCGTGCTGCTAATAATGCATCAGCTGTTCTTTTTTGTTCAATGGGATTACCAATTTGTACTGCCGTCGAACTCACCGTGCTCGTTTGATCGGTCATAGCACCGCTTGAAAATGTTGCCCCATGAATTCCGTCTCTTCCCGTTTTACCCCCTACCGCAAAAATACGATCGGTAACGCGTGGCACTCCTTTTTGAGAGCGCTCTTCAGGAATAATGCCATACGCGCCAACGATGATTGTTGGTTTGGCACGAAAGTCTGGATGAAAATGAAGTGATCCGTTATTCGTTGGAATGCCCATACGATTGCCATAATCGCGCACGCCTGCCACCACTCTGCGCAACAAATAATCGGGATGCAAACAGCCGGGAGGCACTTCGGCAGCATCTAATGTTGGAGGTGCAAAACAAAATATATCGGTTGATGCAATAACGTGCGCTCCTTGGCCGGTCCCCATAATAGCGCGAAACACGCCGCCACTGCCAGGCGCCGCGCCGCCATACGGCTCAAGTGCACTCGGACTATTGTGCGTTTCTACTTTTCCTGCAATGCCAAATCCATCATAAAAGCGAAACACTCCCGCGTTATCTTCAAAGGCAGAAATCGTATGCGTATCAAATAATGCAGCAGTTTTCTTGAGGCGGGTATATAATGGCAGTTTTTCTTTCCCATCAACTCGCAAAGGCGCTTTAAATGTTTTATGACTGCAATGCTCAGACCATGTTTGCGCAATCGTCTCCAGTTCTGCGTCATAGGGATCTCTGTCGAGAGATACAAAATAAGATCGAATTTCTGAAAGCTCTGCTTCGTTTAAAAAAAGTTGTTGTTTTTGTGCATAGTCCGCAAACTCTTGATCAGACATATTATTGAGCGAGATGGTAGCAACGTCTGCCGATCTCCCTTCTATCACCAAAGTTGAAGGTTTACGTTTTATGACCTGAGATACCGTTTTATTTACCAGTAACCGATCAACAATACGCGCTAATTGCTCATCAGTAAGCTCCCCACAAAAATGATATTCCCAACTCGTATCCGCAGCAGCGAGAGAATCAATTCCTAATGCATGCACCGTCTTAACTAATGATGCCACTTCCGGATTCATAACGCCTGGTTTATTGCCAACTTCTATGATTTTATGCGCAGAAAAAGAAAATTTTTCATTGCACACACAAGATTCATTCAGAGGATCGATAAGACTTTGTTGCGCAATTCGCTGAGCTGTTTGATCATCTATTCCCTGAAAGCGATACACTTTAGCTGTGCGAATCGCTTTGATTGAGTGAATACCGAGTGTTCGCTCAATTTCATGTAAGAGTGCATTACCGCGTATATCACTGTTTTTGCTTGCAACGCGAATCTCTTGAATCATTTCTTATCTCCTTAAACTCAGGGCGAACGGGGTTTATTAACTTCATGAATAAGCAACTCCTAGTTGTGCCGTATCTCCTTTTAACAATGTTTCAATATCTATTTGCTCATACGAATCAACGATCAAATCTGCTTGTGCAACTTTACTTCTATCTCCACGATTAAGGCCGATGCAAAACATGCCGGCAGCCTGTGCTGATTTAATACC
>SDBS01001022.1_pt1 | contig 28214 bp, 19 predicted proteins | sample 2277091 | NCBI WGS metagenome assembly SDBS01 (sample SAMN10404972, study PRJNA504765) | marine sediment metagenome | isolation source: marine sediment core GS10_PC15, 163 cmbsf | place: Arctic Ocean: Southern Knipovich Ridge | collected 2010
CATTTTCGACATGACAAATTCTCCTTGCTTGGAAAACATTTTAATTAATTTTTGGCGCTACGCGCTAAAATTAATTATTATCCTTTTTGTCGTCGAAATATGTAACCTATACAGGGAATGACAGTGGCGTGCCTAATTACAAATATCAGATATCTTCCAACGTGGAAAAACATTAATAGCAAGATCGTCTTTTTGGCCCATTAATAAGCGCTGACATCCGGTATAAGCAATCATGGCACCGTTATCAGTACAAAACTCCAAGCGCGGATATACGACCTTAAACTGCCCTTTTTTAGCAGCATGTTGCAACGCTGCACGTAATGATTGATTAGCGCTAACACCGCCTGCAACTAATAATTGATTAAGCCCTGTTTCTTTTAAAGCACGTTTACACTTGATCACTAGAGTATCAACAACCGCATCTTGAAAAGCACAAGCAATATCTGCTTTGGTTTGCTCATCATCACCATTTTTGTGCAAAGTATTTAAGGTAAAAGTCTTCAGACCACTGAAACTAAAATCCAGACCTGGACGATTAACCATAGGACGTGGAAAATCAAAGCGCTCAGAGTTGCCATGCTGTGCTAAAGCTGCCAACGATGGCCCTCCAGGATAAGGTAGTCCTAACATTTTCGCCACCTTATCAAAAGCCTCGCCGGCAGCGTCGTCCAAACTCTCACCCAAAATTCGATATTGCCCCATAGCACTAACATCAACTAATAATGTATGCCCTCCTGAAACCAACAACGCCACAAAAGGAAAATCCGGTGGATTTTCTTCCAGCATTGGAGCTAACAAATGTGCTTCCATATGGTGGACTGCGACAGTTGGAACGTTCCAAGCAAAACCCAAACTACAGGCTAGCGTTGCACCAACAAGTAATGCGCCAACTAAACCAGGACCGGCAGTGTAAGCAATACCATCTATATCTGCTGCTTGAATTTGAGCCAACTCTAGAACTTCTTCAATCAATGGTAAGGTTTTGCGAATATGATCGCGCGATGCTAATTCTGGCACAACTCCGCCAAATTTAGCATGCAATTCTACCTGACTGTGTAATTTATGTGCTAATAAACCCTTATCGCTGTCATATAGAGCAATTCCGGTTTCATCACATGATGTTTCTATTCCTAAAACCAACATAAAATTAATTTTCTTTTTAAAAAATGAAGTGATTATTATATGTAAGCACGGAAGTAAATACAATTTTATAAAAACCATTTGCACTTTTTGACATAAATCATTATAATAGCGTGCTTTGTTTAACTTAACTATAATAAAAATGAGGTCTATCTATCTATGCCATCTGTACGCATAAAAGATCATGAAATATTTGATATAGCACTGCGACGCTTTAAGCGCGCTTGTGAGAAAGCTGGAATTATGGCTCGTTTGCGCCAATTAGAATTCTATGAAAAACCTACTGCAAAACGTAAACGCCAAAAAGCTGCCGCGGTAAAACGGGAACAAAAACGTACATCAAGAGAAAGATAACCTCTTGGGGGAGTTAACATGCTAAAAGATCGTATTCAGGAAGACATGAAGGCTGCAATGCGCGCTCGCGACAGTCAACGTCTTGGAACCATTCGCTTGCTCATGGCGGCAATTAAACAAAAAGAAATCGATGAACGAGTTACTTTGAATGACTCAGAAATTCTTGCAGTTATAGACAAAATGGTACGACAAAGACGCGATTCTATTGAACAATTCACCAAAGCCAACCGTAATGATCTTGTGGATATAGAAAGTTTTGAGATCAAAGTTTTACAGGAATATTTACCAGAGCCACTTTCTGACGAAGAAGTAGAAATAATTATTACAGAAGCTATCAAAGAAACTGGCGCTACTTCGATTAAAGATATGGGTAAAGTAATGGCACTTGTTAAACCAAAGATTCAGGGGCGCGCTGATATGAGTCAAATAAGCGCTAAAATAAAAACCTTACTACAAGCATAATAAATAAATGTCTGAACGGATTCCGCAAAGTTTTATTGACGATCTGCTAGAACGCGTAGATATTGTTGAAGTTATTGGCAAACGCCTACAACTACGCAAAACCGGCCAAAATTTCTCGGCCCTGTGCCCGTTTCATACTGAAAAAAGCGCATCATTTACCGTTAGTTCTACCAAACAATTTTACTATTGCTTCGGCTGTGGAGCTCATGGCAATGTCATAAGTTTTTTAATGAACTATGACAATATGGAATTTCCTGATGCCATAACTTCTTTGGCAAGCAGCATTGGCGTTGAAATTCCACACGAAGCCATTAAAACCGAAATACCTGGAATTAAGCTGTTACACAGTTTGCTAGAACAAGCCAGCAACTATTATCGACAACAATTAAAGCAGTCTAAAGAAGCAATTGACTATCTCAAATCGCGCGGATTGTCTGGTGAAATTTGCAAACGCTTTAATATTGGCTATGCCCCCAAAGGCTGGAGTAATCTAGCGCAAACTATACCTAATAATCACAAAGAATTGCTTGCTGCTGGCATGTTGCTTAAGAAAACTTCAGACTTTTACGATAGATTCCGTGATCGTATTATGTTTCCAATTCGCAATCAACGCGGCCATGTGGTTGGATTTGGCGGCCGCACTATGGGTGACGAAAACCCGAAATATCTAAACTCACCAGAGACAGAAGTTTTTCATAAAGGCAGCGAGCTTTACGGCTTATACGAAGCTAAGCAAACTAAACATAAGCTCGAGAAAATTCTTGTCGTCGAAGGCTATATGGACGTCATTGCCCTAGCGCAACATGGCATTGATTATGCCGTCGCAACTTTAGGAACAGCCGTAACTCCAAGGCATATTCAAAAACTTCTGCGCCACAGCGCTAATATAATTTTCTGCTTTGACGGTGATGCTGCCGGAAGAACAGCAGCAAACAGAGCTTTAGAACATGCCCTGCCCCTAATGCGTGATGATATTCAGGTCGGATTTTTATTACTGCCTAAAGGCACAGATCCTGACAGCCAGATCCGCCAAGAAGGCCAAGACTTATTTACAAAAAGAATTGCAGCAGCTATACCTCTATCTGAATTTTTATTCGACCAGCTTGCAGCAGCAAAAAACCTCAAGGCTGTCGATGACCGAGCCAACTTGTCCCAGGAAGCATTAACATTATTAAACAAAGTTCCCAACGGAATATTTAAACAACTGATGCTGCAAAAACTGGCGCAAATTGTGCACTGTGATGTTGAACAATTACAAACTCTTGCGGCCAAAGCTGATAAAAAATTTACTCAAGTGGTTGATGAAACAGAATATTCGCCACTAATATTAAAAGCTCTTAAAATCCTATTACATAACCCACAACTGGCAACAGAAATCAACCAACCGGAAAAATTAGCACAAACCAACCTACAAGGAAGCGAATTATTAATAAAATTAATAGCGCTCGCTAAACAAAATCAAAATCTTACAACTGGCTGTATACTAGAGTACTGGCGCGATAAAGCCGAAGAATCAGTGTTAGCAAAATTAGCGGCAGAAAATTTTATCATTATAGACTTGAAAAATGAGCTTTTAGATACTATAACCTATATATACAAGCAGCAACAAGAATTACAAGTTCAGGTACTGTTAAAAAAATTAAATCAGGGCGAAATTAGCGCCGAAGAGAAAGATATGTTACACAAACTAATTCTTGATGCTAAACTAACTAAAGACGAGGCAAAATAATATGAGTCAATCAGAAACACAGCAATCTGAACTAAAAACATTAATCGCAATCGGTAAAGAGCAAGGTTATTTGACCTTCGCTGAAATAAATGATTACTTACCACCTGATATTGTCGACGCAGAACAAATAGAAGATATCATTAGCATTCTCAATGATGATATGGGAATAAAGGTTTACGAAACGCCACCCAGCGAAGAAGAGCTCATGCTAGTTGAAGAAGAAGCCTCCACAGATGAAGATGCAATGGAGGCTGCTGCTGCTGCTTTAATCTTGGCTAATAACGAATTTGGGCGTACCACAGATCCCGTGAGAATGTACATGCGAGAAATGGGCACGGTTGAGCTGCTCACACGCCAAGGAGAAGTTGTATTAGCAAAACGAATTGAAGAAGGTAATAAACAAATTATGGCAGCTTTGGCGCAGTTTCCCGAAGTAATTGAATCGCTATTTAATGAATATAAAAAAACCGAGGTTGAAGAAAGAAGGCTCAGTGATATACTCACTGGTTTTTTGGATATGGACACTCAGAACCATAACATCAAGCCAGCCAACAAAGATCACACCCAGAAAAGCTCATCCAACAACACTGAAGGTGAAGAAAACGATAATGATAATGATAATGACAGCAATAGCATAGAGAACGGCCCTGACCCAGTTGTCACCAAAGCCCGCTTCGAAGAACTGAAAAAGCTCTGTAACAAATATTCAACTACTCTAAACAAATATGGCAAGAAACACAAAAGCACACTTAAACAGCTAAAATCCCTAACAGACGCATTTTCGCAATTCAAATTAACGTCCAAAGAACTGCATAGACAGATTATAAAACTGCGCATTCCATTAAATAAAGTACGTAGAGAAGAACGCGTAATAATGAACTTATGTATTAAAAAAGCCAGAACTCCACGCAAAAAATTCATTACCAGCTTCCCAAGCAACGAAACTAACCCAGAATGGCTGGATGAATACATTGCCAAAAATCCTGAACAAAAAGATATATTAGAAGAACACAAAGAAGAAATACAACGCTCTCAAAGAAAAATTGCCAGCCTTGAGCATCAACTAGGTCTTAGTTTGGCGGAGATTAAAGAAATCAATCGCCATATGTCACTTGGTGAAGCAAAGGCCAGACGTGCTAAAAAGGAAATGATCGAAGCCAATTTGCGTTTGGTTATATCTATTGCCAAAAAATACACCAACCGCGGCTTACAGTTTCTTGATCTGATTCAAGAAGGCAACATTGGACTGATGAAAGCAGTAGATAAATTTGAATACCGCCGCGGCTATAAATTTTCTACTTATGCCACCTGGTGGATTCGTCAAGCAATCACTAGATCTATTGCCGATCAGGCCCGCACTATTCGTATTCCAGTGCATATGATAGAAACCATTAATAAGCTCAATCGCATCTCGAGACAAATTCTCCAGGATACTGGCCAGGAACCAACTCCGGATGAATTGAGCAGGCATATGATGATACCTGAAGATAAAATTCGTAAAATCATGAAGATTGCCAAAGCTCCAATCTCAATGGAAACGCCAATAGGTGATGATGAAGATTCTCATTTAGGTGATTTTATTGAAGATACTAATATGTCAGCGCCGATAGATTCAACAATCGACACCAGTTTGAGAGAAATCACTGATGAGATTTTAGAAACTTTAACTCCGAGAGAAGCTAAAGTTTTACGCATGCGCTTTGGAATCAACATGAATACAGATCATACTCTCGAAGAAGTCGGCAAGCAGTTTGATGTTACTCGTGAGCGCATTCGTCAAATTGAAGCTAAAGCATTAAGAAAGCTACGACATCCAACACGCTCAGAAAAATTGCAAAGTTTCTTGGACGAATTGCAATAATCTGCTAAGATATTCTTCGCGCGGGCCCATAGCTCAGTTGGTTAGAGCAGCGGACTCATAATCCGTTGGTCCTAGGTTCGAGTCCTAGTGGGCCCACCAGGCTTCGTTCTGCTCGTTACACTCGCAGAACTATTCGCCAAGGCCTTTGAAGAAATACATCTAAAATCACATTCAGGCAGAGCTTTTGCAAAAAAGCATTTTTGAGAATAAAAGTAAATGTATTGCTCAAAAAAACATTACATCAGAACCGGCAGCAAATGCATTCTATCGGCAATTACCAGAAACATCAGCAAGCACCCTACTCCCATTAACAAAACCAGCATCAGTTTGCTATTACATGGCACCCGATAAGGTGAGTGCAGTTGGTTACTGCGTCTTAACTGATAAACCATAAGCGCCGGTAAAAATATTTCTAAGATTACAGCGAAAATAGCTGAGTATTCTAATGCTAATAGAAAACCATGCTGATAAAACAAAGCAAAGATTAAAGGCGGGATAAATGTTAATAGAGCTGTTTGGAAACGACCAGTATAGGCATTGGAACGCTTAAAGCCATCTGCCAGAAAATCAAACAGCCCGAGAGCAACACCTAAAAATGATGTTGTCATAGCGATATCAGCAAAAAGATTAACACATACAAGAGTAGTTTTACTGCGTGCAAGAGTTACTAAAGTCTGGACTAAGCCACCGACAGTACTATTAGTATGAGCTATAGTAGCAAAGCTCAAATCACCATGTAGCGGAACTATGCCAAATGTCACAAATAACCAGAAAATATAAATTATCAAAGGGATAGTTGATGCGGTAATTATAACCCATTGTAAGATTTTTGGACGGCGGCTGCTATAATTCGCAATACTTGGAATTACAAAGTGGAACCCAAATGCATTTAGAAAAATTGGCGCTGCGATAGCTAAATATTTTAGGGATGATTCTTGATGGGCTAATTTGCTTACATCAACATACGGAATAAGCACTGCAATTCCTATAATTAATAAGATACCTTTGATGCTTAATAAAGAACGCATAAAAAAGTCAACTAAACGCGTTCCTAAAAAGACAATAGTCCCGAATACTAAAGTAATCGCAATGATGTTTATATATAGCGGAATTTTTATATGCATAAATCTAGTTAGCACTAATCCTAATAATGACGTGCTGCCGTCGATATAAGCTGCTGTAGTCGCATACAACAATAACAAATATGACAACCATGTGATTATCTGTCCAGGACGACCCAAAGTTGCCTTGGCCATAGTTCCAAAACTATTTTCATATGGTTTAAAAGCCAGATTGATTTCTAAAGTTAACAAAGCGGTGAAAGTCATTAACAGCCAGATTAATATCAGCAAAATAGTTGAGAAATAAAACCCTGCAGCTGCTCCAACCAAGGGCAATGCCAACATGCCGGCACCAATTGCCGAGCCAATTAAAATAAATACACTACCAATTGTTCTATTAATCATAGTGATATGTTATTTTAATCTCATGGCAAAATCGACTAAATTCATCTTTATGTTAGTAGTACTGTTCGGGTCAATTGGGACAGTAGCATCTGATTTATACTTGCCATCCCTGCCAGCAATTGCTATTAGTTTGCACACTTCTATATCTATGGCGCAGATATCTGTCGCGATATATGTGTTAGGCGTTACTGGTGCCAGAATGGTGACGACTATAGTCTCAGATGCGTTTGGACGCAAAATACCACTTATTATCAGTTTAATAATTTGTTTGATTGGTACTCTTGGTTGTCTTTACGCCAATAATATTTCTATGTTACTTATTGGTCGTCTGTTACAGGGCATTGGCGGTGGTGGCAGTAATATCATCGCTAGAGTAATTATGCGCGATCGAGTTAAAAACATAAAACTTGCGAAATATAGCTCATACTACTCAATGGTTGGAATAACTATTATGGCCAGCGCACCACTTTTTGGTGGCTATTTACAACATTTCTTCGGTTGGCACGCAAGTTTTAGCATTATTTTAATCTATACCGCATTTGCCTTAATCATTGCTATGTTTGTTTTACCCGAAACTAACATACATCGCCATAAATCTTTATTAAAACCAAAGTTATTAAAACGCAATTTTATAGCTTTATTTGTAGATCGGTCATTTATTGTTTATTGCTTATTTTTATTACTAGGTTATGGAATCATGGTAGGTTGGTTGACTTCTGGACCGGTAGTATTACAAAAAGCAATGCTATTAACACCAATTGAATTTGGCTGGTGTGCCGGAATAGTAGGATTTTGCTATTTTCTTGGTGCATTTTTTAATAGCATATTTGTCGGCAAATTCGGCATTCATAAAATGATGCATGTTGGAATCTGGATTATTTTTCTCGCAAGCTTAATTATGTTAGCCCCTTTAGTATTTTTCAATTATATAAATACCGTAGTATTTGTCGGACCTGTAATGCTAGCAATTTTTGGGTTGGCCCTGGTCATGCCTAACTCTTTTGCCGCCGGACTCACTCCATTTGCTAAGACAGCCGGTCTTGCAATCGCGGTCCTTGGCGCTGTCCAAACCATTGGCGGCTTTGCTTCGAGTACTATTATTTCTATGGCACCAGATCATAATCAACTGCCACTAGGTTTAGTTATATTCATAAGTGGTTTGATTTGCATACTGCTGTTAAAAGGTTTAACAAAACCTAGTTCTTAAGCACATTCATATTACGATAAAAACATAACAAGGCTATAGTGTTAACTCGTCATTGCGAGCGTAGCGAAGCAATCCAGTTTTACAATAACTTGTTTTTGGATCGCCACGTCGCTCCCCCTCGACAAGCTCGGGACAGGCTCGCTTCTCGCGATGACGGAAAGGAAAACAAGTCACCTCAATACAATCCCATAGTTTTAATTCTTCGTGTTTGTTGCTAAGCCATATCCTATATTAAATAATGGATCGTTATAAGCTACAAAACCACTACCTTGAGTATAAACCGGATAATCTTTCAGCTGGTCTGTATTGCGCACCCAGTTTAGTGACAATGTATTTGGACTACCAGCAACACATTGATTACTTCCAGTTTGGCTGTTGCCATTGCAGAATAAGTAATTGCCAAAAATAGCATTTGCAACTGCTTGACCACCACTGGTACCTGGCAACCAGGCTGCGATAAATGCGTTACTATCATCCAAAGGCTTAGTAATAATCATTGGTCGACCTGAGAATAATACTGTAATTAGTGGAATATCAGCATTTTTTTGCTTAACTGCTGCAATCACCTGTTTGGCAAAAGACGCATAATCAATATCCAAAGTTTTGAGTTGCATGAGTGGCAAATATGGATTCAAATGCAAATTATATTGACAGCCATTACTAGCATCCTGGTCATCTGTACAATAAGGATTGCCAACATCACCCATAAATTCGGCATAAGGCATTTCACCAACAACTCCTATAATCACCGTATTGCTAGCATTCATATCAGGATACTGAGTTGCCAAATTTTGCAAGAAGTCTTGACGAGTTTGATCAATAGCTGCCTGGTTTGAAGTATCTTGATAGTGCGGATAGACAAATGTAGCATTTGGCAATAAGCTCTTCAGTCCATCTAAAACACTTGTAGCACCTGAATTGGCTTTGTTTTCACCTTGCCAGAAAGTGTTACCTTCGATGCCTTGCCAACTTAAGGTCCAACCGCCATTTTGCATCCCTATGTTATTATAATCTTGAAATAATTCTAGTTTGCGCGAACCATCATCTTGACGCACTTGAATCAATGACTCACCTGCTAAAACTACATATTTAATATTGTTAGCAGCAAGTGGTAATACATTATTATTGTTTTTTAATAGGACTAAAGACTGTTCAGCACTTTGGGTAGCAAGAGTAATTTCTTGTTCATGGGATATTTTTACTGTGCTATTCTTTTTCCATTGCCCATTGTTACCTATCTGGATTAACCCCATCTTGTATTTAACAGCTAAAATCCTAGTTACAGCCTCATTAATTCTACTCATTGGAATCAAGCCTTGATCAACATCTTGCTTAAAAATCTGTAAAAAGTCAGCAGCAGTTTTATAGTTTTGCGATGCATTAGTAATCATAATCATGTCCAGACCGCTATCTACAGCTTGTGCTAAAGCAAGATTATATGGCATAAGGTATGTTTTAGTTGGTAAGGCCTGGGTGGATACTTTATCAACAGCGCCATAATCGCTCACTAAGAATCCATTAAAATTATCACTATAAATAGATGCTAATAAAGAGGCATTAATTGACATTGGTGTCCCATTAACCGCGCTATAAGACACCATTACCGAACCAACATTTGCTTTTATCGCGCCAAAATAACCTTCATCATTAACCTGTAAAAACCGCTGCATATCCTGCACATGGTCATTACCTTGATCAATACCGTTATAAGTAGCCCCATCACCGAGATAATGCTTTGCAGTTGCTAGCACGCCATTAATATGACCACCAATACTATTCTGTTGCAAACCAGAAATATAGTCTTCGGCATACTGTGAGGTCAAACTCGGAATACTACCTAAGGTTTCAGATGTGCGCCCCCACTGCGGATTATGACTAATGGCAATTGTAGGTGCATATGCCCAGTTAAAACCAGTCACGCTCATGTCCTGCGCTACAGCCTTGCCAATCTCATTAAACAATTGCGGGTTATGTGACATTGATAAGCCAATATTTTGCGGGAAAGTCACGTTTCCTAAAACATTGTGCTCACCATGAACCGCGTCAACACCAAGCAACAAATGGATGTTTGCAACTTGACCGGATTTTAATTGAATACTGACTGGATGATTATTTACTTGTGTATTCAATGCTTGCCAGTTTTTTTGCGTTGCCGACATATAATCTTGCGGCTCATCTAACCCTGCTAAAACACCACCCTTTCCGTTTGGTACTTCACCACCAGCAGCTAAAATAGCTCCAAGATAATATTTTTGAATTAAATCAAAGTTGATAGTGTCAGAGCCAGGTTGCAAAAACATATATTTCGGCAACGTCATCTGCCCAAGCTTTTGCTCTAATGTCATACTATCAACTATCTGTTTAATTAAATCATAGTTATTGCTGTTGTTAGAATTGTTATCAGCGTTTTTGTGCGACGCTAAAATGGCTGCGGTTACCCCACCAGCAACAACAGCAGTAGCACCAACACCAATGCTTACTTTAGCTGCAGTGCTTACACTAGCATTAGAAGCACATATAAAACTAAAGATCCCAACAAAAACTGCAAGTAATAATTTCTTACGCATAATCTTCCCCGAACTTAAATAATGATTTTTTATAATATAAATACTTTATTAGCAGAATATAACATGAAAATGTCACTGTACAAGCTGTCATTTATAACAGTTATAAGACTTTATAAAGTTATTAATCCCAATTTTTCAGCTTCACTTACTGACTGATATTTGCTTTTGACGCCAAATTTTTTGTTAATTCTTTGGATATGATAATTCACTGTGCGCTCAGTAATGTTTAATTTTTTTGCCATTTCTGATACAGAAAGCTTTTGAGCCAATAAATTTAGACACTGAATTTCGCGTTTGCTTAAACTATATTCACTAGATCGCGCTTTTAGACTTTTTAATAACAGCTTCCTTATATAATGGAAATAATACTGACCAGCAATAAACAATTGATCCTGAATTTGTGGCAAATGCTCCATGCAAGTCTCGCCCTGCATTTGCTCTACCATTAAATTAGCAAATTCGTCATTAGGACCGCGTAAAGGAATACAAACCCCTTTATCAGCACCAAATTCCAATGAGTTTAACCGCATTTCTTTTTCACGATTTGACTTGGCATTGGCTATTTGATCCTGAATATTCCAAGTAACTGGAATTATGGAATGATAGAGCTCATCCATAGTGGAATCTACGTAATCATAATTTTCTTCAACAAAATGTTCATGCCATAATTTGAAATTATCCGAAGTATACTCATATTTTGGTTTTTGATTAGCCTTGGGAAACGCAGCATAATAAGTAAAAGAAAAGGTCTTTATATTTAGATTAGAAAGATAGGCATTTAGAATTAGATTCAACTGCGACAATGTTGACGCTCTTTTTACTGCTGATTTAAGTGCTTTTATATCCATTTTATCCGTAGCTATACAAGCAAAAATACATTAACACATACAGTATAGTACAAAAACAAAGCATTGTGCATGTTATAATATGATAATTTTTGAACCAAATTTAACTTGATTTCGAAACATTAACTAAATTATACTTGGCTTTGAGTCGGAAATACTATTTGTTAAGGCAAATAACATAGTATAAATTAAATAGGAGAAATATAATGAAAGTATTAAAAATAGGTTTGTTGGTTGCAACAGTTGGTTCATTTTTAATGGTAGCAGGTTGTGCTAAAGACAATGCTCAGACAGCACCAGCAGCTCAATCACAACCATCACACGTATACCAAGGTAAATTAGGACCTACATCAACTAATAACGATGTAAATAAATAATTTGCTTGTTTGTTTATAAGTAAGGCCGGGTAGTTTTATCCGGCTTTATTTTTTGTGCTCTAGCTCAACGCTCTCAATCTTGGTAAATCTACTACTGATTTTCTGCGAAGACTTATGAACTTGCTCCACATCTGAATGAACCTGGTTAATATGCTTGGATAGATTATCCATTCGATTTTGAAAGCGCGAAAAATCCTTGCCTAAACAATTCAAATGTTCTTGTATAATATGTATTTGTTGTCGCGTAGCTGCATCTTTCAGTACCGCACGTGCCGTAGTCAAAACGGCCATCATGGTGGTAGGAGAAACCATCCATACCCGCAATTTATGTGATTTTTCAATGAGGTCTGGATAATGAGAATGAATTTCGGCAAATATGGCCTCAGCTGGAATAAACATCATTGCACCATCAGAGGTTTCATTGGGAATAATATATTTTGTGGCTATGTCATCCAAATGCTTAGAGATATCAATGCGGAACTGCTGCTCTAAAGCATGTTTGGCATTAGGCTCAATATTAATATCAGTTAAAAGTTGATAAGTCTCTAAAGGAAACTTCGCGTCAATCACAATATTGCCACTAGGTTCTGGCAAAAACAGCATGCAATCAGCACGCTTGCCATTACTCAAAGTATGTTGTAACGCAAAACTTTTCTCTGGTAACAAATTACGAATTAAAGCTGCTAGTTGCATTTCGCCAAAAGCTCCTCGGGAACGTTTATCCGTCAAAATTTCTTTTAAACTTATAACATTTGTGGAGAGTTCGGTGATTTTTTTCTGGGCATCGTCGATTAAGGCCAGGCGCTTCACAACATCAGTAAAAATCGTAGCTGTCTTCTCAAAGCCCTCGGACAAACGCTTTTCAACCTGACCGCTTATTTCTTTTAGCTTTTGCTCCGTATTTTCTGTTAATTTGTCAAAACGCTTGGCCAAGGTTTCGGTATTATTGTTAAGGGCCTCATTCACTTGAGTGCGTACATGGGAGATATTGCTTTGAATACTTTCTTGGATAATCTTCAAACTTTTGATCTGATGTTCAGTGATGCTATCTCGGATTTCGGAGTTAGTTTTGTTGCGTTCCTGCAAACTCAGTTCGAGTTTTCCAACTCTTTTTAAGACCATCACTACCAAAGTTGAAACAACCAAGCCAACAGCTACCAAAAAAAACATTAAATACAGATAATTCATAAATAAAGTATAACATAATTGGAGTATAAATTATTGTCCTGTATAATAAACAAAGTTGAGATTGATAAAAGGAATTAAGCTTATGTTACTTCGGAAAATATTAATATGTTGTCTTGCAATTGTACTGCTTACTTTTGGTAGTGCAATTTACGCCCAACACAGCACCTCTAACGAACTATTCAACTCAAAAGATGCATCTTTTCAATTAAATTCTATCCATTTCGCTCTTAATACCAAAGAACTCAAACTAAGCGAACTTAGATTATTTGTTGATAAGCTCGAAGTATTACATGACAAAGCTCAAATGTGTGTAGCGATCGCCAGTCATCGGCTTGATGAAGTCAATCAGCTACTGGCTTCTGTAATACAACTTGGCGATCAAAAAACTGTTCTTTCCAGCACTCAATATCAATATCTCAACAATGAAAAACAGTCTTATGCAAAACAAGTAGCTGATTGTCAGATGTTTGTATTCAGGTCGCAGCAAGACATTACCAACATACAAGAACGTATGCAGCAACTAGGCATTTACAACATATTAAAACAATCGCCGCCGTTGTGGGCGCTGACGCATCAACAAGTAAAGTTTTCATTGAAAAACATAGACTTAACCAAAATGCATAGTTTAAGCGGCATTCAGCACATAGATGCAACGCAGCTTGGCATTCTGTTTTTTATAATCGCTATTGCGGTGCTTCTGGCATTCTGGATTAGATTGGAATGCTCAAAGTGGTTGCGTAGTAAAGTTCCACATTCAGACGTCTCTGTAATCACTGTCACCACCCTTAAAGTTTATATTACGCCAGTATTAATCCTGATAGCAACAAGCGTATTTTTAACTGCAGCTTTTTTGTTACGAGCTCCAAACCCAACTATTGAACTAATTAGTTATCTTGCGTTGGGATATGTGATTTTTCTGATGCTGATAAGTTTTATTTTACTTCCTCACAAACATGCCAAACAAAGTCTTTCGCACATCACACCTAAAATAGGTAAGGCTTTCTTAACCAGACTGTCATGCCTTGGTGCATTATTATTGTTATTTATGAGTATCATTGCTCTATTTCGTGGTCAGAATTTCAATATTGAGATAATTGATATTTTTAGAACTATTTTTTACGTCCTGTTTAGCTTTAATATTGTATGGATTTGTTGGCTATTAACTAAGCTGCCACATATAGAAGAGACAAGAAAGACCTTTGTCTTGGTTTTACGTATTGTCTTATTTTCAATGTTGGTAATGATGATTACTGTGCAATCACTTGGTTATTATCGTTTAGCTGCGCATTTAATTATAGGTATTTTTTCAGCTTTTGCGGCAATAGCCACGTTTTGGCTAATAGTGAAGCTTATGAATAGCATCGAGAGACTGATTAATCACGATGAAAGTGCATTGTCAAAAAAAATACGTTATTATTTAGGATTAAAGCAACGCCATAGCATGGGTGAGTTTGTCTTTATTAAGATTGTAGTATATTTAGTCGCTATTGCTGTATTAGGCCTGTTCTTGCTACGCCTATGGGGTGTGTCATTAAATAACATTGATATGCTACAAAGTGCTCTAATAAACGGATTTTCCATAGCAGATCTAAAAATTATTCCTTCGCAAATAATCACTGCGTTTTTAGCTTTTGGAGTGCTACTAATTTTCAGGAGAATAGTAGCAACCGCGGTTGCACGTCATTATCAATTTGCTGGTGAAAAAGATACTCAAGTAGCCGTGGCCACTATAATAAACTATGCCATGTTTGGTTTAGCATTAATCGTAGCGCTAATAATATCTGGGGTTAGCTTTACCGGCCTAGCTCTTATAGCTGGTGCATTGTCGGTTGGCATTGGTCTTGGCTTGCAAAATATAGTCAACAATTTTGTCTCCGGCATAATTTTGCTGTTAGAAAAACCGATCAAACCAGGAGATAGAATTATAGTTGATGGCATTGAAGGTTTTGTTAAAAAAATACGTACCCGCTCAACTCAAATTTTAACTCTGGCCAAGGAAGATGTGATTATTCCAAATGCTGATTTGATAGCCAATAAAGTTACTAATTTCACATTTCGAGATAACTTAAACCGCGTAGAGTGTAAAGTTGGTGTAGTATATGGCAGTAATGTAGATTTGGTTAAAAGAATCATGTTGGATGTAGCAAACAAACACCCAGATATCATTAAAGAAGAACCTAATCAGCCAATTGTACTGTTTAGAGAATTTGGCAACAGCAGTTTAGATTTTACACTTTATGTGATTATTCACGATGTAAATAAAAGATATTTCGTTGCTAGCGACTTGAATTTTGCGATCAATAAAACATTTAAAGAACATAATATTGTTATTGCATTCCCACAACTTGATGTGCATGTTAAAGACGGAATAGCTCCCAAAAAAATTAAGAAATAAAATATTAAAAAACACTACAGTATTTTGTCCACAAATTCTGTGTATAACTTTGTGCATACTTTCTGAATATCATACATTAGATACTGAAAACATAGGATTTTAATCAAATTGACCATTCTTTCACCATATATAAAAAACTCTATTTTTTCAATTGGTTAGATCGGCGGCCCAAAAATAACTCATTTTTTTAATGATTTACGTCAAGTAAAAAAACAACTACAATGATACTGTGAACAAAAGCCAAGAGATATATGTTAAATCAACTGTTTGAAAAAACTAATTTAGAAGCTATTTTGCTGACTCCAAATCGCAGATTAGCTGCTTATTTGCGCCGCGAATATGATTTGTGGCAGCAAAGTAATGGCCTGCATACCTGGCCCGAAATCAATATAATGCCAATTGCCACCTGGCTGGAAAAAATATGGCAAGATCATGTTGCTAATAAAGTTATTCTAAATAATCATCAGGAATATTTACTCTGGCACAATATCATCACTAAATTTACCAACAAACATGAATTATTACACTCAACTGCCCTCATTGCCCAAGCTCAACAAGCATATAGCTTAACTCAGCAATGGCAAATTAAGCTTGCTAACCCGCGCTTCACTATCACAGAAGATACCCAAGCATTTCGATCATGGGCTTATGAATTTACGAAGCAATTAGAAGCTAACAATTGGCTGACACATAATGATATCGCTAATGAATTAAACTTTTATCTTACCAAAAATGCTCTGCCATTACCCAAAGCTCTAATTTTAGTTGGCTTTGACATCATCACTCCGCAACTCAAAACCCTATTACAGCAGCTACAAACACATAAATGCCAGATAGAATATTTTGATCCTAATACTAATAAAGGTCAGGAAACAAGAATTAGCTGCCCTAATCCGGAAGAAGAATTAATAAGCATGGCTTTGTGGGCACAAAAATGTGCTGCGGAAAATCCTGCCACACATATTGGCTGCATTGTTCCTGAATTAACAGCCAAGCGCTCCCAAGTTGAAAATATATTTAACAAAATCAATCCAGATAACTTTGATATATCAATAGGGATTCCATTCTCGCAATATCCACTAATAGCGTCGGCTTTACAAATATTAGAAACAAATCTTGTTACCAGTAAATCAACTCACAAAGCAACAACCTGGATAAAAACTTATTCGCAAGTCCTGCAAAATGAAAACTGGCAAGGCTTCGAGCCCGAAAATAATAATGAAATCATGCTGTTGAATCGCTGGTATAAACTACTAGATGAATTTACCAGTCTGGATATGGTCACGATTAATTTATCACCCCGAGCTGCAATCCAACAACTACAGACTTTGGCGGCTAATACTATTTATCAAATACCGGCAAACCCAAAGGCACAAATTCAAATTTTAGGAACTCTAGAAGCTGCCGGCTTGAACTTTACTTATCTATGGGTTATGAACCTGAACGATAAAAATTGGCCCGCTGCACCGCAGTTAAATCCGTTTATTCCAGTGCAGCTCCAAAAACAATTAGCAATGCCACATGCAAGTTCTGAACACGAATTAGAATTATGTCAAACTTTAACCAATAGGTTTACTCGAAGCGCTGAGCATATAATTTACAGTCACTCCTTGATGCATCAGGATCAAATGCAAAATGTCAGTCCTTTAATAAAACATGTTCCAGAAACCAATCTTAGTGATCTTGCTTTGCCTGAATTTGAGCCTTATGTCACAACACCTATTCCTATAGAAGAAATAGTTGATGAACAAGCTCAACAAGTAGAACCCACAACTTTGGTAAAAGGTGGCAGTAGAATTTTCCAGCTGCAGGCTGCCTGCCCTTTTCGGGCTTTTGCCGAATGCCGTCTCCATGCCAAGATTCCAGACATTCCCCAGATAGGTCTTGACGCCAAAGAGCGCGGTATCTTAGTACATGCCATGCTGGAAAACGCTTGGAAAATAATTAAAAGCCACCAAAAGTTAACTTCTTATGCAGCAACTGAGTTAAAAAACATTATTAAAACCAGTGTTGCCAAAAGTTTAGTGCTTATACCCAAACCTGAATTTGCAAAATTAGAACAATCACGTTTAGAAAATCTATTATCAGACTGGCTAGAATTTGAAAAAAGACGCATACCATTTACCGTTATTGCCCAAGAACAATGGCATAAAGTTATACTAGGAAAGCTAAATATTAATATCCGCGTTGACCGCATTGATCAATTAGTTGACGGTTCATATATCATCATCGACTACAAAACAGGCAAAGTAACTACTGCTGGCTGGCATGGAGACAGACCAGATGATCCGCAATTACCATTATATTGCATTAGCAGCCCAGACAAAGCCCATGGACTCATATATGCTCAAGTGAAAAGCGGAACAATGAAATTTCAAGGCTTAACCCAATTGCCTGAACAAATCTCGGGAGTAAAAGCAGCACCAAACTGGGACTCATTGGTAACTGAATGGCGTCATGTTTTAGAACAATTAAGCAAAGCATTTTGTGATGGCAAGTCTCAAGTTGATCCAAAAGATGGCGCTAAAACTTGCCGCACTTGCAAACTGCAAACTTTGTGTAGGATTTATGAACATAATGAATGATACAACAGATCAACAGCAACGCCAGCAAGCTTTGGACGTGCACAAGTCTTTTATCGTCCAAGCTCCTGCAGGTTCTGGCAAAACCAGCTTATTAATTCAGCGCTATTTAGCGTTACTAGCTCATGTTCAAACACCAGAAGAAATTATCGCCATCACTTTTACGCGCAAAGCTGCCGCTGAAATGCACCAACGAATTTCTCAAGCTTTAGAAGCAGCACAACAACCAGCCCCAAAAGATTCACATAACTTACTAGTCTGGAATTTAGCGCAAAAAGTTTTGCAGCGTGATCACAAACTGAAATGGAATTTATTGCAAAATCTTAATAGATTACGCATGTATACTATAGACGGCCTATGTAATAGTATTGTCAGACAAATGCCTGTGGTATCGGGCTTTGGTACAGTAAATAATTTGGTTGAAGGCATCGACGCCAGAGAATGCTATCAAACAGCCATTGCTAATCTAATAAATAGCCTGGCTGAAAATTCTGCGTATACAGCAAGTGTACAAAATGTTCTGCTGCACTTAGATAATGATTACGCCAAACTTGAGAAACTATTAATCGCAATGCTAAATCGGCGGGATCAATGGCTGCCACATATTTCTCGCAATGATATTACTGCTGGCTTGACTGCTATTATTAATGAAAATATAGCCAACTGCGAAACAGCTTTACCAACTGCTTTAAAACACGAATTATTTAGTATTTTAAATGTTGCAACTTCAACATCAGACGAATTAACAACTTGGCAAAATATTGCTACATCTTTATTGACTAAAAATGGCGAGTGGCGTAAGACATTTGCCAAAGATATCAAACCGCAAATGCTAGACTTAATTGACCAGCTAGCACATTATGATAATTTCAAAGAATGCTTACAAGTAATTCAGCTGTGCCCTCCGCCACTTTATAGTACTAAACAGCAAGCTATTATTGATGATGTGATTACCACATTAAAGGTTTTAACCGGTCACCTAAACCTAGTATTTCAGGACCAACAAACAACTGACTATATTCAAATCACTTTAGCGGCTCTTACTGCTTTGGGAGAAGAAACCAATCCAACTGATTTGGCTTTAAAACTTGATTATAAAATTCAGCATATTCTAGTAGATGAGTTTCAAGATACTTCAGTAACCCAATATCGACTTCTTGAGCAACTAACTACTGGCTGGCAACCGGATGACAGCCGTACTTTATTTCTGGTTGGCGACCCGATGCAATCTATTTATAAATTCCGCGAAGCCAAAGTAGGATTGTTTATCAAGGCGAAAAACCAGGGAATTAACAACACAAAGCTCCATAGCTTGACGTTAAGCACTAATTTTCGTTCAGAAAAATATCTAATTAACTGGACCAATACAACTTTTCCACATGTTTTTCCTCAAACTGAAAACATTGCTACCGGTGCCATAAGATTCATTCCAGCTACAGCTGTACATGATAATATAAAACAGCAAGTGCATATGCATGCCTTGCCGCCACAAGATTACTTAGGCGAAGCACAAGAAGTAACAAAAATTGTTCAAACTATTAGAGCTACAGATCCTAAAGAGACAATAGCTATATTAGTTCGCAGTCGATCACATTTGGAATATATTCTGCCAGCGTTGCAAACAGCAAAAATAACGTATCAAGCTCTAGAACTTGAACTTCTAGGCAAAAACATGGTTATTCAAGATGTCTTCGCCTTAACTCGTGCCTTAACAAACCCAGAAGATCGTATTGCCTGGCTAGCTATATTACGAGCACCTTGGTGCGGTTTAACATTGGCTGATTTACATGTATTGGCTAATCATGATCCCGATGCTTTGATTTGGAATCTAATGCAAACTGCGCAATTATCAACAGATGGAGCTAAACGTTTAGAAAGCATCAAACCAATTTTAGCTACAGCATTACACCAGGTTGGCAGAAAATCTTTACGTCAATTAATTGAAGTAACTTGGATCGACCTAAATGGCCCAAACCTGTCCTGTAGAGACGCTAACATCGCAACATATTTCGATTTATTAGAAACAACGCAAGATCTGAATTTATTGGAGCAAAAATTAGAAAAGTTATACGCCAAGCCAGAAAACACTGGCAGCAAATTACAAATCATGACCATACATAAAGCCAAAGGTTTGGAATTCGATACGGTAATAATTCCTGGTTTAAATCGCGCTCCTCGCCCACAAGAGAAACAGTTACTGTTATGGAATGAACGTCCAGGAACTGATAAAACACCAAGCACCCTGATCTGGGGACCAATTAATGCAGCAACAGAAGACCATGACCCTGTTTATCGTTATTTGCAATATGAAGACAAGCAAAAGAATTATTTCGAGACTGGCAGGCTGTTATACGTTGCTACAACTCGTGCTAAAAAATCATTGCATTTGCTGGCGAATGTTGGTGACAAACCATCACCAAAATCATTATTAACACAATTATGGCCTTGTTTTAATCCAACTGAGATTCACCCTATAGAACCAATTGCGCAATTTAAAGAAAAAAATCGAACTTTAACACGAATTAAATCTCCGGTAATTACCTTGCCATCACAAATAGAACCATCCTTCGACTCACTTCGTTCTCTCAGGACGCTTCGCGCAAGTGCGGATAAAAATATTGGCATTTTAGTGCATAAATGCTTGGAACAACTTGCCAATAACATTGAACCAATATCCCGTGATCCCAAATTAGTTAAACTACAATTACAACAACTAGGAACATTAGATAATTTAGACCAGCATGCTCAAACAATCGCTACAGCCATTACTAATACTTTAAATGATCCCAAAGGTCAGTGGATTCTAGATTCAAAGCATAAAGATGCTCATACCGAATATAACATTGCCACAAGCACTAGCCAGCATTATATAATTGACAGAACTTTTGTTACTGATGATATTTGCTGGATTATTGATTATAAAACTGCAGCACCTAAAAACAATCAAAGCGTAACAGATTTTTTGCAGCAAGAATATGCGTTATATAAAGCGCAATTAGATAATTATGCCAATTTGATGCAACACTTAACTAAATCACCTATTCGCAAAGGTTTATATTTTCCGTTATGTTGTCTCTGGTATGAATGGACATAAATGCTATAATATCCCCATGACTGAATTAAACGAACAACTAATCATCGCAATCTCATCTCGAGCTTTATTTGATCTCGATGCCAGCAATGAAATATATGAAAAAAAAGGCGTTGCAGCTTATGCTAAACATCAAATCGAACATGAAAATAAAATTCTAAAACCTGGCGTTGCGTTCCCACTAGTAACTAAATTATTAAACCTAAACAAACACGGTGATTTTGTCGAAATAATTCTATTATCTCGTAATAGTGCTGATACGGGCCTGCGCATTTTTAACAGTATTGAGCATTATAAACTCGACATTACCCGTGCAGTTTTTACTGGTGGCGAAACTCCGTACCAATATGCCGGTGCTTTTAAAGCTCATTTGTTTTTATCAGCCAATCCTGAAGATGTATGCAAAGCCTTGAGGGCTGGTTTTGCTGCTGCTCAGATTTTTACTGACACAACCGGACATAATAATAATGATCAATTACGCATTGCGTTTGACGGTGATGCCGTATTATTTTCCGATGAATCCGAGCGTATTTTTCAAGAACAAGGCTTAGATGCTTTTGTGGCCAACGAGAAAAAGTCCGCAAAAAAACCTTTATCTTCCGGGCCATTACGCAATTTTCTTACAGCATTACATAAGATTCAGAAGCAGTTCCCTGCGAAAGAATGTCCTATTCGCACAGCCTTAGTCACAGCACGATCAGCGCCAACTCATGAGCGCGTTATTCGCACTTTTCGCGCCTGGGATATTCGTATCGATGAAGCCATATTTTTAGGTGGTATCGACAAAGGAGAATTCCTCAAAGCCTTTCATGCTGATATTTTCTTTGATGATCAACTTGATCATTGTCAGTCGACCAAGAAACATGTCGCCACTGGTCATGTGTTGCACGGTATTAAAAACAAGTAACTGCTAGTAAAGATTCAAGGTCATTGGCTGTGCGTATGGAAAATTATTACCTGGAATATTATTATTATTAAATGTTATAGAATTATCCAAACCTAGCTCGTCGCTATATGCAGTAGTATAAACATCAAAAAACTGTGTTAGAAAATGCGAGTAAACATCGAATATTGGCGGTAAACTCTTATCCTGAAGAACCGCGGTATACTGATCAGTAAAATAAAGTTGCTTATATTTTCGTAAATTGGTTTTGGACAGCACCGTATTATTAGTTATAGCAGAAGGCAAAAAACCAGCTGTCATATATGACAATAAGAGCTTACCAATTTCTGCTCTATAAGTACCATTAGGCCCAAAGAAACCTTTTATACCGTTACCAAACAAAGCTGTATTCGCGGGTAAGTTAGAAGGCGTTTCAACAGCAGGCAAGTCATTTTTACTTTGCACATGGCACAAAAAACTACCGGCAGCTTGGGAAATATCACAATAGTTAGGTAGAAAATGCAGATAAGTACCGCTAGCATCAGCTTTATCGACAAGTTTAGGTCTATTTCCCCATGGAGGAGCGCTACCAGGATTTAGAACATTAGGATTATTGGGATTTACACCTGGCGAAAATTGGGGACAAGAACTATTCGGAACAAACACTATTTCATCTTGACCGCTTATATTAACTACTTTACTAGTAAACACGCAATTCTGATATGCGGGACCGCCAACGCCTGCAGCGCTAACTCTAACAGTGTGAGTTTTTAAATATACCAATAGATCTTTGATATATGCATTATAGTAAGTTTGAGGTAAAAGCTGTGATACGCTTGCAGAAGCTATGGCAAATATTTTATTGGCACCGTCTCTACGCACACTTTGTTCCCAGCCATGTCCTATATTGTCAAAATCAGTTGCAAGCTGTGTAAAGATTTCATCGGTTGTCAAACTAGGATCTATTTGCCCGAACGTATTGTCCGCTATGACCCCTGCAGTTACATTATTAGAAGACCCTATCATATTCATTCTTATGCCAATACCCATCATATTCACATAACTAAGATCCACGAATAATTCTTCTCCTGAACCAAATGGATAATAATTTGGTTCGATGTAAGCAAATGATTGTATTGGAGGAGTCTCAACAGGTTGGGTTGTGGTAGTAAAAGCTGCGTAAGACATGTAAAGCCTGTTTCCTGCATTTATAGTTCTAGGATAATATAAAACATCACCGCTTTTAACTTTAACCCCTTGAGTAAAGTCCATATTCGTCGCACTACAAGTACCTGTAAAACTCTCAGCACTCGTCCCTGGTATCACCCCATCGGATACAAATTGAATAAGCTTTGAATTGCCATTACAACCTGCATTAACAAACATATTTGGAAGTGCTGGGTTATTGCCGATAACCCTAATTGCTATAGCATCAGTTTGATGGGGTACAGTAAATATGTTTTTCTTAAAATTAAAAGTAAAGGGTTTCCCTGTACGATTATTCTTCCCCGAAAAATCGATAGTAATATTTTTTTCTCCATTTACATTATGTTGATATGTCCCCGAAACCGTATACTCACCTCCTCCTTGTAAAGTACAAGAAGAAGAACATGCTATAGCACTAGTACCACATTTACACATTGGGCTTGTTAAGTTTGTAATGCTAGCAGATAAATTGCCTACCGTATCTGATGTTTCATTTTTAAAAACAAATTTAGCTTGATTATAGACAGCATTAGTATACAAAGTATCTGAAACTCCGCTATCATATTCCAACTGGATAGGGGAAGTTGGCTGAACCGAAGTTTTTTGTGTATTGACAACTTGGTCTTGAGCATTGGGTCCACCAGTATAATTCATAGTAACAATTGCAGATATATTTGTGTTTAATATTGCAGGCATCTTTTTCTTTAATAAAGAGCCGGATGGATCAAAAGATAAGTAAACGTCACATGATTTTTGCGGTAATAAAAATTTCATCCCTAGACATGAGCTCTTTAGTTTTATTTTGTAGTGGGTATTTAGTCCAAATGCAGGCTCAATTGAAGCTCGAATTGGCCATAATATGTACGCAGCCGCACTTCCTACGTTAGTAAATGTTATAACTGATTCATATCTATAGTCAGGACTTGTTTTGGTTGGAAGTTCTTTGTCTGTCATCACCATTGATATAATATGTGCATTATTAGTTGGTACCGGAGTTAGTGCCGGTGTTGCTTGGTCATTATTATCTTTTTTATTATTATGAATTACAATCGCAGTTACAATTCCCGCTGTTAGCAGTGCAGCTATACCTCCGCCGATTAATAGCTGTTTTTTCGTAACTGGATATTGCATAAAATTAAATGCAGTTTGATCACCCCAGCTGGCACTAGTATTGGCGCCTGCATCAGTTGCTGAAGAAGATGAGGAGTTCAAATTATAAAACATATCTGCTTTAGCAAAGGCAAAACCACTCACAGCTAACAGCATGAATATTAAGGATATTTTTTTTAATATTTTCATATTTCCCTTCCTTATAGAATTAAAAATGCTTAACTACTTTAATTGGAGCGTATTTCGGCTCCCAAGTATTGCTGTCAATTATCTTATTCGCATCTTTCTCAGTGCCTTTTGTGGCTAACCCATCTTTATGCGCCTGCTTATAAACCGTAATGGCAATTTTACGAGAAACTGCACGCACGTCTGTTAATGCCGGCATTAAGGCCTCATAAGGATTATGCAATACTGGCGCTTCCTCTGCCAATGCATATATGCCTGCTAATAACATATTATCACTGACATGTTGAGCGCCAGCACAAATCGCACCAAGAGCAAAACCAGGGTAGAAAAACGAATTATTGCATTCCCCAATAACAAAACTATTGCCATTAAAAGACACTGGATCAAATGGGCTTCCAGTTGTAACATACGCTTTGCCTTTGGTCCAGTTGATAATCTGTTCTGGTGTTGCTTCTGCCAAAGGAGTTGGGTTTGATAGTGGGAAAATTAATGGGCGCTCGCAAAATTTAGCCATCGTGGTAACAACTTTTTCAGTGAAAGAATTTGGGTGAGTAGAAGTGCCAATCAAAACAGTCGGTTTGATATGCGCCACAGTCTTTTCTAAATCAATCATCCCTTGAGTATTTTTTTGACAGTCTTTAACTTCTGCTAGTTTGCGCGCATATACTTGTTGATAAGGAGTTAAACCACCCATATCTTCGGTTAACAAGCCTTGTTTATCGACACACCAAATGCGCGAAACAGCTTCAGCTTTGGGCAAACCCTCTTTGACCATGAGATGAACTAATTGGTCAGCAATCCCTGTGCCGGCTGTCCCCGATCCAAAAATCACAAACTTATGCTCAGTGGTTTTTTTGTTTATTGCCTTAGAAGCCGCAATAAAAGCTGCTGTAGCAACAGCTCCAGTGCCTAGCATGTCATCATTAAAAGTTAGAAGTTGGTGCCGATATTTATCTAGGATTCTTCTGGCATTATTTAGGCCAAAATCTTCCCAATGCAAATATGCTTTAGGGAATGTAGTTTTCACTGCAGTAACAAATTTATCGATAAATGCATCATATTGCTGTTGTTTTAAGCGTGGCTGGCGTAAACCTAAATACATAGGATCTTTAAATAATTCAGGGTTATTTGTACCAACATCGAGCATAACTGGCAGCATTTTTGCCGGATGAATTCCAGCGCATAATGAATATACCACTGCTTTCGCCACCGAGATACCAATACCACCAACGCCTTGATCACCAATGCCCAGGATTTGCTCGGCATCAGTCACTACGACAAGTTCAATGTTGTCTAAATCCACATCATGCTGGGTGAAAGCTGCTGTGATATCATCGTCAGCTTTGAGAAATATTCCCGCAGGACGCCTAAATTCATGACTATAATTTTGTATAGCCTTACCTTCGGTTGGTGTGTAAATAATTGGCATCATTTCTTCAATATGTTCAACAAGTAAGCGAAAAAATAACACAACGTTTTGATCATGTTTGCTATTCAAAAAAGAGTTTTTCGCTAAATCATTATCAATTGCATTATATTGCTCATAAGATCTCTGTATTTGATGCTCTAATGTCCCAGGAGTGCTTGGTAAACGATTTGTGAGATTAAATTCTTCCCGTTCTGTCGTTGTAAAGGCACTGCCTTTATTTAACAACGGATGTAGTAAAAGCTCTGACCCTGATAACGTTGTTTCATAGTGTTCTTTTCCAGCTTCATCCTGAACTAATTTTAGTAAATAACTCATTTATCCTCCTTGATATGGTGAAATTATTTTTTTCCTACAACAGCCATATAAACAGTAAACTCCTCTTCACCATCAACACCTAGTAATTGATCAGCTTCTTGCTGAATATAGCCATCAACGCAACAAGCCCCTGCATCAATAGCCGCCACGGCTAAGTATAAATTTTGGCCAACATGTCCGGCATCTTGCGCCACCACTTTTGGAGCCATGCCAGGATAGCGCCATTCCGAACGATATGGTATTGCTGTCCACATAAAAGTAACTGCGCTTTTATCAATTCCAGGATTAGCCGGGCTAATATTTGGAATAACAACTTTAATTTTATCGCGGATACTAGCATCACTTGAAACATTGTAAATTGCATGTTCCAGCGGCAAATAACGATATAAACCTGGCTCAATATCACGCACATTATATATTGCCAAATAAGTTTCAAATGGATGTCTGGCACCAGCAGAAGGCACTGTTCTAAATTTTGGATTCATCGGGTCTCTTACCCCTTGAGTTGCCCATAGCAAAAACGCCAATTCGTTTAGAGTTAATGCCTCACCGTTAAATTTTCGGCAGGACTTTCGCTGTTTAATTGCATCAAACAATGAAATATCATTTGTATCAAAATCGTCACGTGGCAAATCAATTAATGCAACTCCTTCTGGATATGGCTTCTGAAAAGGAGGCATCGGCTTACCAAGTTTTTGATCAGATTTTAATCGCGGAAAATCTAGATCAAGTTTTGATTTTAGTTCATTTATGTGTGTCATAAGTTATCTCCTATGTTCAATATTACTAACTTTACTTTAGTTTTACAATTCTAAATAAAACTTTGACCAGTAATTTATATTACCATATAATCTGCGAGTTATATTCGTTAATGAAACAATTAAATTGGAGAGAAAATATGTCAAAAAAATTACTTTTTACGTTTGTCGCAATATGTACTAGCTGTTTTATGTTGGCTACAACTTCAGCGCAAGCATCACTAAATCCTTTTTCAGCTAAAACTGGATTGTATATTGGTGCTCAAGGCGGTTATGCTCAAAACAATCTAAGCTATAATGGCAGCCTTCCCGTTAAGGTCGATAGAGGTAACATTTATGGCGGTGCTAATGTTGGCTTTGAGTTTGCTCTTGCTAGTGAATTTGCTATAGGCGCTGAAACTGGTGTTTTCTACGGCAATGATATTTCCTCAGTTGAAACTGAACTCGGCACAAATGACACTAAAGTTGAAATAAGCAACTTGATCATACCAGTTATGGGAACTATAAAGTTTGTCAGCCCAATTGGCATTAATTTATTTGCTAAAGGCGGTGCTGCTTATTTAAGGCCATCAGCAACTGAATCTGGATCTAATTACAGTGTACATTGGAGTTCAACTTGGGCCCCAATCGCTGCAGCAGGTATTGGCTATCAGCTTGGACCTGTTGATATTTTCGGTCAGTACACTCATATATTCGGCAAAAAAGACGTGAACTTCGGCAGCAGCAATAAAGTATCTAATATTGATGCCGTTACCCTTGGGGTTAATTTTAAGTTTCCGTTGTTTGCATAGACTAAAACAGCATTAAAACATAGTAGACTTGCAACAATAAAACATAGTAAAATATTAACAATAAAACAAAAGTTAGGGAATTATAATTTTCATAACTAGCTCAAAACAGTAGCTATTTATTCGTCAGTTATCTATCTGGCTCTGATTGGGTTTCTTGTCAGTATGTTTTTTGCAAGGTTTTAATATATATAATGTACCAATTTATGGAGATATGAAGTTATGCAAATTAATAAAATTTCCAAGTCGCTTCTAACCGCTGGATTACTAATGTT
>SDBS01001023.1_pt1 | contig 28214 bp, 20 predicted proteins | sample 2277091 | NCBI WGS metagenome assembly SDBS01 (sample SAMN10404972, study PRJNA504765) | marine sediment metagenome | isolation source: marine sediment core GS10_PC15, 163 cmbsf | place: Arctic Ocean: Southern Knipovich Ridge | collected 2010
AGTTGATTGATGTTCATATTGTTGGTTTAAATATAGATCACAAATCAACTAAATTAATAAATACGATAAATGATCAGATTAAAGGAAGATTAGACCAGAAAAGAGAAATATGTAAAAGACTTAGAGATGAGTTAGATTTTAAAGTTTCATTTGAAGAAGTCAAATCTATCGCAGGAAACAAAATCGTTGGTCGTCCACATATAGTAGAAATTATGATTAGGAATAATCCTGATAAAGCTAAAGGAAAATCCAAAAATGACTTATTTAAAATGATTAGTATTGGTGGTGCTGCCTATGTTGACAGAGAAATTGAATTAAACCTTGAACAGTCAATAGAGTTAATCAAGTCTGCTGGTGGTATTCCAATCTTAGCACATCCAGGAATTTATCAAGTTTCAGATAGAAAGAAGTTAATCAGACTTTGTATTAATGCCGGAATAAAGGGTATTGAAGTAGAATACATTTATAGTAAAAATAGACCTTATTTTGGAACAAATAAAGCAAGTTGGGCACAAGAATACCTCCCTGATTTTTACCGAAAAATTGCTGAAGAATTTAATATACTAAAATCAGGTGGCTCAGATAGTCATGGAGGGAAAAAGAATATTAAAATTGGGGAAGCAAAGGTACCTAATTCTTACTTAAAAGATTTTATTTCTTGAATAAATCATCAATTCTAAAATTTAATTTTCTTTTTTTCTATCATAAAAGAATGAGATCACGAATATAACAAATTATAGCAATTTTTGTCGTTCTCCTTAAATCCCCTTTTTGTTCTTCACCTAAAATTAGAATTCTTATTTTCAAAAGATCTAATTCCCTAATGCTTCTAATCATTTATGAGTTTTTGAAGTTCTTCAATTTGGGTATTGATTTGTTTTTGTAAATCGTTTATTTCTTCTTTTTTTTCTTGTAATTCTACAGCTGTAATTTCGCCCTTTAGTTCTTTCATCTCAAAATCTATTGATGTCTTAGAAAGATTAGCTTTTTTTAACTTCAATTCTATTAATGATTTTTTCAAATCTTTTTTCAAAATTGGAGAGGATTTGTATAAATCCACAGCTTTTTTGAGAACTTCTGATCTAAGTGAATTTGAATCTATTTTAGGAATATTTTTCGATTTAGTATCATTAATCTTACCATTTTCTTGTTTTTGTTTAACATGTCTTAATGGTGCAGATATGCTATGATCATTAGAATTTTTTATTTTACTAAATGAGGATGCCGTCAATTGATATTTTGCATCCTTTGGGGAGTCCTCCATAGATTTAGTCTTAATTTTTACAAAAAAATCATCTGGATTTAGTTTTAATCCTATATTTTCTTGAACAATTGGGAGATTAATTAATTCTTTTTGGCCTATTTTTTCTGTTTTAGTTTCATTTACTAGTTTTTGCTTTATAGGTAATTCATGTGTAATCTTAGTTGGAGGTAATTTAGGAGGTATTGGTTTTGAATTTGAAGTTTTTAGTGCATCTGTTGTGTTGAAAATTTTTGGGGTTTCTGGAAGCTGTTTTTTTATAGAAAAGGGTGAAGTTCTTTTTAATTCTTTTTCTATAGTTGGTTTTGCAGGGGTGGGTGGAGGTGCTCCAATTCTTTTTAACATGTCCTTTATTTTTTGTGATTTATCGAAAAATTCCTTTCCAAGAGAGTCATCTCCCAGTTCTATAGATAAATCACTAATTTTATCAAATAGAAACGCCGACTTGTTGAAATCCGCATCTTTTAAAGCTTTAACTGCTTCCTCAATCAATTTTTCTCTATCTAATAATGGCTTTAAAAGAGGGGAAACCTCTGCATTAATTTCTAAAACATCAGCAATTATCTGAATCATTTTATTGCGGTTATTAGGATCTTTTGCTATCATAGAATAGGCTTTTAATCCTAAAATTTTTTCTATTTGTAAAGGATTCATAGCATCTTTTAAGTCTTGTTTGTTGCTGATTACAGCCGATTGAGCATGAGAAGCATTTTCTTTTATGACCTCTAAGAAGATTTTGCTTCTTTCAACATTTTCTATTGTAGAGTCAGTAATTAAAAGAACAGCATCGCTCCCTTTAATAAAACTATTCCATAAATAACGGAATTGTTCCTGTCCGGCAAAATCCCATAAATGAAATTGTAATTTTCCAATTTTTATAGTAGCAATATCACCTGTGATTGTAGGTATATGTTGCATAGGAATTTCATCTGCCTTAATTAGTCTCGTAATTGTAGTTTTCCCAACACCGGAGAATCCAACTAAAGATATTTTAGGACTCAAATTTCTATGGATTGAATCTACAGTAGGATCAAATACTTCAAAAGTCTTTGCATCAAAACGGTGCTGCAAGATATCTCCAAATATGTCTAAAAAATCATCTTTACATCTTATTAATTCTTTCTTTAGCCTTTCAATTTTATTAGTTAAGCTGGCTACAAATAGAAAAATAAGATTAGTATCTTTTTCTCTTATGAATGATACTCTATATTTATAAAAATCGTGAAAATCTATTTTATTCTCATTTCTAATCAAAGATTCATTAACAATATCATCTATAAAAAGATCTAAAGCTTCTTGTTTCAAAGCTTTACCGAAGTATCTATAATATAAAAGCTCATTACTTCTATAAATAAAAACTTGTCTTAAAATACATTTTCACCGTAATAATTTATACTATCGGTTTTAAAAACTATTTTGAAATATACTTTACTAAATCTTTAATGATAACATATTTCTCTTTTTCAATTTTTTCGCTTTCTAGCATTCCTTCCATTTTTGAAATCTCCTTGGAAAAATTAAACACTGAAAATTCTTTTATCTCTTCATCCTTTATGCTTTTACTTAGCTTCTTAAGAAAAACACTTATGCTAGGCATGAATTTTGCTAAATTTACATTTAAATCTAATTTCGAAATTAAGATTAACTCCAAACTAAAAGTAAATATATAATTATATTCTTGTGCTTCTAATGCGAAAGAATTTATTTTCGTCAAATTTAGTTCATTTGCTATATCTTTAGAATTTGAAATCAACGATAGTATCGCTTGGGGAATAACTTTTCCTTTAGCAAATTCCTTTATTAATGATCCTAATATTATCCCATATTTATTAGCAATTGCACACTCAGCGTTTAAATCGGATTTTAATTGAGAAATAATTTCTTCATAATTGATTTGTTTCATATTTTGAGATGGTCTTTTAAGTAAATAATGAAAAACTATTTATTTATATTTGTTTACTTATTTAACTCATGATATTATCTAAAATTTTAGTGAATTGAATTTAATAATAAAAAAATGAAAACATTTAAAACACGATTTTCAGAAAAAGAATCGGATATTACAATTATTTCAGATTCAAAAAATGCAATTTTAAAGGCAAAAAAGAGTTTTTATTTTCATCGTACAAACTTAGAGAAATATATATTAAAAGATTCACATTTCCTAAAATCTTTTTCTCCTGTTAAAGTAAATACTCGCTTAGAAATTGTTAAGATTATGGCTAATGTTGCTTATATCTGCGATGTGGGCCCTATGGCTGCTGTAGCAGGAGCTTTAGCTGATTTAATGTTAGAATCAATGAAATCAAATAACGAAGATAATAATCCGGAATTTGAAGAATGTAAAATTGCCTTAGTTGAGAATGGAGGGGAAATTGCCATAGATTCTGAAGAACCAATGAGTATTGCATTTTATGCTGGAGAAAATGAGCTAAATTTAAATATTGGATTTCTAGTTGAAAAAAAAGACTGTCCAATTGGTATAGGAACAAGTTCAGCAACAGTAGGTCATGCAATTAGCTTAGGTCAATCTGATGCAGTAACTATTTTCGCAAAAAATGCTGCTTTAGCAGATGCAGCAGCAACTAAAATTGGTAATGTAGTAAAGGGAAATGATATTGAAAATTCAATTAAAAAAGGATTAGATATAGCAGACGACATAGATGGTATAAGAGGAGTTTTCATTTCCAGAGAAAATAAAGTTGGACAGGTAGGTAAACTGCCTCAATTAATAAAAATTGAGGGAGATAAACATCAAATTTTAAGAAATAAATCAATAGAATTCTTTAATGATGATTTTGAGATTTTTAAATAATCCAAAAAAGTGGTGTTATCTTTCCATTATCAATTTTTGTGGAATATATTTTATTAATATAACCAAGTTTATAGTATTGATCTGATTCCTCTTGTGTTAATTGTCCAAATAATTCAAAATCTCTATTAATTATATAATCATCCTCAAAAATTAAATACACGTCAGTATTATATCGTTCTTTAATTTCTCTTAAAATATTTACACCACTTTCGTTAATATGATTACTTGGAGCAAATACATCAACGGGAAATTTTAAGAAATAAAAATTTTCTTCATAAATTAGTGCTTCTGTTTGGTTCTCAAAAGGAAATTCATTATATTTAAAAGCATGACTCCAACCAAATTCACTGATTATGATGTTTTTGTTATCTGTATTATTCGAATACCATTGAATAGGGTTTATATCTCTTTTTTTTAAGGTAAAAACGTTATAACTAGCAGATTCATAAAAGTAAGAAGTAAATAATGAAAATACTATTACAAATAGAATCACAACTTTTATTCGTATCATGGAAATCGATTTTAATTTAATGAGTTTGTATAGATAAGAAATAAATCCAATAACAATAATCGGTGGGATGAGATAAAGAATTCTTTGCCAAATCTGGTTACTTAGAACCAGTAAATTAAAAACTAAGCCGATGGTTAATATAATAACTAATCCTAAACCCCATAGATATAGGGGTTTTCCTTTTGGTTTTTTTTGAAATAGAAATAAACCCCAAATAGCGAAGGTGCTAATTAAAAGGATCTCTGAAACGTAAAAAATGTTTATTATTTCAAAATTCAACCAGATAAGGTTTACAATTAAAAATGTTAACATAAATGAGATTAAAATGATAAATATTAGTGGAATTATGATTTTATCTTCAATTTTTTTGTAATATCTTTTTTCTTTCCCAGTAATTATTGATTTATAAGTACCTTTTGAAAAATTGATAGATTTCTGTAACTTCCAAATGATAAAGACTCCAGTTACGATACCTGCCCCTCCAGCTAAAAGAAGTAAAAGCAATGGAAGATTGAATGGGATAAAAAACCAGTAGTGTCCACTACCAATACCAAAAACACTCAATATTAAAAAAATACAAAATAATCCTAATAAAAATATAACATCAACCCCTCGCTTATAATCTTTCAAAAAATATATTAAATATACCCAAAGAAATGATATTAAAAAAAATAGGGTGGTAACTGCATGCGTAAGAACAGAACTTATAAAAATTAACGTAACTAAAATATATGTAACAGCCATATCCGAAAAAATTAATTTTTTGGTTGGACGTTCTAATTGAATTAATTTTTGCAATCTTATATATAGAAGAAAAAATATCATTAAACATTTTATCAAAGCTGAGCCTGAAGGCCAATATTGAATCATCATTGCTGAAAATCCTAATGAGGAAAATTCTAATAGAAAAACACCACAAAAAGCCAAATTCTGGCTTTTAAAAATTCGTTTTAAAATATTATAGAAGATTAAAGCAGATAGGAAGAATGTATAAAATACAAAATATTTTGGAATTAAAATGTGATCAATTCCAGAAAAAAAATGAATAACTGCTCCAAATACGTTTAAACCTAATTCTCCATGATATCCCTCAAGAGGAAGAATATTTACATCTGTTATAATTCTGCTATTAAGCACATGAAGCCATGGATCGGTACCGATAAAATAACTAGATTTAACGATATTTAGAATACAAATTAAGAAAATGAAAATAATTAATAAAATTCCATTAAGTGGAATCAATTTTTTTAAGTAGTTAAATATAGAAAAATCTTTTAATTTATGATTCTTTTTAATGAATTTTTTATTTAGTCCAAAGAATTTATATGTCTTTTTTTTTATTTCATAAAACATAATAGGCAATATTAAAAGAAAGTATGAAAAAACTACAGTATAAAAGAAAAAAAATTCTGTTAAGGGAATATTGATCCAATAACCAATATATCCCATAAATATATAAAAAACCGAATTAATAACAATGGTTATACTTAATTTCTCTAAAAAATTTAAATGAGATCTCTTATAAATAAGAAAAAAAATAGGATATACTGGTAAAAATAAAATAATAAAAATTGCACTAAATATAACAAATAACTCAAAGAGATACTCTAAAAAGAAAATTTCTGAAAATCCTAAAATAATATTAAACTTAGTTATTTTTAATAAAATGAAAAAAAGGGATATAATTGAAAGTAGGAAGATGAAAATATGAATTCTTGAATAAATATATAAAGCTGTTTTTTTCAATTTAAGAACCAAACTATTCATTTTCTTTCCTAATTTTAATTTAGCTTTAAATTCACTTTATATTTTTCAGAAAACCATGTAAAATAATCTCTTAATCCTTGTTCTTGGTTAAATTCTGGTTGGAATCTTATAAGTTTTTTCGCTTTAGATATGTCTGCATAACTATGTACAATATCTCCTGGTCTAGGATCTGTATAAACTATTTTTAAATCAATTTTATTAGTTATTTTCAATACTAAATTTGCTAAATCAGTTAATTTTATTGGGGAACCTGCGCCAATATTTATAATTTCTCCTGATGCCATATGTTCCGTTGCCAACAAATTTGCCTGAATTACATCATTTATATAGGTAAAATCTCTTGATTGTTCCCCATCTCCAAATATGATTAGATCTTTATTGTTAATAATTCTACCTAACCAAATTGCGATCACTCCACTATATGTAGAATCTTTTTGTCTTGGACCAAATACATTAAAATATCGTAAAGAAATTGTATTCAATCCATATACTTCATAATAAGATTTCATATATGCTTCGCATGCTAACTTTGTTACTCCATATGGAGAAATAGGTAATCTTACTATATCTTCTTTCTTAGGTAAAGTAGGTATATTACCATATACGGAAGAACTTGAAGCAAAAATGATTTTTTCAATATCTCTTTTCCTGGCTGCGTTTAATAAGTTTAAAGTGCCATTTATATTCACATCATTGCAGGACTCTGGCATCAAGATTGATTGAGGGACACTTGTAAATGCTGCTTTATGATAAATTATTTCAATATCTTCTAATATGCCCATTAAAAAGTCAAGGTCTCTTATATCTCCTTTTCTAAAATGAAATTTTTTATTTTCTAAAGCTTCTTCTAAGTTCTCTAGTTTACCATTAAAAAAATTGTCAATCCCTGTTACTTCCGCTCCTAATTCAAGTAGTGTATCTGTTAAATTACTGCCTATAAAACCTGCAGCCCCAGTAACTAAAACTTTTTTATCTTTAAGTTTCATAGTTTTTATCGTAAAAAAATTCATATCCTATAAAATTTCATATCCTATACTATAAAATTTCATATCTAATATATAAAAGTAATATTTCAAATTCTTAATCAAAATTAAATATATTTCTCATAAATTCTTTTTATATCCGTTTGAAGGTTTATCTGGTTTTTTTAAATTTGATTATGAGTTTTTTTAACTTTTACTAATAATAGAATTGGACCCTTTTGTTATTTCATATCTTTAATCGCACCTAATAATTCCTCTTTAGTCTTTAGATAATAGGTTTTTCTTTCAAAATACTGCGTGAATTATAAAAAAAAAAAAAGGTATTTGTATTTAATTTCTAAATATATTCCCTTCTTTCTGGCATACTTTTCAAATCAAATAACATGATTAAACCGCCTATTAAAGCAACAATAATCCAAAGGGTAAAAGCTGCTCCTGCACCTGCGGAATCAATAAGAGCTCCCGATGTAAAAGTTGTAATTGCTGCTCCAATATATCCAAATCCGTCAATAAATCCCGTAGCGCTAGAAGCTGCCTTTCTTGTACTAAATTCCATAGGTATTGTGGAAACCAAAAGAGCATGAGGTGCAAAATTTACAATTCCTATTAAAATTAGTACAGGGATTCCAAAAACCATATCAAGTGGCGGTAACAAAGTATAAATGAATAGTGTTAGCGATAATAAAATAAAAAACACGCAAACTACAGGCATTCTTCTTTTTTCCATAAATTTATCAGAAATCCATGCACCAAAAAGAACTCCTATTAAACCTCCGATTGGGTAAAAAATAGCTTTCCATATGTTAAAGTATTCCCCACCAGTTATACCTGGACTTAATAAATAAGGGAGCCAATCAGTTAATCCATACCTGACCATATTTAAACAAAATAAACCAAATGCTGCAAAAAGGACTGTTCTTGTTTTAATAATTGTGTTAAATGTATATTTAAATCCTAGAAATTCATCATTCCGACATTCACCCAAGATAATTTCACCTTCACATTCCTCTTCTAAAGTTGGTAAACCAACTTCTTCAGGAGCATTTCTAATTCTGATATAAAAATGAATCGCCATGAAAAACATGATAATTCCTGGAATAATAAAAGTATATCTCCAATCTAAGCTAAAAGTATCAGTAATTAACATTGCTATTAACCATGATACAACACCCCCAAGTAGATAAGAAGTAGCAAGTCTACTTGACCACTTCCCTCTTTCTTCTGGAGGATGCCAATTAGCTATTGTTTTTACAGAAGGACCCCATCCCATAGATTGGAAAAATCCATTTAATCCCCAAATTAGGAATACTAGCCATATGTATCCAAATGCAACTCCCATAAAAAAGTTTAGAACAGAAGATATAATTAAACCTAAAGTTATATATTGCCTTGCACCAACTTTATCACCTAAAAATCCATTAACGAATTGTCCAAGTGCATAAGCAAGAAAAAAAGCAGTTCCTATTAATCCCATTACTGCTTTCGAAATGTCATACTCCGGCATGATGCCAATTTTTGCTATAGATATATTAGTACGTCCAATATAATAGATCATGTATGTGATCCAGGTTGTAAAAAATATTCGCGTTCTCCAGGATTTAAATTGTTTCTTTACTTCAGTTTTTTCAATTTTTTTTTCTATTTCATTCATTTCTTTTTTTTCACTTTTGATTTTTATATTTTACCATCTTTTATTAGCTGTTTAGCATACTCAAAATCTTCATCTGTATCCATTTCCACCCACTCTCCCTGAATATCCACGTTATACATTGAATAACCTCTAAAAATAAGTTCTTCAAGCATATCTGTTAAGTATGCTTTTTGCATTGACGTTGAATCATGAAATCGACCCTCAAATTTACATGTTTTGTTATATTTCGCACGATTATAGTTACGCATTAGAATTTCTGCTCCTTTTTTTGAAAATTTCCCGAGACCGATGAATTCTCCATAACCAACATCAGGATTATAAAATTTTGATAGATGGATGATCTTACCATCTTCTACAATCGCTAATTCAGCTTCGTCTGTGGGATGTTTCGTGCGTCCTTCATATCTTTTCCTCCATTTAGTATCTACAATAAAACTAAAATCATGAGGTGAATCCAAGAGTTTTTTGACAACATTTCTACTGTATAAGATGTCTGAATATGTAAAAATAAATCCTTCATTCATTGCCTCCTCCGCGTAAAAAAGAGATTCGAGTATATTGTTGTTATAATAATCATCATTATCATAGTAGGTGGTATTTGGTAAATCTATTTTATCCTTTTGATATCCACGGACAATAGCAAAATCATCGACACCGTGGTGACGAAATGCATCCATTGTTCGTTCAAGGATGCTTTTGCCTTCAATTTCTAATAAACACTTTGGTTTATATTCAGTTAGAGGTCTTAATCTTGTACTCGGACCTGCAGCTATTATAATTACTTTCATATCTTTTACTCCCTTTTTTGCTTCATATCGTATTACAATTCGCTCTAGAAGTGAAATATGCTCATTAAATAATTCAGATGTTTTTTTATATCCGATTTTTTTAACACTCTTATAAATTTTCTTAATTTCTTCAGGATCTGAATATTTTTGTTTCGGCATATAACTATCTAAACAGCTTATTAACTTTAAAAGTACCCATACCTATAAAAACTTTTAGGAGTTTGATTTTAAAAATATTTTTAGTTTTTGAGAAAACCATGAAATTTTATTTAGGTAAGTTGATTAGATTTTCATTAATTTATTAGGTATTCTAATTATTTTTTCCCTAAATTTAAATGTGGCTTCTTTCTTATTCATAATTCTATTATAACTCTCAGGAGAGTCAAAAGGAAATTTATATAATTTAACAAGATCTTGAGAGAAAAACAGGAATTAATAAAGAAAATTTTAGAAAACAATAAAAGTAAGCTGAATAAAAAAATGAAATACTCCATATTTATAACATCGCTAATATTCCTAACGTAATTATAATATTGATTATTACTACTATCCATGAACTTAAATTAAAAATTCAGGAAGCCTTGCACTCCAAAAACTAACTTAAAAATTCATCTAAATGGTAGCAACTAGTAGTTATTTGTAATATTTTCTTGCATGTTTGTTGAAATATAGTGGGAAATATAAAATCCAGACTACAATCTCCTTCCACCTTTGAAATAAGAGTTTTCTCCGGGCCCATACTGACCCGAGTACAAATTTTAAGTACCCTGTTTGACTCAATTGATTTGAAACTTCATTTAACTCTGTATCTAAGATTATGAATCTTTTTGTATACTTATTGTATTTTCTCATTAATTTTTTTATACCTATTCCTGTTAATCTGTTATAAAAAAGTATGGTAATACAACCTTGCTTATCACATAAATCAAGTTTACTTATTCCTGGATTATTAATGATTGTATTGTGTTGTTCTAGGATTTCCTTAAGGAATCTGACTAATTGAGGAGGAAATTGTCGAGGAATAATTACATTTGCAGATCTTAATTTAGGTAAAATACTTTTCTCATAGAGAGAAAGCAATAATGATTGAAACGTTTTATATGCTTTTAATTCAGATTTTAGATAAAACTGATATAATTCATTATAAATTGTAGGATAATCGTTTTTAACATCCTGGTTTTCTAAATGATCTTTAGTTAAATTATACAATGAAAATATTCCGTTATTATTAACTAGTTTCCATTCTGATTTAATTATCATAGTTCTTTTAACTGCTTGAAACATTAAATAGCAATCTCCACGGATTATTCTCTCCCTATTTACATCAATCTTATTCTCAATTAACTCCTTAAATGAAGATGAGTCTCGTTCATATGGTATATTGATATTGAGGTAATCAAGAACAGTTTCCATCAGATCGACAAGATAAACTCTTTTACTTATACTTCTTGGAGAAGAGGAGGTCAATTTTGAGGGTAATTTTATAAATAAAACAGGTTGCATTGAAGATTGGTGAATATCGTCAAAATGTAATAACTTTGTTTTCTTATACAAATTCTTATCGTAAAAACCATGATCAGAATTGATAATAATTACAGAATTTTCCCAATAATTATTCTCTTTTAAATAATCAATAATTTTTCTTAAATAATGATTAGTTTTTGGACCACTTGGTCTGAAAAAGGTGAATAAAAAATTCTTTTCACTCGGAACGAATTTTTCGACTTTCTGGATGAAATATTGATAAACTTCCTTAGCATCCAACCAATGGTCTCCTTTATACATATTAGATTCATAAAAAGGGTTAAGGATGTCTTTTAGAATTGTAGCTTGTTCTCTACCAAAGATAATTGATTCAACTTTATAATCCCTTTCCTTTAGTGGTTCTATAAAATTCTTATATTTTAAGCTGGGTAGGTTTTCAATTGAGCGATAATAATCAGGGAATATATAATAGGGAAATCTTCCTGTTAAAAATGAGAAAAGCGATAAATTTGTCGATGGAAATTGAGAAATTACATCTTCAAAATAAAAACCCTCATTGTTTCTTTGTAATTCTTTATAAATTGGCAAAAGACCATGTAGATCAGATCTTTCATAATTACATATAGAATCAGTCAGAATCCAAAAAATGTTCATCTTAGCGTTCATAATAAATATATTTAAATTCTTTAATTTAGAGATTGGAGAACTTTAATTACATCTTTCTCAATGGTTCTAGATTTAATTATCATGAACGTAAGAAATACAAAGAGCATAAAAATCACATATCCAATCATAATTAAATTTAGGATTTGCATATTTCCAAAGTAGATATATAATAAATGTCCAATGAAAAATACCGTTGTTATCATATGAGTATGACTGAAAGCATTAGTAAGATTAAGTGCAATACCTTTAATTATTCCAAAGAAACTTTTTTTAGTTTCTGTTTCATTTTCATATATACTATTTTTTTCTTCTATTAAATGCTTAAGATTACTTTTTGGTGCTGCGACTATAGCTATTTTTCGGATAATTCTAATCCCTAATAAGAAAAAAGTAGCAATTATCCCAAGTAATATATAAAAGAACTCCGAATTAATTCTATAGAGACTATAGCCGAACGTAAAAAAAAACCACCCTTGAAAAAATAAGTGAGCGATTTCATCATAATATACTCCTTGTAAAGATGTTTGTTTTTTATATCTAGCAACTTCTCCATCTACTTCATCCGATACATAATAAATATATAATAAAATAAAACCAATTATAATGAATAAATTATTACCAATAGCAATAAAAAATAATCCCGTTAAACCTATCAAGAGTCCGAAGATGGTAATAAAATTTGCTGTTATTGATGTCTTAACCAGTATCCAAGTTATATATCGTGAGAAAAACGTAAAAATAGAATGCCACCAATCTTTTTTCTTCCGTCGTTTTTCAAGTTTGCTTCCTTGAATAATCTGTTTAAATTCCTTAAAGCTTTCTCTTGGCATTTTATATCAAAAATTAATATTTATAATTAAAAAAAATAGATAATTTATAATTTTAATCATAGATTTGAGTTTTAATTTTTAAAGAATAAAAATCTATAGTTATTTATAAATTTCTAAATTAAATAGAGTAGATATGGAAGAAAATGTAAAATATAAACATGAAATTGACTGTCTTAGAGGATTATGTATCCTAGTCGTCATGTTAAGGCATACTAAAGTGTTTTGGTATGCGGATTCAGGAAATTTTCCGGATATTTGGTTTCATGGTTGGACGTTTTTTGCTGTTCCGGTTTTTTTCTTTATCTCGGGTTTTTCATTAACATTGAAATACGGAAAATCAATTGAATCAATAAATACAAAATCATTTTATAAGAGAAGAATAATGGCACTTTTGCCTCTCTACTTGATTTGGTCGTTTCTATACTTCTTAATTTCGGATTTTGATATAGAACCCTTTGGTTTTTTTTTGTTAGAATTCATTGTTAGAACACCAATAGGCGTTGTTTTAACTATTTGGTATATTTTTGTTGTTTTTCAATTATACTTACTTTACCCTTTAATATTAAAACGATATAAGAAAATAAGTTTTAAGAAACAGCAAATTCTAATAATTGTAATTGTAATTTTCATGTTGCTGAGTTATTTGCTGGGCGATCTTTTTACAGATATTGTCTTTTTTTATCTACATTTTGGTCAATGGATTATATATTTCTTAATTGGAATTAACGTTGCCTATTATTGGAATGAATTACAAAATTTTCTTAGAAAAAATGTATATTTTAAAATCCTTATCACTATATTATTCTTAATTTCATTTGCTACACTCCCTTATTTTGTAATTCAAACTTATCCTCGCAAACCTGCAGCTTGGATTTTAAATAATATTATCACTATATTTTTCCTCCTAATGGTTTTCAGTCAAAGAAGAATATATGTGAGTCCAATTATGTCAAAGAATCGTGTAGATACCGAAGAGTTTCAATTGGAACAGGATTCTGCGAAAAAACTTAATTTTGAAGGTAGAATATTTGGATATTTCTCAAAATTTCTTTATATAAATGGTCAATTCTCTCTTGGACTTTTCGTTTCTCATAGATTTTTTATGCAAGTTGTTTCTTTGATTTTCTTATACTTTTTTGGAATAGACATCGATCCATGGCGAGAAACAAATTCTCGATTTGATGCATTTTTAATATCTATTCTTTATTTTGTTTTAGTTTATATCATGTGTATGATTTTTACCTATTTTATATGGAAACTTCCTAAAAGTGAATATTTAGTTGGTAAAAAATCATTATGGCTCTCCATTGAAAAACGCGAAGTAATAAAATATAGTAAAGAAAGTTCAAAATATGAAGGAAATAAATAAAAATCAAAAAGAAAATATCTATTACTTCAATAAATCAATTTCTAATAAATTCAAATACCATTAATATCCCAAACTTAAATTGAAATTCATAATTTTCTTTGTATAATTCATTTTAGAATAACAAGACACTACACATGGAAGATTCTAATAGAAAGCACTTAAGTAGAGATAATGCTGAATATAGAAGCCTAGCAACAAATACATTTTTCTCATTTTTATTCAATTATAGTTCATTATTTTTTACATTTGTATATTCATTTCTTTTAGCACGATTGTTTTCTGACATAATTTGGGGCTATTTAATATTAGCCACAGCATTCATTACTATAATTATAATAATTACATCATTGTTGCCATCAGGCCTTAATTTTGCATTAAATTATTTTATTCCACGATATCTTGTTTTAAATGAAAAGTCTAAAATTAAATCATTAATTAGAAACTCAATTATAATAAAATTAGTATTCTTAATTCCAGTTTTTATTATCAGTATCTTTTTTTTTATGACTTTAGGATATCTTTTTGAAATTAGTTTAAATGATCAAGTTTCTCTTTTATTTCTTTTATCTCCGTTGATTTTGATAAACAGTTTGAATTATATTTTAAATGCAATAAATAGAGGTTTTAGTAAATTTAATTTAATTTTTATCTTTTTATTAGTGAAAAATGCTATTCACATTATCCCTCTTATGATTTATTATATATATAATATTAATATAACAATAGAAACTGCCGCTATTATAACATTAATTTCCGGTCTAATTCCATTTATACTTAATTCTCTATTCATTTTTGTACTAATTTATAGGATTAAACCGACTGGAGGGGAACCAGATTCATTTAGAAAGGATGTATCTAAAGTTTTTAAATATGGACGTTTTATAGGAGTTACTGATCTAATTGAAAGACTATGGAAAGAATCACAACTTATAGGAATAGGATTTATTGAGTCACCTGATGTTGTTACAGGCTACAATATATCTCTTAGTTATCAAAAACTAAGTGAGTATTCTAAAATATCTTTTCATTACCCCTTATTAACTTCTTTTACAAAATTAAACACAAAAGAGAATTATGAGCAAACAAGTTTGATTTATAGAGTAGTTTACAGAATAACACTATTTCTTTTGTTAATTATTTCAGGCATTTTATTTTTTAGCGTTGATTTTGTCTTAGATTTTGTTTTTCTTGAAGACCGTTTAGTTCATTCTAATCTACTAAGATTAGTAGTGGTTGCGTCACTATTCAAGATTCTTGACCTATTCCTACAAACATACTTGAATGCCCAAAGAAAATTAAAAATATCATTGATATTAAAGATTATTTATATTTCTTTTAATATCCCTTTATTTTTTATTGGTCTTGTTTATTTTGGAGTTGAAGGAGCTATAATTTTAGGTTTAATTTTAGGAAATATAATATCTTTAGTTATCCAAATATTTGCAACCTATAAATTTGGAAATATCAGATTAAATATAAAAAAAATCATAATTTTATACTTCTCATTTTTTATTTCAGTAATTATAACGTTAATTTTGAAAACTTATGTATTCAAAGATGCTAGTTTTGTTCTAATACAAAACTTAGGATTCTCTCTTTTTAAAAATTTTGATTTTTTCTCTATTGGCTCGTTTCTTATTCTCTTCATCTTACTGAATTTATTACTTAAAACTGTTAGTTCTTCCGATATCATGAATTTTGAGCTTCTATTAAAAAAGGAAAGATTTTTTGATAAAATAATGCGTAAAGGTTTAAGAATTTTAAAAAAATTCACAAGAGATTAATTAAAGAAGTTGAAAGTTTTATTTTCAAATTATAATTTTATTTTTCGATGTTTTTAATGATCCAATCATAAGTTTTTTGTAATCCCTCATCAATATTGATTTGTGGTCGAAAACCCAATATTTTTTTTGCTTTCATAATGTCGGCATAAGTAATCTCCACATCTCCTTTTTGTTTTCCAATATATTTAACATTTTTAGGTTTATTAGCAACACTATACATTTTATCAACTAATTGATTTACACTAATCGGGCTAGAACACCCCAAATTAAAAATTTCACCCATAGAATTTTTGCTTTCTCCTGCTAGAATTATACCATTTACAATATCAGAAATATAAGTAAAATCCCTAAGTTGTTTTCCATCACCATAAATATTTATTGGTTGGTTTTGAATAATTTTATTAAAAAATTTCCTAATCGCCATATCTGGTCGACCTCTAGGCCCATAAACAGTATAAAATCTAAGAGAAGTGATTGGTAAGTTATTTTCTCTAAAATAGTAATCCGCATGTAACTCATTACATAATTTAGATACGGCATAAGGTGAAATTGGATTTTTTGGATGATTTTCTTCTACAGGTGTAAAAATAGGGTTTCCGTATACAGAAGAAGAAGATGAAAATACGATCTTCTTTACATTATTTTTCATAGCGTATTCAAAAATATTAATAGAACCTGAAATGTTATTTCTTGTAACTTTCTCTGCATTTTGGATTGAATATCTAACTCCTGGTATTGCTGCTATATGAAAAATTATCTCTATATCACAATTAATTTGCTGATAAACTGAGAGATCTAATAAATCTCCTTGAATTATATCATAGTTTTTTGATTTTTCGTAATTTTTAGTTACTTCTTTTATGTTTTCTTCTTTACCAGCGTAATAATCGTTAAAATTATCTATTATAACTATATAATTTTCATGCCTAAGTAAATTCTCAACTAGATGTGATCCTATAAATCCTGCACCACCAGTAATTAAGATGTTTTTATTTTTTATCATAATAGTTCTGAAGTATTTATTTAATGCTTATTATTCAATAAATACTCTAAAGGTAGTTTAGATATTTATTTTATTAAAAAAAGCATGAAAATAATGCAATTTATTAAATTCAAGAGATTGAATTAAAAAACTTAGCTACAACTATTTTTATTTTTTTGATAAATTCTTTCGAAATTTTTTATATTTTTATCCCAATGAAACTTTTCTTTAATACATTTTACCCCATTTTCTTGGAATTTCTTTCTTAATTTATCATCTTGTAGGAGATGCTTTATTGAATTTGCATAACACCTATAATCTTCAATTTCGCATAAAAATCCATTTTCCATATGTTTTATTAGATCACTAGTTCCAGCAATATTACTAGAGACAATAGGAACTTTATAGACCATTGCTTCCATTAAAACTCCTGCTAAACCTTCCCCCCTACTTGGGAGGAAGAAGATATCAGCTTGATTATAAAAATTATGGACGTCTAGTCTATTTCCGACAAATAAAATTTTTTTCTCTAATCCCAAATTTGAAGCTAGATTCATCGAGTTTATCCTTTCTGGACCATCTCCTACGCAAATAAATATAACATTTTCATTTTTTAATAAATTGGCGGTTTTTATTATTAAGTCAATACCTTTTCTTTTATTATGAAGTCCAACGAATAAAACAATCTTATCATTTGAATCAATTTCAAAAATCTCTCTAATATCTTTTTCTGGAGTTTGTGCCGTTAAGGCAATCCCTGTAGGAGTAATTTGAATTTTACGATTAGGGATCCCAATCTTCCTAGCGTATTTAAGAAATGAATTCCCATATATTACAATAAAATTGGAAGCTAAAAAAGCAAGTTTACCCAATGTCTTAAAGAAAATTTTGAAAAATACATCTAAAACTGATGAAACTTCAAATGAGTATGCTGGAAAAGTATCCATTGTAAGAATTAACGTTTTCCTTCTGAAAAATAAGAGTTTTAATATGCAAGTAATAAAAGTATTTGGATAAAATGGTACCCATACATGAATAATTTCATTTTCCTTCAATATATTCCAACATTTCTTAAAAAAATCTAAGTTAGTAGGAATTGGCCAAATGAAACCTGAAGATTTTGTCCAAATTGGGTATGTCATTAAATTAATACCTTCAAAATCATCATAATGCCTCGTATTTTGTCTTATTGAATTAGATTTTTCTCTGGGTGTTAAAAGAGATATTTGGTATTTTTTAGATCTTAATAAATTTATGATTGAGGAGATTGGTCTTCTTACATTTATACCAGGATTTACGAAACAAAGTTTTTTACTGCCTTTCCTCATAAATAAGAAAAGTATCAACAAATTTTTAAATTATCTTTTTAAATACTTACTTATTTCTATACTCCATAAACTCTGCCTAATTTTTAAAAACTAAAATCAATTCCTAGCCTTTAAGCTAAAACTTTAAAAAGGTGAATTTAAATAATTAAATAGTTTTTTTATTGTAGGGAATATTAAAATATTTAACTTAAATATCGCTAAAAACCACTATAATTATTAATATTAATAACTATTTTGATGTAAAAAGGAGTTTTCATGTTGAAAACATTATTACCTTCTCAAGAGTCTGACGTTATAGGTAAAGTACCGAAAAATGGATTAATAGGAATTAAATATCTTTTTCCTGAATTAAAAATTGGGATATTAATACCTGCTTTTAATGAAGAATTAAATATAGGAAATACTTTAGGACGAATTCCTGCCAATATCTCTAGAAGAATGGAAGTTGTAGTAATAGATGATGGATCTGTAGATAATACTTATGAAGTTGCTAGTTCTTTTGATGTTAATATTATCAGACATCCCCACAATAGAGGAAATGGTGCTGCTACAAAGACAGGATTAAGATTTTGTAAAGAAAGAGAATGTGATATAGCTATTATATTAGATGGTGATGGTCAACATGATCCCAAATATATACACAATTTTATAAGACCGATTGTGGAGGAAAATATCGATTTCACAATTGGAAATCGATTCAAATATTATTATAAAATGAATCCATATAAAAAACTCTGTTCAAAATTAATGAGTGTATTTTATTTACTCCTCCTTCGAAAGAAAATATCAGATCCTACTAATGGATATCGAGCATTATCTTCTAAGATTTTTAATAGAATAGAATTTGAATCAGACTATTCATTAACCCAAGAAATGCTTTTTAAGATAATTCCAAAATACAACTTTAAGGAAATTCCGTTGAAAGTGGAACAAAGGGAATATGGTCAATCATTCATTAAATTAAAAAAATATCTTAAAAAAATTATATTTTTCTTCATAAAATATTATGTTTACGTGAAATTCAAAAGAATTACTCATAAGTTATTCAGTAAAGAAACAAGGGACCGTATGGAAAAGATATTAAAAACTTAATTCATCCAATACCTCAAATTGAAGTTCTGAAGGTTATGATAACTTTCTGCACCTCTTCTATTCTTATCTTATAAATCTATAAAATTAAAATTGATTATAAATTGATTTTTTTTAAATTGAGTAAATTTCTGTGATGATTAAATAAGAAAAAATGCTTCTCTATTTATTTCCTAAAAGAAATATTTTCATAAAGATTTAATTAATCTTCGTACTGAAGACCTTTCCATAAAAGCTTTTAATACTCTTGCCAAAAAATTATATTAAAACTTTAATTACTTTTAAAGATAATTTACAATTTAAATAATACTAATAACGTTTAGAATAGATGAAAAAAATTAAGATTCTTTATTTAATAACAGGATTAACTCCAGGAGGGGCAGAACTTACACTTAAAAATATAATTTTGAAATTAAATCCCGAAATTTATGATATTTCAGTTTGTAGTATTACATATACCACAGATATACTTGATTTAATAAAGCAAAGAGTAAAAAATATTTATTTTCTAGGAGTAAGAAAAAATATTGATATGTTTAAAGCATTTTTTAAACTTAGAAAAATATTAAAAAAGGAAAATCCCGATATTTTACATTGTTTTATGTTTCATTCAAATATTCTCGGGAGGTTTACAGCAATTGGGTATAAAATTAAAGTAATTTCGTCAATAAGAACCAAGTTAATCGACAATAAATTTGGAAATTTTCTTGATAACGTTACTCAAAGACTTGTAGATGTTTATATGGCAAACTCAAAAACACTTCTAAAGTTTATAAGCGATTATGGGATTAAAAGGCAAAAAATAATTCTAATCGAAAATGGTATTGATTTCAATAAATTTAATATTAAAAAATATTCTCAAGAACTTAAAAAAGGACTTAATCTACCAAATTTACCGATAATTACAATGATTGCTAATTTTAAAAAGCAAAAAGATTATCCGACAATGATTAAGGCTATAGCATATTTGCAGAAGGATATTGATATATGTTTTCTAGCAGTTGGTAGTGGATTAGAATTCGAAGATGAGACAAGAAAGGTCAAGGATTTAATTGATAGATTAAAATTAAAAAATGTTAAATTGTTAGGTTTTAGAAATGATATTCCTGAAATTTTATCAATAACGGATATCTGGGCAAGTTCTACACTTTTTGAAGGACAATCTAATTGTTTACTTGAAGCTATGGCTATGAGAAAACCAATAATTACAACGAATATTCCAGAAAATGCCGAAGTTGTTAGATCTGGTCGAGAAGCGTTATTAGTCCCTATTAAATCTCCTATTATAATGGCAAATACTATAAAAAAATTAATTAATGAGAAAGCTCTAGCAAATAATATTGCTGAAAATGCTTATAAAAGAGTTCATAAAAAATATAATATGAATAATACTATAAATTTACTAGAAAAACTGTATAATTCGTTAACATCATAGTTAATAATTATTTTTTAATAATTGATACTTGAAAATCAGTTATTTTACAATTCATAAAACGAATAAATCTTTAAAATTCAATTATAAGGAGTGATTTAGATTTTGTTTTTTTACAATTTTCTTCTTAATTTTTAAATTAAATTAAGAATGATTATATTTGTGATAACTAAAGACATAAAAAAAATCAAAATTTGTATTATTTCACATTTTATATATCCTTTATATAATACAAAATGTATGGAACCAGATATTGGTGGTGGTGCGGGAGTACAACTCTTTCTCCTCTCAAAAGAATTCGCAAAACAAAATAACATCAGTGTTAACGTTATTACTGGAATTCATAAAATTCAAAAAAGTAGGATTGAAATTTACCAAAATATAAACCTATTTAATGTACTTCCACTCAAAAGAACTTTGTTGAACATTTTCAAATTCCTAATAATATTTTTTATTACACTAATTAAAATAAAACCAGATATAGTCATTCAACGAGCAGCCAGTCAAACAACAGGATTATGTGCTTTCTATTGCAAATTATTTAGGAAAAAATTTATCTATTCTATTGCAAATAAACCAGACGTAAATGGAGATGCTGAGAAAGGAGTTTTGGGTAAATTTTATAGATATGGTTTAAGTAATGCTAATTTCATTATAGCTCAAAATAATGATCAAATTTCTGAATTAGAAAAATTAAAAAATCGAAAAATTAGAAATATTAAAGCTATAAAAAGTGGTTATGATATATCGAATAAGGATAGTATTGAAAAAAAATATATTCTTTGGGTTTCAAGAGCAATAGAATGGAAAAGAGCTGAAATTTTTCTAAAACTTGCTCAAAACATACCTGATAAGAATTTTGTCATAATATGTACTAAAACTTATAATATAAAATATTGGGACTCTCTGGCTAGTAGATCCACTGAAATTCCAAATCTAAAGTTCATAAATTTTATTCCTTTTCATAAGATAAATCAATATTTTCAGGAAGCCATAATTTTTGTTAATACATCGATTTATGAAGGGTTTCCAAATACATTTATTCAAGCATTTAAGAATAAAACTCCTGTTATTAGTTTAAACGTGAATCCAGATGAAATTTTAACAAAAAATATGATAGGAATTTATTGTAATGATAACATAAAAAAATTAGAGCTTTCTCTAAGACAATTATTGGAAAATAAAGATTTATATGAATCATATTCAAAAAATGCTTTTTCTTATGTAAAGAATAATCATGATATAATAGAAATTAGTAAAAAATGGCTTTTGTTATTTGAAAAAATCTGTAATTATTAGAAATTTAGCAATATAATCTCATTAATATATAATATTGTTAATAAAAATTTTAATATTCAAAATAGAAATTAAACTTTAAATAACCCAATAAAGTGGATCCTCTTGGCCATATTCCTTTTTGACCGTAAATATCTTATTCACATAAGATAAATTATAGTATCTCCCGACTTCTCCTTGAGTTAAATGGTTGTAAACTTCAAATCCTGTATTCATATAATAAAAATCATCTAATGTAATATAAACATCAGAATTATATTGTTTTTTTAGTTCTTGTAAAATATTATGACCTGTTTCATTAATATGATTACCTGGCGGAAATAAATTTAAATAATGCTTTATAAAAACATGGATCTCTTCACTAGATAGTGAAAAATTATTATTATCATAAGGATAATCATAATAAATGAATATGTTATTGAATCCGAATTCAGTAATTATAACACTTTTTTTATCATTATTATTAGAAAACCATTTAAAAGTACTCACCTCCTGTTTTTTTAGACTTACCTCATCCACAATTGCAAATTCATGAATATAAGAAGATATTAATGAAAATGAGATGAATATTATAAAAAATAATTTAATTCTTCTTCTATCAATTTTGTTTATTTGTATAAGTTTATGAAAATAAGCAACACAGCCTATAGTAAATAGAATTGAGGAGATATAAAAAATTCTCATCATATAGAATTGACTAGGAAAAAATAATTCAAAAAGGAATACAACTATTAACATTAAAGCAAAATTTAAGAACCAAATCATAAATATTTTCCCTTTTGGCTTTTTTTGGAATAAAGCAAATCCCCATATTCCAAATATAATAAGATAAAAAAGCTCAATTACTACCAAGAGAGTTGTTGGTGATACTTTAAAGATGAGGACATTTCCGATAAAAAAAATAACTGTTAATACTATTACAATAATAAAAGTAAATGGAATAAAGAATTTATCTTCGAATTTTTTATAAAAACTAAGATTTTTCCCAGTGATTGATACTTTATATCTTCCAGAGGTAAAAAGAATTGACTTTTGTATCCTTTTAATTAGTAAACCTAATGGTAAAGCTAAAACTAATGATAGTAGAATAATTTCTTTCCAATATGACTTTAATTCATTTAAAAACCAAAAATGACTAGAACCTAAACCTGCTTGACTTAGAATAATAAAAATTATTAGTAAAATAAATAATAATACAAAATCTATACCTCTTTTGACATTTTTAATAAAATATATTAAATAAACTCCCATTAATGATATTAGTAATATACTTATAGTTAGAGAATGAGTTAGCGTCGCACTAATAAATAATATTGTTATTATTGAGTAATAAAAAAAAATATCTTGAAGAATTATCTTATTTGAAGGTATATTTCTTTTAACAAATTGTAGAAATCGTTTATATAGAAGATAAAAAATAAATAAACCTTGAATTAATGCAAGACTTGCTGGCCAGAATTGATACATCATATAATTGAATCCTAAATATGAAAACTCCAATAAAAACACCCCAAATATTGCTAAATGTTTATTTTTAAAAATTATCATTAATAAATTATAAAATACTAATGCTGATACTAATATCGTATAAAACGTAAAGTATTTAGGAATCAAAATTATATCTACGCCTGAAAAAAAATGTAGCGTTGAAATAAAAATATGAAAACCTAGGCTACCATAAAATTCTTCTATGGGTAAATAATTCATTTCTACAATCATTTTAGTAATCGAAATATGTAACCAAGCATCTGTCCCATAGAAATAATCAAATCTTACAATGTTTAAAATAGAATTTAACAATAAAAAAATAATTAATAAAAAACCAGTTAAAGGTATTTTACATTTAATCTGATTCAATAACGAGAAATCATTTTTAATTAACTCTTCAGAAAATGAAGATTTATAAGATTTAAATAATGAATATTTCTGTGTTTTAATTCCAGCTAATAAAATATATAGAATTATTGTGAAAAAAGTAGAAATCGTGCAAAAATAAATAAAATATCCGGATATTTCATTTGTTAAAAAAAAACCGATATATCCTAAAAGAATATAGTAAGATAAGTTTACAATTATCGTTAAACTTATTTTTTCTAAAGTGTTAAAATCTTTTTTCCTAAATAATATAAAAAATATAGGAAAACATGGTATAAACAGTATACAATAAATAGCACTCAAAAGAACCAATGTATTAAATATTATATTTAAATTAGGAATTACAGAAATTCCCATTATAACATTTAAATTGAATAATTTGGATAAAATCAATATAATCGAAAATAAAGATATTATAATACTAAGAAAAAAAAGTCTATTTTTCACGAAAAATATGATTTTAAGATTGAATTTATTCCATTTTTTCATTGTTGTAAGTAACTTTTGTTTTAATTAAATATTATTTCTAAGAAGGATATTTAATTAATAATAATATTCGATCTTGATAAATCAATTAATTTGAAATAAATGAATATTTTAATAATTTCACATTTTTTTCCTCCTCATAAAGGAGGTGTTGAAACTGCTTCTTATAATACAGCGAAACACCTAGTAAATCTTGGTCATAATATAGTAATTCTGACAAGTAAAAACCAAAAATCATCTCCAAAATATCAAAAAATGGATGGATTTTTGGTCTATCGATTTAAATCATTTTATCTTCCTGAAATTAAAGGGATTCCACAAACTTCAAATTTTGGAATTATGCCAAAAGCTATATTGAAATTAACTAAAATTATAAAAAAACACCAAATTCAAATAATTCATGCGGAAGGTCGATTATTTCCAATTACAATTATAACAATTTTATTAAATAAAATCATTTATAAAAGACCTTGTTATATAACTGTCCAAGGTAGATTACAAATTGGAATAACAGGTTTAATAGAATATATCTTCGATCTAATTATTACTAGATATCTTTATCAAAAAATGAATAAAATTATTTGTGTTAGCAAATCTCTAAAAAAAAGGTTAATATCAATAAACATAAATCCAAAAAAATTAAAGGTTATTCCCAATGGTGTAGATACCTCTATTTTTAAACCAAATAATTCATTTAATCTATTAGATAGGTATATTCTTAATAAAAAAAACGTTAAAAAAGTTATATTTGTTGGTCGTTTAGATCCTCAAAAAGGTGTTGAATTTCTAATTAGAGCTATACCATATATTATAAAGGAATATGATAAAACACATTTCTTTATCTTAGGAAATGGTAATTTAGAGTTAAAATTAAAAAACCTCGTCAAGATATTAAAGATCCAATCTTATGTTTCTTTTATAAATATGATACCTTTAGAAAAAATGCCTGAATTTTATGCTTCCGCAGATATTTTCTGTTTACCTTCTCTTCATGAAGGATTTCCATTAAGTATATCTGAAGCCTTATCAATGGGATTAGTCATTGTTGCTTCTGCTACTGAGGGTATACCTGAAGCCATAATTGATAATAAGAATGGATTTTTAGTCAAACCTAGAAATGTTCATTCTTTAGTTAATAAACTATTGATATCCTTAAGGTTAAGTGATGAAAAAATTAGAGAAATAAGCAAGAGAAATATTAACTTAGCTAAAAATAAATATTCTTGGAAAATTATTGTAAAACAAATTGAAGATGTCTATTATGAAAGATGAAATAATTTTATAGTCTGATTTCTACTTTTTTAGTTCTATCTAAAACAAATTTTTTTTTAAATATTTTAATTTCTTCTTTATCAAAGCTTCTTTTAGCTTAAAATTAATATTGATGGAAATTATAGTAAATTAAATTAAAGATGTGTATTTCTCTCTATCATATGGAAGAATAAGATATAATATGAGGTGCTGTTGGAGGAGCCATCGAATTTTTTTTAATCAAACACCTATTTAAATAATATTAAATAAAGTATTTATTTAATTAATGAAATTATAATTAAATATTAAAAATCAGAAGAATTGAAGTTGAATCTAGCTTATCCTAATAATATTAACTAAATTCTATTTATATATTAAGAGATTTAAAAATGAATGATAATTATCATAAAGTTTTATCTTTTTATAACTTGATTAGGGATGAGATTAAAAATTGTACTAAATTATATGGAAAAGAAGATGCTGAAACGTTGAGAGATTACTATTCAAACATTCTAACAAATGAAAGATATTATAATTATATACGTCAGCATTATGCTTCTAGAGTAATACCCCTTATTAAGAATATTAAAAGTAACTCAGAAATACTAGATGTAGGATGTGGTACTGGTAGTGAATCAATTCTATGTGGTATTTTAGGTGGAAAAGTTTTAGGAATAGATATCTCAAAAGAGCGTATAAGTATAGCCACAAAGCGAATAAATTATTTTGAAAATAAATTAAATATAGACATCGATGCGAAATTTTATCTAAAAAATATATTTGAACATTTTAGTAAATATGATTTAATTTGGGCAAATGAAGCAATTCAACACATAGCCCCTCTCAATGAATTCCTAAGAATTTCATATGAAAATCTTAAAATTGGTGGAAAAATGATAATTGCAGATCAGAACCGTTTAAATCCCTATGCATATTGGTTAAGTAAAAAAGCACAAAAGAAAAGTTGTGGACTTTATATTACTAAAAAAGAGCCAAGTACAGGAAAAATTATACATTATGCTGTTGAAAGAATCTATACTATACATGAAATAAAAAATATTTTGTTGAAATTTTATAAAAAAGTTGAGATTTATCCTTTCACCTATTTCCCGTTTTTTATATTTAAGAATTTTAGTAATTTTTGTATAAAAATTGAAAATAATTTTATCAAAAAAATTCCATTAATTAAATTATTTTCACTTGGATATGTAATTATAAGCACAAAAATTGAATAAGTCCATTAATTATGATTATTAGGTCATGATATTTGAGATATTAATTGGATTTGCAATTTGTGTATTATTCTTTATTTAATTTTTGAAAATATATAACCATTAGTCCATTCATTAATATTATTAAAATTTAATCTAAATCCTTATTTAAGAGGATTCAAATAATTTTATCCATTGATGTTTGATTTTATCTAAATTAAAAAATTCTGCCCTCTGCTTAGAAAGTTTTGAAAATTTATAATATAGTTCTTTATTTTTTGCTAGTAAAATCATTTTACTTGCTAAATCTTCTATGTCCATTACATTTACAAGAAATCCATATTTTCCATTATCTAAAATTTCTCTTGGTCCCGTCTCACAATCAGTTGAAATTATAGGTAAACTACATGCTAATGCTAATAGTAAAACCGTAGGAAGTCCTTCATATTTAGAAGATAAAACAAAAACATTAGATTTAACAAGATATTTAATTGGATTATCTTTAAAACCAAGGAGTAGAACATCATCTTTTAGTCCTCTTTTTTTAATTTGCATTTCTAATTTATGTCTTAATGGACCATGCCCGATTATAATTAATTTTGAATTAGAAATTTGTTTTTTTACTTCAAAGAATGAATCAATTAAATAATTATGACCTTTTTGTTCAACCAAACGCCCTACTGTTATAAATTTTATAATATTATCATTATCAAATAATTTATTATACATACCAATTTTTTCTTTTTTTTTATTATTTATCAGTTTTAAATCAATACCATTGAGAATAGTTTGTAATTTATCCTTTTCAATGCAATAATGATTTTCTATTATATTTTCCAATCTTGTAGAAATTGTAATGATTTTATTAACTGATTTTAAAGGATATAATTTTCTTATTAGGAAATTTAAATATTTCATCTTCTTTTTATAACTCATTATAGGATTATTTTGAATATATATAAAAAGAGGAATATTAAATCTAAAAATGAATTTTGACAGAATTGAATAAACATTTGTTATATCCAAACTAGATAATATAAAATCAGGTGAAATCTTTCTAATAACAATATATATTCTAAGAGGTCTAATAATTGTTAGGAATTTCGAGGAATTAAGAAATTTTCTCATTACTCCTAAATTTTCTTTTAGTGAATAATAATGTCCTATATGTGGATAAAGATTTTTATAATGATAGCTAGTTAGTATAAAAATATCATATTTTTTTGATAGCTGAAATGATAAATTGGATACTAGAGTTTCAGCTCCCCCTCCTTTCTTTAGTGAATGAATTATAATAAGTAATTTCTTTTTCATTTGACCGATTATCTTTTCTTTTAAATTAAAATTATACTCG
>SDBS01001025.1_pt1 | contig 28200 bp, 24 predicted proteins | sample 2277091 | NCBI WGS metagenome assembly SDBS01 (sample SAMN10404972, study PRJNA504765) | marine sediment metagenome | isolation source: marine sediment core GS10_PC15, 163 cmbsf | place: Arctic Ocean: Southern Knipovich Ridge | collected 2010
CCTGTGTGCTTTGGTGAAGGGGCAGTTAGAGGAACATGGCATAGCCTTCTCTTTTCTAAGCGATGAATCATTTGCCATCGATGGGGTAGAGGAAGAGGGGCGTTCTCCCGCCTGTTTTGCAAAGGGGATGCTCTTTACCGGCCGCCGCCTTAAGGGCCCTGTGTTAGAACGTTTTCTCCGGATTGGGGAGATTGCTCCTCGCCACATCATTGTTGTTGATGACCGCCTCAACCATCTTGATTCCGTAGAGCAGTCTCTGGCCGCTCTAGGTATCGCCTGTATCGCATGCCCGTTCCTGTTCTCTTCTGGGACGCCGCGCGCCTTCCCAAAAGGCAGCGCGTGCGTCGTTCCTACGATAAGAAGGTAAGAATAGTAGGTAAGAATAAGAAGGTATGGCCCTAGATGTCATACAACTCACCCCTAGATGTCATACACCTCGACCCTAGATGTCATACACCTCTGTTTATCTTGTATGGCCTCAGATGTCATACACCCTCACCTTATCTTGTATGGCCCTAGACGTCACACACCCCTGGCTTATCTTGTATGGTCTTAGGTGTCATACTATTCAGTTCCTTTATTGCCTCAATCTGTGCCTCATTCAGCGCCACGTAATATTCAACTGCTATGCCATAGCAACCGTGGTTCCGTTGGTATAGAAAGCCCTTTTGTTTCAGGCTTTCAATCTGACGCATTAGACCTCTGTATTTTGTCGTGTGATCCGTCAGCGTCCTGTCATAATCGCCGTCCATGCCGTAGACCTCGCGCAGTATGACATTGATACCGGGAAAACTAAGTTTGCTCTTATTGACCCTGTGCTTGAAAAGACAAAGTAGTACACGCTGTTCCCTGCCCCTTAGCGCGTGGTACTGCCGCGTCAAGTACAGGGAGACCGGAATCCTAATGTGTCCCTTCGTACCGACTGCCAGCCCGTTAAGTTGTGCTATCACGTCCGCACCTGGGCTGGTATCCGGCAGCGGGATGATTCTGTTTATCACCCCCGGCAGGATCTCATCGATTGTCTTTCCCACCTCTTCCATCACGTCCACCCCTTAATTAATTATTCTCACCCTCACCGTCGTCGGCCGGCGCATTCCACCCTGAATATTTCGCATGTTCCGCGAATCTCTCCGTAAGCATCTCAGCCGTAATTTCGCCATCATCTAGTTCCTGGATCCACCTGAGGGCAGCCGCGGCACAACCGCAATAATCGGCAGGAACGTTGCCCTTGTCGATCTGTTCCTGGAGGCGCTGCCGTTCTTCGCCCTGAGTGCGGCGAAATAGCGATTGCAGCCTCTCGCCGCGCTCGGCCAGTTCGTCCTGGCTAAGCACTTCGCCGTCACGCTCGAACGATTCACGGTACGCGACTTGCTCGGCCTCTCGTTCTTCCTGGGTCGGCAGGTCAAGGTCAAGGTCAGACTCGTAATATTGCAGAAGCCAGTCGAATAATTCCTTATCATGCAGCAGCCGGTCGTCGAGCTTCACTAGGTGAACGAACGGCCCGAACGGCGGCCCGACGTGCATGATGCTGCGAAGGTGTGCCCGCGTCATTAGATCGACAATAGTATTCGAAATAAACTCTTTTCGTGTCACGCCGCAGGCTTCGGCAACATCGGCAATAAAGGCTTCCACGGCCTTCCCCATTCGCAGTTCCATGCGTTCTTCGGCGCTCTTTTCCACAAGGTTATTCGGTACATCAAAGAATGGATCCTTCGTCATAACAACCCTTCTCTCCCGTTTGCGTTTTCTAATAATCTCTCGTAGGCCCTTCAAGTATTGGGCGCACGCCTGAAGGTCGATTTCAGGGGTATAATCGGGGTTAACGTCAGGCGTTGCAACAGGTTCGGGTGGCTTAACCATGAAGTACGAGTCTACCCCCCCTCGGCCTAAGCCTCGGAAGGCGTCATTTTCTTTGAATTTATTTTCAAGCGCCGCGATCACGCTGCTAACCCGTTGTTTTGAAATACCTAACGCCCGCCTTATCTGCGCCTGCGTCTGTCGTTTCTTGACCTTCCGCTCCAATATCTCGGCCTGACGCGGCCCGATCATGTCCATTTTCTTCATCGTCGGCACCGTTGAACGGATCTCGGCGACGACGGCGCGGACGTATTTGGGCTTAACGCCGAGCTTGCTTGCTATCGTCTTTTGATTCGCCTCTGTGCAGAGAAGTTCATGGAGTATCTGATTCCAGAGTGTCGGCGAAACGTATAGCTCGGTTTTCTTTTTCTGAGCATGAGTATATCCAAACCCGCGCGGAAGGTGATGCTTCCAGCAAGATCTAGGCGCGCCGTACTTCTTATAATATTTAGGTTCAAGCCGATTTTCGTCAGCCGCTTCATCCGGCACAGGCGCCTTTTTAAATTCCATCTTGTCAATGCAGTCCAATAGCCGCTTGCCGTTGTCACTCATGGCCGCCCCCTTACTGCCCGTCTACGAGACGGTCGAGGTCAACGCGGCGCAGGAGTATCTTGCGGACAGTCAGCCCGGGTACGGGCGAGAGCTTGCCCTTGTAGATCAGTTGCCGGATGCTCCACGGCTTCAGGCCGAGGTAGCTGGCGGCGGTCCTAATGTCTAAGAGTTTCCGTTCTGCAATTTTGAGATTACGATCTGTCATCTTCCCTGCCTCCTCACCCCCGCAGCACTTCCCACTTGACAGACCGCAGTAGCGGTATATTATGGAAGTGCGCGGGTGTTCTAAATATCGACCTCATGCTGGGGTTCAGTTTACACACCCATACGCGCGTATAGCCTGGCCGCTGCAACGGTCAGGCTTTTTACTTATCGTCTTCATCATCCCTCCTTTTTGGCAAATATTGTTTTGCGATGCCGTAATAAGGCTCCCACCGCTCGAAGAAGTTGGTGATTTCCTTCATAGTAGGATCCGACACTACATCAGCCGGTAGATCTTTTAAGGTTTTTCTAACGACATGTATCTCTTTCATAACGGCAGTAAGAACTGGCATGATAAAAGAAATAATCTGATCCGTCTCTGATATCTCTTCTTTACCACTTTTCTCCCGAATATAGAGCGTATCTACCGCCACACGAAGCACCTTCGACATATCAAGGTGCAGCATTTCACACAGTTCTTCGAGCCTCCGCCGATGTCCAGCTGTGACCTGAAAGTTGATTCTTTCCATTCTCATTCTTGCTGTCATATCATCCCTCGCTTATGTATGTTTTACATCATTCTGTATGCGACATTACCACACGTTTCTGCGCATTGCAAGGAAAATCTTTGCCCCTCTTGAAATAAAGCTCTATTTCCCCCAACCTCTAAGTATTTCATCAGTTAAAACCTTCCCCCCAATTACGATTCTGGCACAGTATTGGCACAGTGGCGGGGAACGGGTCCAAAAAGAAGCGGGCTGCCGAAGCAACCCGTCCCTCTACCTTATTGTTATGTAGTTATTTATGCGAGAGGGGGGACTCGAACCCCCATGGGTCTCCCCACTGGATCCTAAATCCAGCGCGTCTGCCAGTTCCGCCACTCTCGCTTTAATACGTAATCGTTCACTTACCTTTGAACTCCGCCTCGCGCTTCTCGAGAAATGCGCTCATTCCCTCTTTGAAATCCTCCGTCCCGCAGGTGATCGCAAAGAGGTCCTGCTCGAGCCTGCACCCCTCCTCGAAGGCCATCTCGGTGCCGTGGTTGACCGCTTCCATGATCGCCTTCACGGCGAATGGCGGCTTGCTCATCAGGACGCCGGCGAACTTCATGACCTCGTCCATGAGATCGTCGTGCGGGACGACCTTGTTGACCAGCCCGAGGGCAAGGGCCTCATCGGCCTTAATTATCCTGCCGGTAAGCATCAGTTCCATCGCCACTCCCCTCGGGATGAGCCTGGCGAGCCTGACTGTACCGCCGTACCCCGGTATGGTGCCGAGGTTGATCTCCGGCTGGCCCATCCTGGCCTTGTCGCTCGCGATGCGCAGCGTGCAGGCCATCGCGATCTCGCATCCGCCGCCGAGCGCGAAACCGTTCACGGCGGCAATGACGGGCTTGCCGAGGTTTTCGATAAGATTGCAGAGTCGATGTCCGCGTTCCGAAAACACCTTCCCCCCGACGAGGCCCTGGCCCGAGAGTTCCGGTATATCGGCACCCGCGGCGAACGATTTGCCCCCTTCGCCGGTCAGGATGGCAACCTTTGTCTCATCGTCATCCCGTATATCGGTAAATACCTCGATGAGTTCCTTTATCGTATTAATATTCAACGCGTTGAGCTTATCGGGCCTGTTTATGGCCACCGTGGCTGTCCCGCCCGATTTTTCTACCTTAATGCATTCAAAAGACATTATTTACTCCTTTCTCCGAACCGCTATTAAAGATGGCATATACGTTGCTGTCAATATTAAACTGACCGGTCCGGCGCCGCCATCAGGGCGGACACCGAGGGCGGATTATGCCATGCGTAAAGCTGTATTGACACTGATAATATCCTGATCGTTCCAGGCGTCTGCCTCGGTGACGGGACCACCGCGCTGAGACAGCAGATGGCGGGATACCTGCGGAGCGGAAGCACTCCCTCGGCTATGCCCGACAAGCATCCCCTTGCTCTGCTGAAGAGGGCGCCTGTGACGGCGACCGTCGCCTGGCTCCTTTTTCACGAGGATCCATCCCTCCTGACTGAGCTCTATCCGATCATAGACAGGACCGTGATGGACTACTTCAGCGAGCAGCGATCCGATGGAAACAACTTCATTGCCGGATACTGGCTCGATGACAGGACATCGGGGGCTGTCTGTCCCGGTCTGAACACCCTTGCGGCTCTGGACCTGCATTGCCTCTCTCTTATCGCCGCAGAGGCCGGTCATCACACCGAAGCTATAGAGCTGAGAAAACTGTCGCTCGACTATATAGCTGCTATTACCGATTATTTCTTCGATCACACCAACGGCCTTTTCCTGTCAGTCTCGGGTGACGGATCGTACGCTCCGGTCTATCAGCCCGGCCAGCTTCTTCCCCTCATCCTCGATGGCAGGATCGACATCGGCACGCGCACGCGCGTCGCGGAGAGACTCCTTTACGAGACATTAAGAAACAACAGCACAGCGGTAACGACCCTCTGGGACGATCCATCAGCGAGGATAATGATCACCTCCCTGCTTTCCGGTTCCGACGGATTCCCTCAGGGAAGCCTCGAGAGACTGCCGCATTCGACCGGAGTCAGAGATGTCCCGCAGGCCTGGCGGACTTTATGGACCGGCGGCAGATCCCGCGAGGTCATTTTCCCTGTCTGTGACGAGCTCTTTGTCCTGAATAACCTCACTGAATATCTCGGCGAGAGTGGACTCATGCCGGACGACCGGCTCGAAATACTTTCGTCGGATCTCGACACCCTGACACTGATGCTCTCCGGTGATACGATAGATCTCGGCATCCATATAGAGGTCGTATCTACGGTCAACAGGATGCTCGCCTCTATCTCCGACATTAATACTACGATTACGGATGACGAGCGAATCTGGAAGATATTCGAGGAATACATATGGGACGGCCTCTCGAGGCGTGATCAGAAGATGATCGCGCAGGCGTTCAAATCTTCGATAGATGAGCTCATGGAGGCGAAGAGGATCAGCTCCGCAGGATTCATCCGGTCTACCGGTCTTCACGCGGACGTCCGGCTGCCGGACCGGCCCGTGCCGGCCGGGCGCAAGATCGAGATGGAGGCTCGCATGTGGACCACCGGCATCGAGCTCGATATCGAGAGGATCTATCTGCAGACAGGTACGAACAGATGGAAGTTCACAGAGGCCGGCGAACCTCTATCGCTGAAGTCCGGGGCTGCTCCCATGATATGGAAACGATCACTCGGCGTCCCGCCCGGAAGTGAACCGGGCCTCAGACCTGTTCCCTTGTTTTTCGATTTCATGACAGGCGGAAAACGAGTCGAGATTCATTCGATGGCAAGCGTGATACTGACCAGCGGATACGACATATCACTCAACTACCCGGCCGGCCGCCGCATCGGCGACGACGCTCTCCCTCTCAACATAACGGTTCGCTACGGCACTGAGCATCCTATACAAGGCGTCGTTGAGGGAGTCTTTTTCAGGGATCTCGGCTGTACACCCGAACTTCCTGCCAGATTCATGATAAAGGAGAATGCAGATATTACTACACTGCCGCTTACGATCGATCCGCCCGAATCGCTTCCCCCTGGAAGATATCCCTTTACGCTTCTGGTCAAGATCGACGGAAGTACCGTTGCCGCCTTCGAAGACGAACTCGTCAGGCCCGTCCGCTGGCTGCACCTCGGCCCGCTGCCGAATCGCGGATGGGTCATCGACAACGCCACTTCGCTCCAGAGCGACCTTGACGGCACGCACACACTTTCCGACGGCAGGGAACTGTACTGGAGAAGGGTCCCGCACGGAGCTTTCGACGAATACGGGTCCGTGATCCCGGACAGGCTTTACGGAAGCGGCAGCGACAGGTGCATGCTCCTCTATACCATGGTGACATCTGACAGGCGCCGAAAAGTGAGATGGAAGATCAGGTCTGACAACGTCACGAACTTCTGGATAAACGAGATCCCGCTTCTCGGTTCAGGTATATCGGGTTCATCAAAGAGCGGTGTCACGATGCTGCGTGAGGGGCGGAACGCGTTTCTCGTAGCTTCAGCATGGAACGAGATCCCCGACAGGATATTTCTCGAGATCAGTGATGAGAACGGCATGCCACTGGCGGGGATAGGAAACGACGTCGATGCGGTGGTCAGGGATTTCGCCCGGGTAAACGAGACTACCGACAAGTCGTCCCTTACGCCTCCGCCGAGCTCTGGCGAGCCGCGCGAGGTCACCTTCACTATCAACCACACCGACGCATCCGAAATCTCGCTGATAGGAGAATTCAACAACTGGTCCCCCGAGACAACCCCGATGAAGTTGACGGGGAGCGGGATGTGGAGCGTCACAGTCACACTGCCTCCGGGAACCTACTCCTACAAGTTCCTCATCGACCGCAAACAGAAGCTGCCCGATCCGACCGCGAAAGGCTCGGAACCGGACGGATTCGGCGGAACCAATTCGATAAAAAGGGTCAAGTAGGGATTCAGGACGATATCAGAGCTGCACGCCCGTCAGGCTTAGAAGGAAATGCAGCAGCCCCCCGGTAAGAAAAGAGACCGTGAGGACGGCGAAGAATATCAGAGCCGCCCAGCGGAGGCCGATCTCCTTGATCGTCACGATGACCGTAGCGAGGCAGGGAATGAACAGACTCATCACGACAAGAGCCACGACGACCTGGTTGCCATCGAGCAGGCCGTCATGCCACAGCCGATAGAGGCCTGCGGCGCCGTAATCACGTCTGAAGAATCCGAGAATAAACGCAGTCGCGCTCTCCACCGGCAGCCCGAGGAACCTGACGACGACCGGTCCGATGATCCTGTGAAGGGTGATCATCGCTCCCGTTATATCGAGTACGAAGAGGACGACCGTAGCGGCGAGAAAGAAGGGCAGTGCTTCCTTGAGGAACCATACCGCCCTCGCCTTCGTCTTCAGCAGGATGTTGCTGACACGCGGGGTCCTGAGCGGGGGAAGCTCGAGCATGAAGTCAGATGATCTGCCCGGTATCAATCTCCCGAGGACCACACCTGCCATCACAAACTCGATCGCGATTATCCCGCCGATCACAAGGACGCCTGCCGGCGATACGGCCGAGAGCAGGGCCATGATGACACCGAGCTGCGCCGAGCAGGGGATCGCCAGCGAAAGCAGGATTATCACGATGATCCTCTCCCTTCGCGACTCAAGTATCCTGCTCGACAGGACTGCCATCGTCACACACCCGAATCCGAGGACGAACGGAAGCGTCGCCTTGCCGTTCACTCCGACGACTTTCAGTGCATTGTTGGTCAGGACGGTCAGGCGCGGGAAGTACCCTGTATCCTCGAGCACTCCGAAGATGAGGAAAAATACGACGACTATCGGCAGGACGATAGAGATCGCATAGGTTATCCCCATGCTGACCAGCCCGAAATCTCCCACCATGAGATCCCGGAAGAACCCTTCGTGCAATATCCGCTCAACCGCCGGAATGAGGTAGCGTCCGAAGATTCCGTTCTCGAGGAAGTCGACGAGCGTACCCGCCGCAAACACCCCGACGAGCATATATATCAGGTAAAGCACCAGTATCAGGATCATGCCGCCGTACATCGGGTGCAGGGTGATTCTTCCCATGCGCCCCGCCCCTGCCAGGGTTATACCCATGACGACGACGAACAGAACGGGCAATGTCGGAAAGAGTCCCGCCGAAGACAACGCGTCCTTTCCGAGCAGGATATAGAGTACCGCCGTAACCACGGCGATGACAGCGGCCGGCAGATACCTTCTCCATCCTCCCCCCCGGTCCTCTGTCCCATCGCTTTCGACGATGACGCTGCCGGACATGATCCTCTCGGCCCAGTCCTTCCGCGCACCGGCGATCGCATAGCCGAAGGGTTCGAAGAATTTCTCCTTCCTCAACACCAGCCGGTTCCTCTGTTCGCTCAGTCTGACCCGGCTTGAACTCCCGAAGATATCCTCCCCGCCCGTCATCATAGACAGCGTTCCGAAGAGCCCGAACGGATTGATGTCTCCGAGGTCCTCCTGTGTCTCGCGGATCGCCTCAGCCAGTCTTGGCGAATAGTCGATTCTAAACTCGGGCACTCTCGCGAGGCCGCCGTTGATCGCGGCAGCGAGCTTTGCGAGCCCGACCTTCTCCACGGCGACCGCTTCAATGACCTCTATCCCGAGGAGCGAGGAGAGCTCCCTCGTGTCTATGTCGAATCCTCTCTGCCTCGCTTCGTCCATCATGTTCAGGACGAGAATCATCCTGCATCCGATCTCGGCGAGCTGGCTTGTCAGAAGCAGTGCCCTGAAAAGGTTTTTCGCGTCAGCGATCTGGATGACAGTCGCGCTGGTGTCAGCGAGGATTATATCCCTTGTGACTTTCTCGTCCTCGCTTCGCGGGAACAGGGAATTCACGCCGGGGGTATCTATGACCTCGCGCCCCTCCCTAGGTCCCATCACACCTGTCGCTATCTCGACGGTGGTGCCGGGGTAGTTGGACGCGATCGAATATCTTCCTGTGAGATATGAAAAGACAACGCTCTTGCCGACATTGGGATTGCCGACGAGAAGCACCCTGCCGCCCTCGCCTGGTGCAGGATGGTGCTGAATATGCTTGCGGTGCCGTTTCCTGTGCTTCATTTCGAATGGGTCCCGGTTGAGGCATCAGCTGCGAACGACATAGACGTCGTCGACGAGCCGCATCTCCATGGCGAGCTGGGTCTCTCCGAGAAGGAGTATCAGGAGAGGCTCTTTCTGATGGACTTTTACCACCCTTCCCGGAAACAGGCCAAGCGAAGTGAGCCTGTCGAGCCTGTGGTGATCGGCCGTAGCGATATAGACGACCCTGCCACTCTCTCCCGCAGCGAGCTCGGCAAGGGGCACAACAGCCGTTTCGATCTGCTTCTGCGCTCTCTCGCAGCACTTGCCCCTGGGAATATCAAGACCATGAGGGCATTTAGCCGGGTGACCCAGCAGTGTGCAGATATGATCTGTCACCTCCGGCGAGAGAAAATGCTCGAACGCGCAGGCGTCCGATTCTATGGCTGCATTCTCCCTGACGTTGAGAACATCGACGAGAAGCCTTTCGGCCAGCCTGTGACGCCTGATGATGTCACCTGCCCGCGCCTTCCCCTTTTCTGTGAAATCGTACCTGTCCTCGCCGGAGCTCGTGAGATATCCGTGCTCGACGAGTTTCTCTATATACCGCCTGTCGGCCGATCCAGTGTGACTCGTCTCGATGATCCTGTCCGCTGACCTGGGCTCTCCCGACTCGGTCAACATCCATACGCTCTCGAGTATCTCGTCCAGCGGATCGTGATAACACATGCTGTGATTGTTCACCTTTGGACTCCTCCTGGTTACAGGCGGAAATTAAGTCATTGGCCATGTGCATGTCAATCCTGATAATGCTTTTCCGGAGGGTCCGGTAGATATATAATACTGGTGAAGGCCGAGACCCCCGAAAGGAGTGACATTGAAATTCCGGTGGTTCGTTCCCGCGGTCATGATTCCGATTATCCTCGTTTCAGCCGTATCAAGCGCCGGTGCACAGGAGATGCGGCGCCTCAACATCGGTCTCCTCCCCGTATTCTACACATTTGACAGCGACTACTTCGGCATCAGAAACGGCACTGGCGCGGATATAGTGCTGAGGTATGAGATCAAGCAGTATGTCTTCATCGAGAATCGCCTCGGCGGATACGCCGCGAAGCAGGGGGAGCACAACATCACGGGGTTCAACGGCCAGGTCGGTGTGACCGCCTTCCTGCCGGTATGGATACCCTGGCGACCATTGGCAAGGTTCGCCTTCGCTCTGATGACCGTAAATCCCGTAATCTCTGATCCGGTGCCGGGGTTCCGTCCGTCACAGACTATCTTCTACTGCGTCGCCGGCATCGGGATCACACGCTCGATAAGTGCCGACTTCCAGCTCGAGGCCGGAGCCGACATCCTCTTTACTCCCTACAGCTACAGGGTCTACCAGTTCTACAGACAGTACGTGGAAGTGACCGAGGTGAGATTCAACCATCTCGCATTCTTCATCGGCGCTTCTTATACCTTCTGATTGATTATCTGATCAGAACGATCTTCAGAGTGGAAGTGACTTGTCCGGCGGCTATCACACAGAAATAGACACCGCTCGCGATCTTCCCTGGGTCCGGCTTCCATGTCACTTCATGCGTGCCGCGCCCGTACGAAACAGACCCCGGATTATCGACCAGCTTTCCAGAGACATCATAGAACCGGATCGTCACCGTTTTGCGGTCCGGCGTGAAGAATGAGATCTTCGTCGACGCACTGAAGGGATTCGGGTTCTGACTGATAATATGAAAATCATAGTCATCGATCGAGTATACCCCGGAAAAAGTGAATTCCTCTTCCGTGTAATAGTAGATGACCTTCGCATTGTACCTGTAGGCGACTCCGGGCACCACGCTTTCATCGAGATATTCGAAGCTGCCCGCCGCACTCTTCAGCGTGTCGCCCAGCTGCGTGAAAGAACCGCCGTCGTCCGACCGGTAGATGAGGCTTCCGATAAGACCATCGACCGGACTGATGAGCCAGACCGGTTTGAGAAAGTAAATACCTTCCTCGACATCTGAAGCGATGACCTCGAAGTCATGGTCGATCGTCGTGTACTCCCCGGAAAATGTGAAATCCTCGAAACCCAGATCGTATATCACCCTGATACTGTATCTGTAAGCCGTCCCTGGAGTAACGTTTTCATCGAGATATTCGAAGCCGCCCGTGGCGCTTCTCAGCGTATCACCCTGTTGGACAAAGGAGCCGCCTGCGTCAGACCGGAAGATAAGACTTCCGACCAGGCCATCGACCGGACTGACAAACCAGAACGGCCTTATGTATTCGAGCCCGCTCTCTACATCGGCGAAGACGATACTGGAATTTACCGTCACTCCGCTTACAAGCGTTCCCTGCTGCCCGTCCCCGCTTGTCACCGTCACGTCCCATGCTCCTGAGAACAGCCCGGTTACATCGAATCCCGCGATGATCCTGTTCTCCCCGAGCCACATGACCGAATCAGCCTTCAACGTATGTTCCTGCCTCGAGATCGAGCATCCTGCTCCGTAAAGGATGCCTGTCCCCCCTATATCGAAATAGACCGTATCGGCCGCTGTTTTATCGATAACAGACGGAGCGACCGAAGTGACAAGAGGCGCGGGCATACCGGCCTTGAACAGGCCTGATCCGTTGTCGATGCCCGTAATGGAAACAGGAGTCGAAGTCCCGTTGTTGTCCTTACTCGAGGGCCATGTCATAGTCGCGAAATTCCTGTTTTCAGAGCTTCCCTGCCACGGATCGCCCGGATCCCCCGCATTGTTCCCGGCAAGAAGGTCGTAGTTGCCGTCGGCTTCCTCAAGGACCAGTCCGCGGGTCTGACTGTTGCTCGGGCCTCCTGAGTTGCCGAGATATGAATACGCGATACTGTTTTCAGCGTGCCAGATGAGAAGTCCCTCTCCACGGAGATTCGCGTCAAATCCGGTCCTCGTCCTGTTCTCCACGATGAAGTATTCCGCTGGAGGCGAGGTGTCGCGCCATCCGCCCCAGTCCAGCTCGAAATCAGTGAAATAGTCTTCCCCTCCTCCATCAATATGAATATTGTCGATGAGAAGCGCCTTTGAAGGAGAGGAAACGTACCAGCCGTCCTCATCGCTGTAGTTGAGATCGGAAACGAACGCGAACGAGATCGTGTATTCGTATTCGAAGCCGAGGTCCTGCAGGTAGGGACTCAGATCGATGGTTTCCAGAGAAAAGGCATTCTGACCCGTATAGACGCCCAGCGTCTCGATCTCTGTACATGTGCAGAGCTGCAGAAGCGTATACGCAAAATCGTAATCGTCCTCGAGATCAGTCTCGATATAGTACTGGAGCGTAACCGGGCCGTTGCCGTCATACGCGAAATTTCGGCTCATTGACTCGTCCCACCAGTTTCCGTAACCTGATCCTCCCGGCCATTTCCTGTAGTCCGCATCGTCTGTGCTGTAGCCGCAGACGAGCCCCCGTCCAGACCCTGATGACGGCGGTACCGCGCGTCTGAACCTTCTCGCGGGTGTGTTGAGCCGAATCACCTCGCCGGACTGGATGACCGGCGGAAGCTGATACTGCGCCGGGATCCACCCGACATCGATCACATCGACCCATCCGAGCTGCTCCTTCGTCCATCCGCAGGGATGGGCGGGCGTCTCGGGGGTGTTCCAGTTGCCGCTGCCCATCAGTCCCCAGTACCCGATACCGAATGAGCCGGAAGGGTCATACAGATCCGGAAGTCCGAGCGTATGCCCCAGTTCGTGACAGAATACGCCTATCTCGATCAGGCCGGTATCGCATGATACAGTCGGAGCCATGATATAGTCATCGATCAGGATCACTCCGCCATTTGCCGATGGATCATCAGTCTCCAGCGGACCCCCCGCTATTCCGTCCCAGAGACTGAATAGATATGAATGTGACCACATATGAAAAGGATTACTGCTGCACTCGGCACCGAATGTCGGATGGACCAGCACGAGGACATCGACGTAACCATCATCGTCCCCCGAGTTGGGAATCCCGTCCGGACCATCATTATCGTACTGGCCGAAATCGACCTCGCCGTCGACCCCCGCTACCGCCTCTTCGATGAATTCGTCGGTCCGGGAAGTTCCGACCTTAGTTCCTGCCGAAGGATATACTACATAGTAGTCCTCGTTGTTCGCGAGCTCCACCCAACCATAGACATCGCCCGTGACATTGAAAAGTCCCCTTGAGACCTCCTGGAAATACTCTCCCATCGTCCCCGTCGTCCATGGCCCGTCGAACAGTTCGACCTGCAGCAGAGGAAGGCTCTGCAGAGACTGCTCGACATAGTTGGTGTAGAGCCCGCCTATCACCGGGATTCGCATCGTCCCCGTGAGCCCGGCGCTGGAAGGGGCGCCTGTAGAAAAGGCTGCCATTGACGCTGCCCGGACCGCGCCCGCCTTTCCTATCCATCCTCTCTGAGGCAGGAACGCCCTGGAATCCTTCCCCTTCGCTGCCCTGAATCCCTCGGGCAGCTCACCCCCGCCCCGCGGCGATACGATGGCGGAAGCGCCGGCGCTGAGAAGCAGAATATAAAAAACCGGCAGCAGGGCTGCCGGCACAATTCTCTTTATAGATGGTCTGATCATCATATTGTCGTCTAGTCGGAGGGGTTCACCACGGCCTTGAAAGCCGACGCCCTTATTATCGGATATCCTTCCTCACATTCCGCGACAGCGAGAAACTCGTAGTCCAAGGAAGGCAGGATCGTAAAGACGGCGTTGTCGAGCGGCCCGATCACCTTGAAGGTGAAGGTATGGATAAGTATCTTCGGGCCGGGAACGCACGGAGCGAATCTCTCGCTGATCCCTCTCTGGAATGTACCCATCGACATGACCCTGTCCATACGGTACTTGTCATTCTCTATGAAGACGCCCTCGGGCATCTCGAGGCGGAACTGTGTTGAGGCGATCTCCTTGTACTCGGGACAGATGAGATAGAGATATCCGAGGAATTCCTCCTGGCCTTTCTTGAGTTTCAGGGTCCTCTTCGTTCCCTCTTCATCGAAGAACAGGCCGTAGCTGACCTCCTCGTCGACGAATGAGATGGTCTCATCCTTTGTTACAGCCGGCTTCTCCGCTTCCGTCTTTTTTTCCCCGGCGCACGAAATGGCCACGAGAGGCACCAGGACGAAGATAAGTACTGTCGATATCCTTCTCATTCTTTCACTTCCGCTCATTCTATTCATCCTCTCTGAAAGATGTTAAAAACTCCCCGACTTCTCAAGTGTTATCATTTTTCATGATAAACCGGTTTGAGGGGTGGATTCAAACGAATTCGACCCTTGATATTCCGATTGACCCCTAACGTCCCTTTCAATAATATATTCGGGTCTGATACAGTGACCCCTACGCCCCGCGGGAGCCGGCAGGCCCCTCCGGGAGGAGGATGAATTGAAGAACCGCAAGGATAAGTTCGACATTCTTGAAAAAAAACGCGAGCAGGCCCTCCTCGGAGGAGGAAGGGCCCGGATAGAAAAGATACACAAATCGGGAAGGCTCACCGCCCGGGAGAGAATACACATCCTCTTCGATGAGGGCACCTTCCAGGAGATGGGTGTCTTTGTGACCCACCGAAGCACCTGGCCCGGACTGGCCGATAAGAAGATGGTCGGTGATGGAGTAGTCTGCGGGCAGGGGCTCGTAAACGGCAGGTTGACTTTTTCTTTCGCTCAGGACTTCACGGTATTTGGAGGCTCACTTGGCGAAGCGCACGCCGGCAAGATCCTCCGCCTGATGGATATGGCGCTCGACAACGGCGCTCCGGTCATCGGGATCTCCGACAGCGGCGGCGCGAGGATACAGGAGGGCGTGGCGGCGCTTGCCGGATACGCGGAGATCTTCCTTCGCAACACCCTCGCCTCCGGCGTCATCCCGCAGATATCGGCGATCATGGGCCCGAGCGCAGGCGGCGCGGTCTACTCCCCCGCTCTCACCGATTTCATCTTCATGGTCGACAAGACGAGCCACATGTATATCACCGGCCCCACCGTGATCAAGCAGGTCACGCATGAGGACGTTTCGCAAGAGGAACTCGGCGGCGCCTACACACACAACTCCAAGAGCGGCGTGGCCCACTTTATGGCCGAGGACGACGAGGACTGCATCGAGATGATCAAGGACCTCCTCTCCTATATCCCGCAGAACAATCTCGAGGATCCTCCCTTCGTCACGCCGGTCGACGACCCGAACAGGCAGGCGCCGGAGCTCAGGGATCTGGTCCCCGACGATCCACGTGCTCCTTACGACATAATAGACGTCATCAAGCTCGTCGTGGACGACGGCGAATTCCTTGAGGTCATGCCCCTCCACGCGCAGAATATCGTAGTCGGATACGCCCGCCTCAACGGCCATTCAGTAGGCATCGTCGCCAACCAGCCGGCGCATATGGCAGGAGTACTCGATATCGAAAGTTCGATAAAGGGCGCCCGTTTCATACGCTTCTGCGATGCCTTCAACATACCGCTGCTCACATTCGAGGACGTGCCCGGATTCCTGCCCGGCACCGACCAGGAGTGGAACGGGATCATCAGGCACGGCGCGAAGCTGATATACGCGTACTGCGAGGCGACGGTACCGAAGCTCACCGTGGTTACCAGAAAAGCTTACGGTGGAGCGTACTGTGTCATGTCGAGCAAGCATATCAGATCGGACTACAACGTAGCCTGGCCGACGGCCGAACTCGCTGTCATGGGCGCCGAAGGCGCGGTGAACATCCTGTACAGGAAGACGATCGCCGAGGCGGACGATCCTGATATCGAGAGAAAGAGCAAGATGGACGAGTATACCGACCTCTTCAACAATCCCTATGTCGCCGCGGCGCTCGGATACCTCGACGACGTGATAATGCCCGAAGCGACGAGGCCGATGATCATTCTCGCACTGGAGAACCTTCTAAACAAGAGACAGACCCTCCCGCCGAAGAAACACGGCAACATCCCGCTTTAAGATGGAGGTAGACCTATGGCCGGCAAGAAAAACCCTGCCGACCGGCTGAAGGACTGGGAAAATAACGTCTACGGCCCGTTCAGGGAAAAGGGCGGTGAACGCCGCGAGAAGTTCGTGACAACATCGGATATCGAGATCGGACCGGTCAGCACTCCGGCCGACGCTCCCGAGGATTCATACGACGACAGGCTCGGGATGCCCGGTTCCTACCCCTTCACCAGAGGGGTCTACCCGACGATGTACAGGGGTCGGCTCTGGACGATGCGCCAGTACGCCGGGTTCGGCAGCGCCGCCGAGACAAACAGGCGGTTCAGATATCTCCTCGAGAAGGGTCAGACAGGACTATCCGTCGCTTTCGACCTTCCCACCCAGATGGGTTACGACTCCGATTCACCGATGGCCTTCGGCGAGGTCGGAAGGGTCGGCGTTGCTATTGACACGCTCGATGATTTCAGGACACTGCTCAGCGGCATCCCCCTCGACAAGGTCAGCACCTCGATGACGATCAATGCCACGGCCGCGGTTCTGCTGGCTATGTACGTCGCGCTCGCGGAAGAGACCGGAGTCAGCGTCGAATCTATCAAGGGAACTATACAGAACGACATCCTCAAGGAATATTACGCAAGGGGTACGTACATCTACCCTCCCGCCCCGTCGATGAGGATCATCACCGATATCTTCTCCTGGTGCAGGGAGAACGCCTCGAAGTGGAACACGATATCGATCAGCGGATACCACATCCGCGAGGCCGGCTCCTCCGCCGTTCAGGAAGTCGCCTTCACATTGTCAGACGCCGTCGAGTATATCGGCGCCGCCGTGATAGCCGGGCTCGACGTCGACGAGTTCGCCCCGCGCCTCTCCTTCTTCTTCTGCGTTCATAACAATGTCTTCGAGGAGGTGGCAAAGTTCAGGGCCGCCAGGAGGATATACGCGAGGATAATGAAGGAGCGTTTCGGAGCGAAAAAGGACAAGTCGTGCCTCCTCCGCTTCCACACACAGACCGCCGGCTGTTCCCTGACCGCGCAGCAGATCGAGAATAATGTCGTACGCGTCACACTGCAGGCTCTCGCAGCCGTTCTCGGCGGCACCCAGTCGCTGCATACCAACTCTAAGGATGAAGCGCTGAGCCTTCCCTCACAGGAATCGGCTCTCACCGCTCTTCGCACGCAGCAGATCATCGCGGAGGAATCGGGCGTGTGTGAGACGATCGATCCACTCGGTGGAAGCTACTTCGTCGAGAAGATGACCGATGATCTCGAAGCGAAAATCGTCGAGTTGATGGATCGCGTCGAGGGCATGGGCGGAATGGCGAAGTCAATCGAGGCGCAGTTCCCGCAGAAAGAGATCGAGCGTTCCTCCTGGCAGTACCAGAGAGGTGTCGAGAATGATGATATCACCGTCGTCGGCGTCAACAGGTACACCGGCGGCGACTACACGGTAAAGAACGAATTCAGGGTCGACCCCGAGATAGAGAAGAGCTACGTGGACAACCTCGCCCGCATGAGGAAGGAACGCGATGCCGCGGAAGCGGCCCGCCTGCTCGGCGCTATCGTCGAAACGGCACAGGGCGCCGGCAACCTCATGCCTCCGATAATCGCGGCGGTAAAGGGCGGATGCACGCTCGGCGAGATATCGGCATCCATGGAGAAGGTGTTCGGACGCTACTCTCCCGGTGCTTCCTGATCTTATAAAATGCGAATGGAGGATATGATGCCCGACCGGCTCGGAAAACTCGGACATATCGGGATTGCGGTAACGGACCTCGAAGAAGCGAAAAAGCTCTACAGCGAAATCCTCGGCTTTACTCTCACTGCCGAGAAGGAGATGCCAGAGCGCGGCCTCAAGGTCGCCTTCCTCGAGACTGGCAACACCAAGATAGAGCTCCTCGAAGGTACCACGCCCGGGAGCGCGATCTCGAAGTTCATCGAGAAACGCGGCACGGGGATCCATCACCTCAGCTTCGTGGTCACGGATATCCGCCGTGTAATGAAAGAGCTGGCGGACGAAGGCGTCCGGCTTATCGATGAGGAACCGAGGACCGGCGCCGAGGGACACCTCACCGCTTTCATGCATCCTAAATCCACGATGGGTGTTCTGCTCGAGATCGAGGAAGAATAACAGGATATAGCCATCGGAATCACTTCGACCACCCAGACTTGTGATTATCTATTCATATTAATTACAATATTTCCCTCGTTTGCATATTGACATGGTATCCACATGCGGACTATCAATATGTTGTACTCTTCAATGAAAGGAGGGGGCATGAGCAAGCAGATCCTTGTTTGTTTATTCTTGATTGTGTTGATGTCTTCCACTGCCTTCGCTTTCGATGGAAATCGGAAGGGTTTCGTCCTTGGCGGTGGTATAGGGTTCTCACCACAGGGCAAATGGACTTTCGACGCACTCGATTATGACGAAAGTGGAGCTGGCCTTGCGTTTCATTTTATCATCGGGGGCGGACTTAATGAACGCAATCTGCTCGTCTACGAAGGCAACGTAATGGCGTATACATCCGACCTTTTTGACCAGACGATAGCACAAGGTTTTAATGGAGCTTCGTGGTACCACTACTTCGGTAATCTGGGCCGTTCGTTTTTTACAACCGTCGGCCTCGGATTCTACGTCTTCGACGTGGATGAGTTTGATTCTAACGACCCGGGATTCGGCATGCTACTGGGAGGCGGTTATGAGTTCGCCAGGCACTGGCAGGCCGGCGCTTACTTCTCATTCGGAAAAACCAGCGATGCGGGATTTGACTTCACTCATCACCACATCAATTTTTTGATCAGCGGCTTCCTTTTCTAGGTATAAACTGAAAGGGCGCTTCCACCAGGAAGCGCCCTTTTCATTTCTACTGACCGACCTTGATCTATTCGTAATCGTAGAATCCCTTTTTAGTCTTACGTCCGAGATAACCAGCCTCTACCTTCTTCACGAGCAGAGGGCACGGCCTGTACTTCGGATCCCCGAGTCCATCGTGAAGGACCCTGAGGATGTCGAGGCAGATGTCGAGGCCGATAAGGTCGCCAAGCTGCAGCGGTCCCATCGGGTGGGCCATGCCGAGCTTCATCACGCTGTCGATCGCTTCGACGGTCGCGACACCTTCCATCAGGCAGAAGCATGCCTCGTTGATCATCGGCATGAGGATCCTGTTTGCCACGAAGCCGGGGTAGTCGTTTACCTCGACAGGTGTCTTGCCGAGTTTCTCACTGAGTTCGGTGATGACCTTCGTCGTGGCATCGTCGGTGGCCAGTCCCCTGATGATCTCCACGAGCTTCATCATCGGGACAGGATTCATGAAATGCATCCCGATGAACTTCTCCGGCCGGGACGTCGTCGCGCCGATCGCCGTGATCGAGATAGACGAGGTATTGCTCGCGAAGATCACATCCGGCCCGCATACTCCGTCGAGTTCTCCGAAAATCTTAGTCTTGATGTCGAAGTCCTCGAAGACCGCTTCAATGACCAGACCGGCATCCGCCGCGGCGGAAAGCTCAGTGGCCGTCGATACGCGGCCGAGGATCTCTTTCTTGTCGTCCTCGGAGATCTTCTCTTTCTTTACGAGACGCGAAAGACTCTTGTCGACAGCAGCGACGCCCTTCTGCACGAACTCGTCCTTGATGTCGATCATCGTAACGGAGAACCCTTTTTGCGCGAATACCTGCGCGATCCCGTTCCCCATCGTTCCGGCGCCTATAACGGCGACCTTCTCGATTGCCATCAGTCTGTCTCCCTTCATCCTGGTTATTTTTTTAGAGCATCTCCACGCTCAGGGCCACGGCGTTTCCTCCGCCGAGACAAAGCGTCGCCAGCCCCTTCTTCCCGCCCGTCTGCTTGAGGGCGTAGAGCAGGGTCACGAGTATACGTGTCCCCGAGCATCCGATCGGATGTCCCAGCGCCACGGCTCCGCCGTGGATGTTGACCTTCTCCGGATCCATCCCGAGGTCCTTCATCACGGCACATGGCTGCACGGCGAACGCCTCGTTGAGCTCGATAAGATCGAAGTCCTCGAGCTTCATGCCGGTCTTCGCAAGCAGCTTGGGAACAGCGATCGTGGGTGCCATCATGACGAGCTCGGGCTCGATTCCGCCGGTGGCGTAGCCCGTGACCTTTGCCATCGGCTTGACTCCGAGCTCGGCAGCTTTTTTATCGGTCATCAGGACCAGAGCCGCGCCGCCGTCGCTCAACTGCGACGCGTTGCCGGCAGTGATGACTCCGTCCTTCCTGAAAACGGGCCTGAGTCTGGCCATCGACTCGGGACTCGCATCGGCCCTGACGCCCTCATCGGTGTCGATCACGAGAGGATCACGCTTTCGCTGCGGAACCTCGACCGTCATCATCTCTTCCTTGAAGAGTCCGGCCGCTGCGGCCTCGGCCGCCTTGCGGTGACTGTTGTACGCGTACTCGTCCATCTCTTCCCGCGGGATATTATAGCGCTCGGAAGTTATCTCTCCCGTGTTTCCCATGTGTATGTCGTTGTAGGCATCCCAGAGGCCATCGTAGATCATCGTATCGACTATCTTACCGTCACCGAGCCTGTAGCCGGTCCTCGCTTCCCTGAGGATGTAGGGCGCGTTGCTCATGCTCTCCATGCCGCCGGCGACTACAATCTCCTCGTCACCGAGCTTGAGCGCCTGTGTGCCGAGCACGACAGCCTTGAGTCCCGACCCGCAGACCTTGTTGATGGTCATGGCCGAAACGGCAAAGTCGAGCTTGGCGCCCAGCGCCGCCTGCCTGGCGGGATTCTGGCCGAGCCCCGCACCGATGACGTTGCCCATGATGACTTCGGTTACGGCCGAGGGATCGATTCCAGCCCTCTTGACCGCTTCGGCAACTACCATGGCCCCGAGATCGGTTGCCTTGAAGGAGGACAGGCCTCCCTGAAATCTTCCCAACGCTGTGCGTACCGCTCCGGCGATTACGACTTCGCTCATCGATTGCTCCTTCCTTGCGATGTCTGTCGCGTTTATTCTTCAGGAAATCTCTCTCTTATAAACTTTACTATGTCACCGGTGTTGGTTCCCGGACCGAATATCCGTGCGACCCCGATCTTCTCGAGTTTCTCCACATCCTCGGCCGGGATGATCCCGCCGCCGAAGATCACGATGTGTTCCGCCCCCTTCTCCTTCATCAGTTCCATCACCCTGGGAAACATCGTCATGTGGGCCCCCGACAGGATGCTGAGGCCGACCACGTCGACGTCCTCCTGGACGGCCGATTCGGCGATCATCTCGGGCGTCTGGTGCAGCCCCGTGTAAATGATCTCCATGCCGGCGTCCTTGAGGGCGTTGGCGACGACCTTCGCTCCCCTGTCGTGTCCGTCCAGTCCGGGCTTCGCTACGAGCACCCTGACTTTTCTCGCCATCTCGGATTCCTCCTTCGGGCACCGTGCCCGTTATATGAAAAGCGGCTCTTTATATTCGCCGAACACGCCCTTGAGCGTGTCTATTATCTCTCCCTCAGTCGCGTAGCAGCGGGCGCAGTCCAGGATGACCGGCATGAGGTTCTCCGTCCCTTCAGCCGCGGCCTTCAGGCGCTCGAGCTCCCTTGCGACCTTGTCGTTGTCCCTGTCCTCGCGGGCCGACTGGACAGCCTTCTTCTGCTCACTCTCCACCTTTTCGTCTATTCTCAGCAGCGTTATATCTATCTCCTCGTTCTCCAGCTTGAAACGATTGAGACCGACGATCACCTTCCGGCCGGCCTCGAAGGCCTTCTGATATTCGTACGCGGACCTCTGGATCTCCCTCTGGAAAAATCCCCTGTCGATGGCCTTTACCACGCCGCCAAGATCGTCGATCTTTCGGAAGTAGGCTTCGGCCGCCTCCTCCATCTCGTTTGTCCGCGCCTCGATGAAATAGCTCCCGGCAAGCGGGTCGATCGTGTTTATGACTCCTGTCTCATGCGCTATGAGCTGCTGAGTGCGAAGCGCTATCCGCACCGCCTTCTCCGAAGGCAGCGCCAGGGTCTCGTCCATCGAGTTGGTGTGCAGCGACTGCGTCCCGCCCAGTACAGCCGACAACGCCTGGAACGCTGTCCGGACGATGTTGTTCTCGGGCTGCTGCGCTGTCAGCGTGCAGCCGGCTGTCTGTGTGTGGAATCTGAGCAGCAACGATTTCGGGTCCTTCGCCCCGTACTTATTCTTCATACGTTTCGCCCAGATCCTGCGGGCGGCGCGGTACTTCACAATCTCCTCGAAAAAATCGAGATGAGAGTTGAAGAAGAACGAGAGCCTGGGCGCGAACTTGTCGACGTCCAGCCCCGCTGCCATACCAGCCTCGACGTATGCGAATCCGTCGGCCAGCGTGAATGCCAGTTCCTGGATCGCGGTCGATCCGGCCTCCCGGATATGGTATCCGCTTATCGATATCGTGTTCCATCTCGGAACGTGGTCGGAGCAGAACGCTAGAATATTCGTGATGATCCTCATCGACTCCTCGGGAGGGAATATCCACGACTTCTGAGCGATGTACTCCTTGAGGATATCGTTCTGGATGGTGCCGCCCATCTTGTCAAATGCTGTCCCCTTCTTCTCGCCCGCGCATAGATAGAAGGCGAGCAGTATCGAGGCGGGAGCATTGATAGTCATCGATGTCGTTATCGCTCCGAGGTCTATCCCATCGAAGAGAACCTCCATGTCCCTGAGCGAATCGATCGCGACGCCGCACCTGCCGACCTCTCCCTCCGAACGCTTGTGATCGGAGTCGTACCCCATGATCGTCGGCATGTCGAAGGCGACAGACAGTCCCGTCTGGCCGTGGTCGAGCAGATAATGATACCTGCCGTTCGTGTCCTTCGCTGTACCGAACCCGGCGAACTGACGCTGGGTCCACAGTCGTCCCCTGTACATGTTCGGGTAGACGCCCCTTGTGTAGGGATACCGGCCTGGAAAACCGAGCTGTTCGTTATAATCGAATCCCTCGGTATCATCGGGCGTGTAGATCTCTCCGACCTCTTCGCCGGATACCGTAGTGAACTCGATATCCTGGCACCCGCACCCGGAAAGTGTTTCCTGGTACCTCTTCTTCTCGTCGTCGTATTTTTTTCTGTCCATCTTCTCTTCTTCTCCTGACGGTCACTGTATGTTGACGAGTTCCTCTAGTTCTCTTACGACCATGTATGGAGATAAATCCCCTTTATATACAGATTCCATCCGCTGTTCGAGCAGCTCCCTGACCTTGTCGCTCGTGCGGAGCCGGCGCTCCATTCTGTCCATCAGGGCATTACGCACCCTCGAGCGCAGTATTTTCTTTCTCATCTCAGCGAAATGTCCGCCCTCCTCGAGATGGCGGCGGTGCTCCTCTATCGCATCTATCAGATCATCGATTCCCGTCTCCTCGCGCGCCGATGTAAGAACGACCATCGGCTTCCATTCCCCTTCGGGGATATCCTTCAATCTCAGAGTATCCTGTATTTCCCTCGCGGCACTCTCTGCACCCACGTGATCGGCCTTGTTCATCACGAAGATATCGCCGATCTCCATCAGGCCCGCTTTCATCGCCTGGATCCCGTCGCCCGATTCGGGGACGAGTACGACTACGACGGTGTGCGCCTTCTCCGATATCTCGAGCTCCGACTGTCCCACTCCCACTGTCTCGATAAGTACGAGGTCCTTGCCGAAAGCGTCCATCAGGTCTACGACCTCGTCAGTGCAGTTCGATATGCCTCCGAGACTTCCTCTGCTTGCCAGGCTGCGCACGAACACCCCGGGATCCTCGGAGTGAGCCTGCATCCTTATCCTGTCGCCGAGTAACGCACCGCCGGTGAAGGGACTCGTTGGATCGATCGCTATGATCCCTACGCGATGGTCCTTCGCGCGGAACTTTGCGGTGATCCTGTTGAGCAGCGAGCTCTTTCCGGCACCCGGAGGTCCGGTAAAACCGATTCTGTATGCGTTACCGGTCCGTTGGAAGATGCTGTCGAGAACACGTTCGGCATCCTCGCCGCCATCCTCGAGGATGGTGATAAGGCGTGCCGCCGCAGAGACCTTTCCATCGGCAAACATCTCGAGCAGGCTCTCTATACGGGGACGTTCACGCATCGTCAGAACTCTATTCCCTTCCTCATCTGCACACCCGCATTGTAGTGATGCTTGATCTCCTTCATCTCCGTGACCGTATCGGAAATGTCGATAAGCTCCTGTGCTGCGTACCTTCCCGTCATGATCAGGTCCATTCCATCGGGGCGGTCCCTGACAAACTCGAGGACCGACTCGAGGGGGATAAGACCGTACGATACGGCAATGTTTATCTCATCGAGCACGAGCAGAGACGGCGGATCGGATGCGGCTGCCTCAAGCGCCCTTGCCCACCCTTTTTCCGCGAGTTCGACGTCTATTTCCTCTGGATCCTTCGGATCGACGAACTCGTCCCTTCCATGCTGTTCTACGGTTATATTGTCTATCTTTTCTACCGCGGCAAGCTCTCCGTAGAGCCTTCCCTTCATGAACTGGATGATCAGCACACGGGCCCCGTGACCGGCGGCCCTTACGGCGGCTCCTACCGCGGCTGTGGTCTTGCCCTTACCGTCACCGGTGAAGAGCATGACGATTCCTTTTCCGTCGCTCATCAGGACCTTTCCTGGAATGCCCGGCAGACCTACGGCACCATGCCGGTAGAATGAGGAGATTATCCGATGACGGGTGATTTGTCAATATGGGTTCAGGCTGGCTGATCGAGGTCTTCCCGGGGATAGGACGGCAGGGTGATAACGAATGTCGTTCCTTCTCCCTTGGTGCTCGTGACCGATATATTTCCTCCGTGATCGCGTACGATCCTGTGCACAAACGCCAACCCGAGCCCCGAGCCATCTTCCTTCGTCGTGTAGAACGGTGTGAATATCCTTGAGATCTTGTCCTTGGAGATCCCTCCCCCGTTGTCGGTGATCTCGATGTGCAGCAGCCCCTCGCTCCCGTCCGTCCAGGTCCTTACCCATACCTTTCCGTCGCTGACGATCGCCTCCCTGGCATTCGTCAGGATGTTAAGAAAGGCCTCGTGGAGCTTGACCTGATCGATCCGGCAGCCCGGCAGTTCGGGCGCGAGGCTCTTGAGCAGATCGATGTTGTGTTCGGAGAAATCGTTCTGAATCAGCTGACAGACGTCATCGACGATCTGGTTGAGATCGCTGTCTTCGATCTGAAGCCGGCGCACGTTCGACTGGAGGCTCCCGAGATAGTTCTCCAGCCTCTGCGCCTCGTTCATGATTATCTCGATCTTCTCCCGGTCCTTCTCGTCGAATTTTCCGCTGTTCCAGAGGTTCCTCGCGAAACCACCTATGGCGACGAGCGGGTTCTTGATCTCGTGGAGGACCGACGACGTCAGCTCACCTGAGATCGCAAGCCTCTCCGCCCTGAGCATCCTCTCCTCATTCGCCTTGAGTTTCCGGTACGTCGCCTTGAGGCTCTCCACGTTTTTGCCTAGAGATTCCTTTAACTGCGCTGCCCTGAGCGATGTTGTGGCATGACTTACAACCATCTCCAGAAGATGGGCGTCCTCCGCGGTCACCTCCTTGCCCGTAAATATATTGTCGACTATGAGGAGGCCCAGCCTGTCCTCTACGGTGGCGATCGGGATTATACAGAAGTCCTCCAGGCCCAGTGCGGCGGCGATCTCCCTGTCGTTATCGGACTTCAGGTCCCTGCTGGATATGAAGCGGATCTCGTTCATGCCGGTCGCTATCATCCCTTCCGGATCGTTGAAGATTATGGCGTGCCGGCGGGTGATCTTCGTCAGGGGGCTGTTACGCAGGTAATGAAGCTTCTGGCCCTTGCTGACCAGTTTCTCCAGAGAGGCATCACTGTCCTTGTCGAGGATCTTCCAGATCGATTCGGCTTCCTCCGGCGATGAAGGCCCCAGGGCGTACTTTCCGCGGAGAAGATTGTATTCCTCCCCCCTCAGGAAGGCAAAGGCCCTGTTGAATCCAAGTCCCTCGCGGGCCGTCGTGACGGTCAGGATGGCAAGTATGATATCCTCTTCCCTGTCGAGTCGCGCGATGATCTTGCTGACCTCGCCGAGGAGGTTCATCAGTTTGCTTCTCCTGATGACCTCCATGTAGAGATCCTCGACCTTGGTGGAATACTTGGAAGAACGGATGAGAGCGTCCTCCAGGGTCTCGAGTAGTGTTATATCGGCCCACCTGCGCCCTTTGACCCTCTCCTTGAGCTGCTTGAAAAAGGGGCATTTGAAACAGCACTGGATCAGCTTCTCCTCGAGGCGGGCGAACACCCTGTCCCCGCACCGGTGACCTGTGACTTCCCAGCAGGGGGATTCCTCCTGGCCGTATGCGGGACAGTCGGAGTTCTCGCATGAGAGATATTCCCAGCAGCGGTTGATCAGATCGTACTCTGCGTTGGTACGTCCTGGCTTTATTTCCTGCTTTTTCGAGTCCTTCATGAGTGAAACGCTAGCACACAGAGGACCCGTGGTAAACGGAAAACGAAACGGGGCCGGCCGCCGGGAGGGATGGAACACACTTCAGTCACTTCGGCGGGGCCGGCCCTCAAGGCTTACCTCCTTCTGATCATCTTGATAGAGCCCCAGCTGTGTTCAACCAGGGCGGTCGTGCAGGCGTTCACCTCCCCCGGCGTCGGAATGCATCCGTTGCCTGACGGAGAGCAGCTGTCGGGACACGGATTCCAGGCGTCATATATCGCCCACACTCCGGCATCGGCGATGGTCCTTCCTATCGACCTGTCGTCGACAGCGCTCCTTCCATAGGCAGCCGTATCGATTACGAGGGTATCTTCCTCCACTATATGGCAGAGAAAGAGTTCGTCACCGGCATTGTTCAGGCTCAGTCCATAGCAAGGGAACCCGTTCGATTCCTCCCAGGCAAGAGCGTCACTCCCGAAGACGATCCGCGTCTCTCCGGGAGCGAGCTCTCCGGAGAAACCGTACCGCCACAGGACCTGATCGCCGCCGTCCCTGAGCAGGAAACCGGTGAGATCGATCGAAGAATCACCCGTATTGATGATCTCGACCCACTCGTCGTTGCGATAGTTGTACTCGCCGTCACCATCCCAGTCCCTGGCCGGGTCGGGCATGTACTCGTTGATAAGGACCTGTCCATTGGAGATCCCCGTCATTGCCGCTGAAGCGGCGAGGATCACGCAGAGGTGCAAAAAGAAACGGAACATCTTCCTCATCATCTTCCTCCCTTCATCGTCCACACAGAAAACGTTCCACCCCGCCCGGCACGGCTCCGGCCGCCCGCGCGACGACAACATTATAGCCGCTTCCGTCAAGTCGTTCAACAAAAAAAGGGACCGGAGTGTCAATCTCCGGCCCCATTGTGCTAAGCGTATCCGGAACGCCCTCAGGAAAGCTCTTTTTTCTCCAGATAGGCTGCTATCAGTAGCGCGATACCTATGCTCAGCTGCGTCAGACCCCAGACACCGTACTTTATTCCCGCTGCCGCAGTGATCCCTATGACGAGCGCGATACCTATGAAGGTGAAGACCAATCCCCAGGCACGCATCGCCAAGTACCTCGGCGGGCTCATCTTGACAGGATCCTCAGGCAGCTCGATACCCTTCTCCATCGCCACGAGCCTCTCCTTGTGCTTCCGCTCCTTGCGCCCGGCATCGAGCAGCATGGCCGTAATCGTTACGGCGATCGCGCCGAGCACGAAAATGATCGGGATGCTGATCGCTACTACACTTGGGTTGATCTCGAACATCTTTCTCCTCCTTCTAAGCTTCAACGATTTCCAGTTGACTCGTTATCTTTCGTTCTCGTCAGGTATGACATGACGGCCTCGATTTCGTTTCACATTTTCCTTAAAAAAATGAGGATTCACTCTTTTTCCTGTAATTTTTGATTTTCTGCCCGTATTTTTGAAACGAAACGGGTCCTTCCCCTGTCTTATTGTCATGGAGGAGCATGGATTGAGAGGTGAAACTGACCATGACCTGCTCGAGAAAGCGAGATCCGGTGACGGGAAGGCGTTCGGAAAGATCGTCGAGAGACACACCGGAGTCGTATACGCTGCCGTGCGCTCGGTATTCGGAAACCGCGGCGATATCGATGACGCCGTCCAAGAGGCCTTCATCAGGATATACAGCGGCCTCCCCTCTTTCAGCGGACGTTCATCGCTTTCGACATGGATATGGTCGGTCGCTCGTAAC
>SDBS01001026.1_pt1 | contig 28190 bp, 28 predicted proteins | sample 2277091 | NCBI WGS metagenome assembly SDBS01 (sample SAMN10404972, study PRJNA504765) | marine sediment metagenome | isolation source: marine sediment core GS10_PC15, 163 cmbsf | place: Arctic Ocean: Southern Knipovich Ridge | collected 2010
TTTTGCCTGCATGGTGAATGCATCCAGATAATGAGCCACGGCCAGCAGGTTAACTTCAGGAGATAATTTATAGGCCGGGTGACCCCAAAAACCATTGGCAAAAAGTCCCAACTGCCCGCCCTGTGCAAATTTAGACAGCTTATCTTTGGTTGCCTTGAAATCCATAACCTTGGTCTCAAGAATCTGGGCAAGTTCTTCGGTTTTTATCGGATCGGCATCCAGGGCGCTGATAATATCAACATAATCTAAAGCCGCCAAATGATAGAAATGCAAAATATGGGAATGAACATAGTTAGCCCCCAGGGAAAGATTCCTTAAAAGGCGGCCAGCGGTGGGCGCCTCAATACCAAACGAATCATCCATGGAAAGCACCGACGCATAAGCGTGAGGGGTGGGACAGACCCCGCAGATTCTCTGGGTTATTTGCCAGGCATCTCTGGGATCACGATCTTTTAAGATTACTTCCAGACCCCGAAAGAATGTCCCGCTCGACCAAGCATCTTTGACTTTTCCATTTTCAATTTCAACCTCAACTCTATGATGGCCCTCAATCCTGGTTACCGGATCAATAACTATCCGCTTTGCCATTACTCACCACCTCCTTCTTCGGTTCCGCCTTTTCCAAGCCGGCCAGTGGCAATCTGTCCGACCAGATGAACTCCAAGACCAGCAGCCGTGGCAATGCCAAGGACAGCTCCGATAGTATCCGCGCTTACGTTGCCAATACCGGGCAAGGTAACTCCGGGCATCCTATCATAAAGAGGCGTATTCTTGTCCCAGAATTGAGGTTCGGCGCAACCCATGCAAGGAGCCCCGGCACCTACACACCAGTTGACTTTGTTATTCCAACGGGTAATAGGACAAGCCGCGTAGGTCTCAGGACCTTTACAGCCCACCTTATACAAGCAATACTCCTTTGCTGCTTCCTCGCTGCCAAACTCCTCCACGAACTCTCCCGCTTCAAAATGACCTCTCCGAGGGCAATTCTCGTGAATGGTCTGGCCAAAGAAAGGCTTGGGCCGGCTCAAATCATCCAGCTCAGGAAGCTCTCCCAGTAAAAGGTAATTAACAATGGTTCCCACAACCCATGAATAGTTTGCGGGACAAGTGGATATATTTACTACTTTATCTTTCCCGATAATGTCTCCAACACCCACGGCTGAAGTCGGATTGGGCTCTGCAGCGGGAATACCGCCGAAAGACGCGCAACTACCAACCGCGATAACTGCTGCCGCATCAGCGCAGACTTCTTTAGTCACCTCTAATCCGGTTTTTTCCCCAATGGTCAGATAGACACCACCGTCGCCCTTGGGAATTGCTCCCTCAATGCATACGAGGTATTTACCTTTATTCTCTTTGATACTATCTCTAAGGCTTTTCTCTGCTTGTTCTCCTGCGGGTGCCATCAGGGTTTCCCAGTAGTCAATACTTAGAATATCTAGAACAAGCTCAGCGGGAGTGGGATTAAAAGATTTGGCAATCTGTTCAGTGTCACCAGTGCATGAAGACATACCAAGCCAAATAACAGGTGGACGAGCCGCAGCTTTCTCTACAGCCGCTGCGATTTGGGGAATATAAAGTTCAGAAAGACCTAACATGGCAGCCAGACTTCCACAATATTTTAGGAAATCTCGCCTGGTAATTCCATAAGAAGCTAGTCTTTGGTACAACTGTTCTTCCATCAATGCCTCCTCTCAAAGTGCAAATACTTGTACGATTGATACTAGCTGACCACCTCCTCAAACTGCGGAGATTTTTACTGCATGGGCTTGATGGCTATTTTGAATTGTCCTGTACAAAACTCCTTCCTCTTAACACAGCACTAATGCTTAGCCTCAAGATAAAGAAAGTACGACACTTCTTCCGGCTTTCCTTCTTTTTTCCTGAGCTCTTATGAACTCCCAAAGATAAAGCCCGGACCTTTCGATCCAGGCTTTGCACAAAGCTAACAGCTTTTGCAGCATTTGCAGACGCTTGAAACCTTCTTTGCAATTTTCTTGATCTTCACTTGTACCCCTCCTCTTGAGTGAGATCGTAGATTAAAAAGCTTTTTCTGAACGCGCTGTTTCGGATTGATTAATCAATCCCATATAAAAGGCACTTGATCGGATCAGCACCCGTTTTCCCATTATAGCACTCGGCTCTGTATCTGCAACCTCCCTTGCATTCCTCTAAATAACTACACTCACAGTCGAGATCAGAAAGGCTCATCCGGGGTATATCAAGCCAGCATTTTTGCAGGCCTTCACTTATGTGACCCCCCGACCAATCGCTATAAAGACCGCATTTAGTAACCATCCCGTCTGTCTTGACACATGCAAGATGAGCACCGCAAACCAAGTTTGATTCCGAATCGTGAATTTCGGCACCAAACTGAAACTGCATTATTGCCATTATCCTTTCCAGCGGAGGAATAAGTTGATCATGGTTAACCAGTCTTCCCGCCCTGCTCGGTACATCGATAGACCAGGATACTGCGCCCAGGTCTTTTACCAGTTCGGCCAAGGCCGGAAATTCATCGCAGTTTCTTGCGTGAACCATTGAGGCAATTGAGATCTGGATTTCTCTTTCTTTCAGAAGCTGCAAAGCAGTTAAAGTTCTTTGATACGATCCTTTGCCCCGTAAGAAATCATGCCCCTCCTCCACACCATCCAGGGAAACCTGTACTTCAGTGAAGTTGATGTTGTCAATAAACTTTTCATTGAGCAAGGTTCCATTAGTAAGAAGAATTGAGCGAAAAGCCCTGTCTTTCATTAGAAGGTTTATTTGCTCAAACTGGGGATGGAGCAGTGGTTCTCCGCCTGAGACAATTAATCTCAGTCCGCCCATATCTTCAAACTCCCCGGCTACTTGCGCAAAGCTTGCCAGATCCAAATCAACAGCCCGGGATTCTCCTTGATAACAATGCTTACATGAGAGATTACACCGGGCGGTACTCTCTATTAGGAGATAGCGAAAAGACGGCACCAAGTTTTTTCCTACTCTTTTCTTTTCATGCCTGGGTATGTCGGAAAGAAATGCAATATCTTCGGTCAAGATATAATCAAGAAAATCAACCGGCGGTCGGAGCTCGGATAACCTGGAGCTACCATCGCATTTCTGTAGAAAACCAAGCGCTTTCTCGTCTACTTCATAAAGAGAATCGTTGCTGATTTTGTAGACTGCGGGCACTTCAAGCTGTTTTAAGTAGACATCGTCTTCCAGGATTAGATATTTGTCCCTATTCTCCGCATCCACCTTTTTTAATTTGCCCAACTGTGACGACCTCGCTTTTTAGTAAATCAACCAGAATCTTGAAGGCTGCGCACTCCAACCGTTCTTCATCCGCCTTAAAAAATTTGCATCTTGTGCAAATTAGATTAATAAAATCCTCTTCCTCCCATTGGCAAGGAGATGTTTCTTTGGAGCCAGCGAGGCCAGAACGCGATTGCTCATCCATGATATCAACCATCCTGTCTTTGGTCTCTTAAGGCCAAATTTGCAGGCCTTCTTTATTTTCATAATTATACTCGCATAATATGCTAATTTCAGTCAATTATTTGAGAATCCGGTTGACTCTTTCTTGTTATTTCCGGATCATCCGGTCGAGCCGGATGATGACAACAAAGAGGGGTGGGTGATGGGGAATAAACAGATATTAGACATACTATCTCAGAAGTGGAAATAGAAAGAAGGGGGGGTAATACAATGATCACTAAAAGTTACTCGGATCAAGTTAAATGGTTTGTTTCAAATACTCGGGATAGCGCATCATATCTAATTCATTATGGACTTTTTTACGCATCTTTTCCTTAACCAGCAAGGACTCGATCCTATTATCGGTTACCCTGATTCTTTCACTCATTCGTCTCAGAAAAAGCCAGGCCAACCTGGGACTTTCCTCAATCATAACCTCAAGATCCTTTTGGGTAATAATCTTGACGATGATTTCACCCATGGCTATTGCAGTTGCTGAACGTGAACCAAAGTCAAAAATGGCCATTTCTCCAAAATAATCATTTTTGTTCAAGATCCCCAGAGTTATAGTAACCTTTTTTCCGTCTTTCTTGCTTTCCCGGGTCAACCTTACCCTGCCGGACTTCAGGAGATACATTATCCTCCCGGGGGTACCTTCCTTAAAGATAACCTGCGCATCGGTAAATCTCTTTACTTGTCCCGTTTTTTCAAGTATTGGCTGTTTCATTATTTTGGCTGCTTTCCTAGAGCTTTTTTGCGTTCAAGGATCTTTAAGAATATATCTACCACTTCAGGATCAAACTGGGTTCCCGCTTTTTCTTTAAGCTCTTTGGCTGCTTGTTCAACATCCAGAGCAGTGCGATGAGGTCTTTCCGATGTCATAGCTTCAAAAGCATCAGCAACCGTGATTATTCGCGCGCCTATCGGTATCTCTTTCCCCTTCGCTCCTTCCAGGTATCCGGTCCCGTCAAATCTCTCATGATGAGCAACAACCAGCGGCAGAACATCGGCCAGCATTTCGATAGGCTGTATTATCTGTGCGCCGGTATAAGGATGCATTTTTATTACCATATACTCTTTTTCTGTCAGCTTTGAGGGTTTTTCCAGAATATCGTCCGGGATACCAATCTTGCCAATGTCATGGAGAAGAGCTGCCGTTTCTATGGAGGTCTTATCTTTTTCCGGTAACTGCATCTCATTAGCAATTGCCATGGCGTAACTGGAAACACGTTCTGAGTGACCTCTGGTGTAAGCATCTTTGGCGTCAATAGCCGCTGCCAGAGCCGCTACGGTGTTCAGAAAATTCCTCTGCGATTTTTTGAAAAGCTTGAGGTTTTCGATAGCAAGTGCAGCAATATCGCCTATTATCTGAAGAACTTGCAGATTGTCTTGAGTAAAATGGCGTTCATTTATTACATTCGTAGTGATGATCACGCCGATTGTATGACCCTCGTATTTGAGGGGAACACAGATACAAGACTTTACTTTCTCTCTATTCAATGCTTTTAAAAGATCCCAATCCCCGGCGCGTTCCGCTTCCAACAATATAGGCTCACCTGTTTTAGCCACCCAACCGGCAACGCCTTCACCTACTGATAATCGAGTATCTTTAGGAATATGCTCACTCAAGCCCTTTGCGGCGACAAGAGAAAGCTGCTTATCATCTTCTAAAAGCATTAAAGCGGCCGAGTCAGCTTGCAGATAACTTATAGCTCTTTCAGCAATAACACCGGCAATCCGATTTATGTTAAGACCTTCGGTAAGATTCTGGCTGATCTCCAAAACCATCGCCAATTCGGCTACTTTTGTCTGCAACTGGTTTCGGGTTTGATCAAGAGTCTCTACTATGTCGGAAAGTGAGGTCAAAAGCCTTTGCGACTTCAGCTTTCCCTTTCCCCTACTCTTCTGATTCAGGTTCTGGCCAGTCCCATTCAAATTATTTACCAGTTCTTCCAAAACTTTGGCGTACTGGCTTGAAAGCTCCTTTTTCTCCTCTTTGACCTTGACGGTTTTTTGACTCACGCTCATTAACTCGCCTGCCTCTCTCTGCTAACAAACCATGCTTTCATATCTATAGTGCTCTACAGAAGACTCTCATCTGCCCCTTTGATTGTCTTAACCATTTGCAGCTTGGCTATTTCCCTGGACCGTTTTTCTTCTGCTTTTATGCTGCCTGCTTCACTCAATACCCTATTGACTACATTTACCAAAGCATTGGGATTGAAGGGTTTTGCCACAAAGTCACTAATCCCGATTTCCCAACCCTTTATCTGATTTGCCTCCTCGGCACAGCTGGTAAGCATAATCACGGGAATACTTCGTGTCTGCTCATCCTCTCTAAGTCTCTTGAGTACTTGAAAACCGTCTAGAAACGGCATAATGACGTCAAGCAAAACTAAATCAGGCCTTATTTCATCAATTCTTTCAAGGCCCTCTTTTCCGTTTTCCGCTTCAAATACAGTGTAACCTTCCAGTTCAAGATTGACTTTTACCAGCTGTCTTATTATTCGTATGTCATCAACAACCAGGATTGTCGCTTCTTTCACAGCACCCTCCTTTATCAAATTTCCTTTTCTCCTTGTTTGGAGCGTATCTTCACTTTTCCATCAGTGGCGTAGAACTTGACAGTGCGGCCATAATCTCCCCCGGTATCCTCGCCCGCTATTTCAATTCCTTCATATTTTAGAATAGTTCTAGCTGCCATTGCATTCCTTAAACCAATGTCATTCACCAGATTATCGTTGACTTTAAACATATGTGCCCCTCCCACAATCTTAGCTGTCAATCTTTCTTTTTTTGCGCCTTTTCTTTTCAAGGTCTTCAACATGTCCCTTATTGCTATATCGGCAAATTTCGTTGATTTCTTACTTTTTCCACTAATCCCGTTACTTTCGGGAAGCATCACGTGAGCCACAACGCCAATTTTCAAATCCTGATCATAGAGAATAATAGCCACACACGATCCCAGGGCCTGACAATTCAGGACCCGGGAATCATTTGCCAGTTTTACTTCACCAATTGCTACATTAATCTCATTTGAAACCACTATTTAGCCTCAATTTTTTGCAGGATTTTGTCTATGGATTGAGCATCAGGCACAAGAAACATTATTCCCTTTACCCTGTTGGCGGTCTCTAATAACTCTGTCTCAACCAGGACAGCTTCCTCCGCGTGTAGATCAGTCTCGATTATAATGGTATCAACAATAGCCCCGAGCATGTCATGGGAAATCTCGGACCTGGAAGCCAGGGCTGTCAGTCCGATGAACTTGGTTAAAGCACTAAGGTAAGAAGAAACTAATATGTTTGTCGTTTGCTGAAGTAATTCTCTGTCTCTTTTTTTAAGTATCTTGGTATCACCCACAGAACGGCCCCGAAGCAAATCGATGATCTGAAGAGCATCTTTCTCTGGTAATATGAAAAGTATGCCTCCGGAGATATCCCCAAAAACAGGAGTGTACATACCTACTGTCATCGTTTCCGGACCATCAAAGATATTGGTAAGATCAGGAAAGGGCACAACCGACATTTGAGGCACGTCAATAAGGATCTTCTTTTGTACCAGTTGCGATAGGGCAGTCGCGGCGTGGCAAGCACCGATGTTAGCAATCTCCCGCAAAGCATCTATCTGCAGCTCAGTTAACTCTTGCGTTTTCATTTACCCTTCCCTTCTTTCTTGTGATTATCGATAGACTTCTAAGATCAAGAATAGGGGCAACTTTTCCGTCTCCCAGAATAGTCGCTCCCCCTAAACCACCTATTGGTTGCAGAGCTGTATTTAAAGGCTTTATGACAACATCCTGCTGAGATGATATGGCCTCCACAATCAAGCCTTTCCTCATACCGTCAACCTCAGTAATGACCACTGGAAAGCTTCCTTTTTGAGACTGACGAGTAGGGGATTGATTGAAGAACTGACTCAGCTCAATCAGCTCGACCAATTCATCATGGATAAGCGCAACATTTTTATTATCAACCCAGCGAAGCTCATCTTCCCTGAGTTTCACCACTTCCGCCACATTCTTCAGAGGAATCGCACAGGTTACGCCGCCGACTTTTACCAATAATGCCTTAATAATGGCCAATGAAGGAGGCAGTCTCATTATGAACCGGGCCCCTTTACCCAGTTCTGATTTCACACTCAAGCTTCCGCCCAAAGACGCAATCCTGGCTTTGACCGCATCCATTCCGACACCGCGTCCGCAAAGCGAAGTCGCTTGGTCCGCACTGGTAAAACCAGGTAGGCAAATCAATTGGATTATTTCTTGATCGTCGATAGTATTGGCTTCCTGTTCAGAAATAAAGCTTTTCTCAACGGCAAGTTTTTTTATCTTGCAGGGATCTATTCCTCTTCCGTCATCACTTACTTCAATTACAGCTCCTTCTTTTTCTCTCCGCGCTATTAGATGTATCCTGCCTGACAATGGCTTGCCTTTTTGTTCCCGTTCTTCGGGTGTCTCAATTCCATGTCCAACAGCATTTCTCAGTAGATGAACCAGTGGCTCGCCAATTTCATCGAGCATTGTTCTGTCCAGTTCGATCTCCGAACCCTCTACGGTAAATTCCAGTTTTTTGCCAATCTCCTGGGCCATATCACGAACAATCCTGGGAAATCGGTTAAAAACCTGTCCCACCGGTACCATTCTCAATCCCATTACTTCATGCTGCAAATCACCCAGAATTGCCTTAACACGATCCAAAGTCTCGGCTAACTCAGGAATATTGTGCTTGTCTCCTAATTGATCCAAGCGCGCTTTACTAATCACAAGTTCTCCGACTAAATTAGTCAGACTATCCAGATGTTTCAGCTTAACCCGAATGGTATTTCTCGAAGTTGATTTCTTTAACTTCTGCTGGTTGGCTTGAGGTGCTTCTGCTGGTTGGCTTGAAGGTTTTGTTTTCTCTTCCTGCTTCGAAAAGGTAAAACCCTCGCTGCAAGCTTCTTCTAATTGATCAACCAGATACCCGAAATCGATTTCCGCAGGTTTCTCGCTTCCAATTTGATCAAGTAGAACCTGCAATACATCAGCCGCTTTGAACATAAGGTTCATCAGAGGAGTTGTTGCCTCTATTTTTTCCTTTCTGACCTTATCCATTAGATTTTCCATCTTGTGAGTAAGATCTGCCACATCATCAAATCCCATGGTAGCCGCCATTCCCTTCAGGCTATGGGCCGCCCTAAAAAGCTCTGCAATCACAGGTTTGGCACAGGGATCCTTTTCCAAAGCCAACAATTGCTCATTGAGAGTTTGCAGTATCTCCGCAGACTCTTCTTTGAATAAATCCATATACTGAGCCATATTTTCCATCAAATCCATCCCCTCTCCTAGGCAATTGCCTTTATAATTTCTTCCGCAATGTCTTTTATGGATACCACCTTATCAGCGCACTGCTTTTCTATCGCCGCGCCCGGCATACCGAATACAACCGATGATTTCTGGTCCTGGACTATTGTCTTTCCTCTGGATTCCTTTATCATACTCATCCCTTCGGCTCCATCTTTACCCATGCCAGTCAGAATAACGCCAACGCATCCGGGACCATATACTTCTGCTACTGACAACATCATTCGATCTACACAAGGACGTAATCCATTTTGAGGAGGATTTTGATCCAACCTCAGCATTTCGGCAATCATAGACTTAGGTCTATCTATGGTCATATGAAAACCACCGGGAGCAATATATGCGACTCCGTTCTGAACAACCTCCCCGTGCTCAGCTTCTTTCACTCTTAATTTGCCTGCAGAGTCCAATCTTCTGGCAAACGATTGAGTGAACCCCGCTGGCAAATGCTGCACAATGAACACAGGATAACTAAAATCATCCGGTAAAGCGCGAATGATTGACTCTAAAGCCGGAGGACCCCCGGTAGAAGCCCCAATTGCCACCGCCTTTTTACCTGCCCTGAACTTACTCCTCTTAATCCTGGCTATCCGTGCTGACCGGGAGTTGGTTACTTTTTTTAGATCAACTTGTACCGCCATATGGATCTTAGCTATCACTTCGTCTCTAAGCTGCTTGAGACCGGACGCCTTCTTGATCGGCTTAACAATGAAGTCAATTGCTCCTAAGTTGAGAGCATCAAAAACTGTTTTAGGATCATCGAGACCGGATAACATAATAACCCTGGTGGGATACTCCTTCATTATCCTTTCCAGGGTTTCCAGCCCGTTCATTCCAGGCATATTGACGTCCAATGTGACAACATCAGGAGACCAAGATGCTATCTTCCTTAACGCGTCTTTTCCATTAACCGCTTTCTCGATTTCTATCGTAGGCTCTGAGGATAAAACATCCCTTATCATCAAGCGCATCAAAGCTGAATCATCCACAACTAGAACTTTAGTTGGTTTGAGCACTGGTCCTCTTTTCGCAGGTAGTTATAGTTATTTGGAATCTACATAGGAATGATCTAGCACTTTTCTGACTTTTTCCAAAACCTCATCTAAAACAAAGGGCTTAACCACAAAACCGCTTGCGCCATCATCCAGTGATTCTTTGACCAATTCCTGCTGACCCATAGCGCTAACCATTATTATCTTGGCCCTTGGATCCAATTTGATAATTGCCCTTGCAGCTTCCAAACCGCTCATACCGGGCATAATAATATCCATAGTCACTAGATCCGGTTTTACTTCCTGGTAAATTCTTATCGCTTCTTTTGCGTTATTCGCTTCCGCGACTACCTCAAAACCCGCATTTTGTAATATCTCCCTGAGCATCATCCTCATGAATTTTGCGTCGTCTACCAGTAGAATCCTTGTTTTCATTCCTCACTCTTTCCAGCACCAACAACTTGCACTTGAGCTTCTTCAATATCCTTTTGTATTTCATGGATTTCCTGTTGTTCCAGAACTCTGGCCAAGTCAAGCAGTACTATCAGTCTGTCTTCCAGATTTCCGACCCCTATTATGAGGTTCCGTTTCTCCGCCTTAGAAAAAATATCTCCAAGTGTCTGAACCGCTTCCTTGTTCAAATGCAGGACTTCAACTGCTTCATCCACTTTCAATCCCAGCAATTGCTTCTCGCTCTCGACCACAATAACCCTGGCCTCTGAAGAATAGGTGTCATTAGTCAAATTCAAACGTTTCTTTAGATTGATAATAGGTATGATTTCACCTCGTAAATTAATCACACCCTCGATGGTCTGATTGTCCTGAGGAAGTGGCGTAATCTCGGACAAATTAATGATCTCCCTAACCTGTCCAATCTCTATTCCATATTCCGCATTTTCCAGCCTGAAAATTACAACTTGCACTTCTTGAAATTCATTATCCATGTTCAATCACCAACTTTTCTTTACTTGGCTTTGCCTCTAAACTTTGAACTTCTCCACTGTTTGAGTAAGTTTTTGTGCCATATCAGCCAACTCCTGAGCTGAGGCTGAAATCTCTTCCATGGAAGCCGTTTGTTCTTCAGTTGACGCTGCTGCTTGTTGCGTTCCGGCAGCACTTTGTTCAGCAATTGAAGCTATCTCACTAACGGCTTTATCCACTTGTTCACCATTTTTCAGCTGTGCCTGCATTTCACTGGCTATTTTTTTAGATAGCCCTGCCGCCTCGTTGACTGCACTAATTATCTTGGTCAAAGCTTCTCCCGCACTCTGAGTTATCTCTGTGCTGGCAGATACTTCAGTGCTAATCTCTCCCATTACATTAACTGCTTGTTTGGTTTCTGACTGGACTTCCCTGATCAATCCGGAAATCTTCTCCGCGGCATTTGCGGACTCTTCGGCTAGTTCTCTGACTTCCTCAGCGACAACAGCAAAACCCCTTCCATATTCACCGGCACGCGCTGCTTCAATTGCGGCATTCAAAGCCAATAGATTTGTTTGATCAGCAATATTGGTGATAACGTTTACAATGCTACCAATCTCCTCTGACCTGGATCCTAATGACTTAATTGCCGTTGCTGAGCTTAACATCACATTTTCAACCTGGGTAATCTTTTCAATAGCTTGCTTAACTGCTTTTTCGCCCTCCTGAGCAACTCCTTCAGTCTGAGAAGACGTTTCCGCCGCCGACTGGGCTCTTGCCGCTGCTTCCTGCAACGAGCTGGTCATTTGCTTCATGGTTTTGAAAGTTTCCTCCACTTTCTGTGCTTGAACTTCAGATCCCTTGGCTAAACTTTGCACCGTATTGGTTATCTGCTGAGTTGTAGCGTTTAACTCTTCCGAAGAAGCTGATAGCTGTTCTGCAGATGAGGAAACTTCGTCAGCTGAGCTTTTTGCATTACTTACGATGCCAACAAGATCCATGATTCCCCTGTTTACCTCATGAGCCAGGACACTTATCTCATCTCTCCTATTAACACTCTCAACTGTTTTGGTTAGATCTCCCTGTCCCGTCGCTACCATAACCTCTCCGATCTTTCGCAGAGGATTGATAATGGTCTTGTAAAAAACCACTAACCAAATAGGCGTTCCAAGAAAGAAAGCGCAAACGGTTAGTTTTAAAGCAGCGACAGCAAGAAGGGGGAACAAGTTAACATCCTTGGGTATATAACGAGTAAAGTCCCCCATAACCCATAAAAGTCCGACAGTCGTAGCGCTACCAATAATAAGATAGCTGGCCATAAAGAATTTTGGTCCCATACTTAGGTACCATGGTATTTCCGTATTTCCAATTCTCATCTTTCTCTCCTCCGATACTTTTGCTTTAAACTTACAGTCTGCTTTACCAGGCAGACCTTGAATAACTCTATGCTTTCCTATATATATGAGCCTTTCTATCGACACATATAAACTGCTTGTAAAAACCAGAAGGCAATACCTCGGTTTTTCCCAGAATCAGGTAGCCACTGGGCTGAAGACTTTCATGGAACAGCTTCACCACCTTCTCCTGATCTTTCCGGTTAAAATAAATCAAAACGTTTCGGCAAACGATTAGGTTGCAAAACTTAATTCCCTTATCGGTTAATAAATCTGATCTCTTAAATCTTATAGAGAACTTAAGATCATCTTTTACCTGGTATTTACCATCCAGAGTAAAATATTTTTGTTTCATCTCATCCGGAAGCTTCTCAAGTTTTTCCGGACGGTAAGCTCCTTTTTTGGCAGCATCGAAGCTTTTCTTATCGATATCAGTGGCATATATAACAAATCCGCAGTTATTCCGAGAATTGCTCAGTGCCTCCCATAAGAGTATGGCAATAGAATAAGGCTCTTCTCCGGAAGAACATCCGGCACTCCAGATGCGAGTGGTCCTTCCGCTTTTGTCATCAGCCACAAAACCGGGAATTATTTGCTCCCGCAAAGACTGGAATACATCAGGATCGCGAAAAAACTGGGTGACATTAATAGTCAAAGCATCCAGAAGTTGCCTATATTCATCAGAATCTGTCCTTAGAATCCGCAAATACTCACCGAAAGAGTCTAATTGCCTAGCGCGCAATCTAACTTGAATTCTTCTCTGAAGATAAGATGGCTTATAGGCGTCACAGCAAAATCCCTGATTTCGCAGATACCGCTTGATTGCCGATATGTACTCCTGGTCCTTGAACGTTTCTTTAGTCAACATATTCTTATCCTTCCATGTCACATTTGGCTATCGACCTTCCCCCGAGCAGACTTTAACCTTGATATTGCAATAGAATTCAGCGCTAGGCTTGTTATTTTGACTTTATGCTGTGTCATCCGGTACTTTTTTTACTCGACGTACACCAAGTACGCCTGTGCAAAAAAGCACCGTCTTCCTTGCCTAAAGTCAAAATTCCTGCGTCTATCATCTGAACCTACTGCAATATCAGGGTTTAACCATTTTCAAGCTTCCTCCTCCGCCCTCCGCTAAGTCGTCTATCTAAAGCCTGCTGCGTAAGATGACGAGATAAGACTTAAACTCTAGTTATCCCTTAGAGCGGAAACATGCTGACAGAAAAGACACAGTATTTAAAAGAAAAAATGCGGGAACCGGAGCCCGGAAAGCTTCTACGCCGAGCTCACCTCCTGGACCTCCTGGAGAAAGGCAGTTGCCGGAAGCTTGTTTTGGTCTGTGCCCCTTCGGGATATGGAAAAACCACTCTGGTCTCTTCCTATACCAAGATAAGGGGAAAGAAGACCTTGTGGTATCGCCTGGACAAAACTGATTCTGATCCCATTGTTTTCATAAACTACTTAACAGAGGCCATAAGAAAAGAAAACAAAGGCTTCGGTGCCCAGGTAACATCCCGCTTAAAAGAGGTAGAAAACATTGAACAAGAATTAGAACAAGTCCTTTTAGTCCTGGTAAACGAACTTCTTCTAAAAGTAAAAGAAGATACAACTATAGTATTTGATGATTTTGATGAAGTAGCAGAAAAGGAAGCCATCAAAAGACTTATAAACTTCCTCTTGGAAAAACTTCCCATAAATATTCATTTTGTTATTATATCCCGCTCTCTTCCTGATCTATCTCTGGCAAGACTTAGAGTAGGAAGAGAAGTGTCTATCATTGATACCGAAGATTTAAAGTTTAAAAAGGAAGAGATAGAAGATCTTTTTACCACCATCTATCCTTTACCTTTAGAGGATGAACAGCTAGAAAACTTGGTGAAAAAAACCGAGGGATGGATAGCGTCTCTTCTGCTTTTTTATGACTCTTTAAAAAATGTGGAAAAAAGCAAAAGAAAAGAATTTATCCTAGACTTTATGGATTCTTCCCATATCTACGAATACTTGGCAGAAGAAGTCTTTGAAAAAGAAGATGAGGAAATAAAAGAGTTCTTAAAGAAAACCTCGATTCTCTCCTACATAAATGAAGACCTGGGAACTCTACTGACCAGTAGAAAAGACTCTCAAAAGATACTAAGGTATTTGGAGAATCATCACGTTTTTACCGCACGCCTTAATGACTCCTATAAATACCATCCTTTATTTAAAGAGTTTCTAGCCTCTAAAGCTGCTGAAGAAGGAAAACCCTACCTAAAAGAGTTAAACAAAATAGCAGCTACCTACTTTATGAATAATGCTGACTATAATCAAGCAATCTATCACTTCTTTGAAGCAGAAATGTGTGAAGAAGCCAAAAACCTTATTATTGATATATCTGACGAAATGATAAATACTTCGAGACTTTCCACTCTTTCTTACTTTATAGGCAGACTTCCCCAACAAATGCAATCTTCTCCTTATATACTTTTATCCAAGGGTAAGATCCTGGAGATAGCAGGAAGAGTAGATGAAGCTCTTTCTCTCTACAGAGAAGCCTTTGATGCCTTCAGCGAAGAAGAGAGCAAAGAGGGTATGGGCATCTCTCTTTCCAGACAAGGAGAACTCTATAGATTAGAGAGTGAGTATGATAAAGCTATCAGCTTGCTGGAAGAATCTCTTTTCTATCTCCCCGAGATAGAACATGCATTCATCCTGTATAATCTAGCTAGTTGTTACTTAAGAGTCGACCTCCGCGAATCTACAAAACTTTTACAGCAAGCCCTCACTTTAAGCCAAAAATCAAAAGATAAAACCATAGAAGCTACTATTCTTCATAATCTTTCCCTTCCTCATCTGGTAAGAGGAGAATTCCAAGATGCACTATCCCTTATGCAAAAATCTCTAACCATAAGAGAAAAACTGGGAAACAGACATGAGATGGCCTACACTTTATCCTTTATGTCTCTTATCTACAAAATGCAGGGAGACTATGAAAAAGCTCTAAAAGTATCAGAAGAAGCTTACAAAATCGTAGAAGAATACGACTACAGAAGAATAAAAGGTTGGGTTCTCTGGATCCAAGCAGAAACCTATCTTGAGATAGGAGAGATAGAAAAAGCGCTTTCCTTCGTAAGAGAAGCAATTGTAATTTTTGATGATCTTCATGATAAGTGGGGACTGTCTTTTGCTCTTCGGGTATTATCAAAAATCTATGAATATGAAGAGCAATACAAAAAAGCAATAGACTTCTTGAGACAAGCATTTAAAGTCGCGGAAAGCTCTGCGGGAGGATGGGAAATCTCTCTTTGTCTTGCTGATTTAGGAAAGCTATATATTAAGTGTGGAGATATAAAACGGGCAGAAGGTTTCTTGCTGGAAGCAGAGCAAAAAGCAGCCAATTTTGAGAGTAAACACGCTCTAACCTCTATCTACATCCGTCTTGCCTACCTCTACTTTAAAACCAAGAACTATGATAAGGCAAAAGACAACCTGGAAAGGGCCATTACTCTTTCCAAGGAGAACGAGTATCACCATCTCCTCTCTCAAGAAGCAAAAGAAGCCCTTCCGCTTTTAACCTGGGCATTTGCCAAAGGTATCAGCATGGATTACCTGGGAAGGATCCTCTTTAGAATGGCTTCCGAAAAATTGTATAAGGAAGAAGAGGTAACCATCATTTTTGCTGATATCAGAGGGTTCACCAACATGTCAGAGGGTATGGCCCCTGATAAGATAAGACAAGTTCTAAATACCTATCTTGCTTTCCTAACTGAGACTATCTTTGAATACCAGGGAACATTAGATAAATACATCGGTGATGCCATCATGGCATTCTTTTCTACAAAAGAAAATGAAGAACATCATACCCTGCGGGCCGTAAAAGCGGCTCTTAAGATGCAGGAAGAGATAAATCTTTTTCAAGCCAAAGGAAAAGACTTACCCGTAATAAGATATGGTATTGGCATAAACACCGGAATCGTAGTGCTAGGTCATATCGGAAGCGGAAGAAGATTGGATTTTACTATCCTGGGAGATCCGGTAAATGTGGCATCCCGGCTTTGCTCCAGGGCAGAACAAAACCAGATACTTATTGGTGAAAGCACCTACAAACATGCCAAAGGTATCATAGATGTAGAAAAGATAGGCCCTATAAAGGTTAAAGGAAAAAACAAACCGGTTAGCGTATACAGGGTGAAGCAAAAAAGCCGACGAGCGATAAGAGATAAGCGACTAGCGATAAATAAAGGAAAAAAGACGAAAAGCGATGCTCGGTAGACGATTATATAGTACGTGATTAAAGATTTTATCGCTGATCGCTTATCGAAAGTCGGAATTTCTCGCTGATCGAAAGTCGAAAATCGGAATTTTCGCTTAAAATCCGGCTAAAAACGATTGGGCAACTGACTCGGTCAAGCTTATAATAATCCAGGGATAGATACCGATCACCAGTATGCCTACTGCCTCAACAGACAGAACCACCTTTAAAAGCGGATGCACGGGAATTATTTCATCACTAACCGGGTCCTCAACATACATCACTCTGATTACATTCAAGTAATAATAAAGCGAAATAGTACTGTTTACCAAAGCCAGAGCCACAACCGCATAGAGTTGTTCAAACACCGCGGAAGCGAAGATATAAAACTTTCCCACAAATCCGGCAAACAACGGTATACCCGCCAGCGAAAGTAGGGAAATAGCAAAAGCAAAAGCCACTCCCGGCGCCCGCTTATGGAGCCCGGCATAGTCCTTTATCTCATCGCTTCCGGTTGCACTAGAGAAAGCAATCACAGCGGTAAATGCACACAAATTGGTGACAGCATACCCCACCAGATAGAAAAGAACTCCGGATACACCCATTTTAGAAAGAGCGATTATTCCCAGCAAGGCATATCCGCTATGGGCAATACTGGAATAAGCCAACATCCGTTTAATATTGGTTTGTGATAGTGCCGCCAGATTCCCGATAAACATAGTCAATACAGCCAGGATTGCCAGCAATGGTGCCCAATATATCTTGGCCCCGGCCAGCGCCTGGACAAAAATCCTAAGCATGAGGGCAAAACCTGCCGCTTTTGAAGCAACAGAGAGAAAAGCAGTAACCGGGGTAGGTGCTCCCTCGTAGGTATCCGGTATCCACACATGAAAAGGAAACATACCGATCTTGAACCCGAATCCTATGAGAAGAAAAGCAAAGCTAACCAATAGAGCCGGATGGGCAATGGGACCGATCAGAAAGCGGTAAATTTCCTTCACCACCAAGGTGCCGGTAAGCCCGTAAAGAATACTTAAGCCGTATAAAAGTACCGCCGCAGCGACCATGCCCAGTAAAATGTACTTGATGCCTGCTTCTTTTGATTTATAATCACCGGAAGACCGTGTTACCAGGGCATAAAGCGGTAAGCTAACTAATCCCAATCCAACATACATAAGGATAAGCTCCCCACAGGAAGATATGACCATCATGCCCAAAGTAGCCAGCAAGATCAGCCCAAAATACTCACCAATGTAATCGGGATCTTTCACCCATTGGAAAGAGACCAAAATGACCATAAAAGTGCTTATAAGAAAAAGTGCTTTGAGAAAGATAGAAAGCGGATCTACTAAATACATCTGGCCGTAAAAAGAGTAGGAATTACCTGAAAGTACCAGTTCCAGCACCAAAGCAACCGCGACACCGGCAGCGCTTAGGGGCAATAAGCTGCTTCTTTTCTCATCCTGCAACGTCACACCCAGGAGCAATACCAGCAAAGCAGTAACCAATACTACTACCTCCGGCACCAAAGCCATGGATTTCACAGTATGGCACCCCCCATTCCGCCTACAATTGATTTTACTCCGACGTCAATAAGCGAGATCAGGAGTTTGGGGTGAATTCCAAAGGCAATTTGAACCACTGTTAAGATTGTAATCGGGATCATCTCAAACAAAGTAGCATCGTGGAGATTCGCCCATTTCTCATTAAGGGGGCCGTAAAAGACCCGCTTGACGACTCTCAAAACAAAAGCAGCCGTTATGGCACTTCCCACAATTGCCAGAACGGTTATGACCTTATAGGCTTGGAAGGCACCCATGAAAACCAGGAATTCGGCAACAAATCCGCTCGTTCCCGGTAAACCTAAGGAAGTAAGACTGGCTAAAACAAACACGCCGGCAACTATGGGCACTTTTGCCGCCAAGCCGCCAAACTGCCGGATATCTCTGGTATGAGTTTGACGATAAATAACTCCCACAAGAGCAAAGAAGGCGGCAGTCATTATCCCGTGAGAAAACATTTGGAAAACCGCTCCGCTGATGCCCACACGGTTAAGAGTAGCAAGCCCCAGTATCACGATTCCCATATGACTCATACTGGAATAACCGATCACGAACTTGAAATCGGTTTGGGCAATTGCCGCCAACGTACCGTAGACAATATTTATTACGGCCAACACGGCTACATAAGGCATCCAGACTTCTGCGCCTTGGGGAAGAATGCCAATGGCTACCCGCAGAATGCCGTAGGCGCCGAGCTTCATAAGAACTCCCGCGTGAAGCATGCTTGCGGCTGTCGGAGCTGTCGCATGGCCGATAGGAGACCAGGTATGCAGAGGAAACATGGCTGCCAATGCTCCGAATCCAAGACAGAAAATGGGAAAAAGAACATTCTGGGTTGCCGCCGGAAAAATGTGGCCTGATAGAGCAACCATATCAAATGTTTTCAATCCTGAAAGCGACCACAGGCTCAAAATCCCGACAACCAGAAAGACACTGGCTCCCAATAATTGCAGGGTCAATTTCCAAGCTCCATATTCCTGACTGAAATGCTCCGAGCCGCTACCCCAAGAACCTATGAGCAAGAACATGGGAAGAACGGCAAGTTCATAGAAAAAGAAGAAAAAGAACAGATTAAGAGAACAAAACACTCCGAGTACTCCGGTAACCAGCAATAGTATATTGATAAAGAATTGTTTGACTTTTTCCTCTATAGACCAGGAGACCAGAACCCCGGTAAAGATGACTATCCCGGTCAAAAGAACCATGGGTGCGCTTATCCCATCTACTCCCAGAGAATAGGCTACTCCAAAAGATTTTACCCAGGTGATGTTTTCCAGGAATTGCATTCCACCCGCTGCGCGGTCAAAAGCTATGCAAACGTAGGCGGATAGGATGAGAGAACTAAAGGAGGCTGCTGCTGCAGTTAACCTTATGGCTGATTTTTTTTCTTTGGGTAGAGCCATAATCACCAAAACTCCGATGAGAGGCGAAAGAACTATGGCCGAAAGTATGGGAAAAGCCATCGGGATCCTCCTGAAAATCTATAGTATGGACATTATTAAATAGATAATTATCAGAACCAGAGATCCAAACATTATTAGAGCGTAAGTGCTGAGCTCACCGGTCTCTGAAAGTTTAACTTCTTCCCCGCTCCATTTGAAAAACAAGGCGATGCTGTCAATCCCCCGGTTGACAATATTCCGGTCAAACCAGGCAAAGCCTTCGCATACTCCCGGTAGAATCACTTTATGAGCAAGAAAGCTATATACAGCATCAATATAGAATTTATTGTCGAACAAAGCAAACAAAGGACCCATCTTCTTGGAAAACTCCTCGTCACTAATCCAGCCCTTATAGTAGAAACCCCAGGCAAGGAATATCCCCAGCAGTCCCATGAAAATAGAGGCCAGCATCACGGGTATGTTTACTTCAAAAGTATGAGCATGTTCAAAGTATATGAACTTGCCGAAAGACAAAAACACCCAACCTGCAGCGATAGAAGGAATGGTCAAAATTATCAAAGGAATCGTCATGGAAGAGGGTGATTCGTGCGCCTTTCTTGATGCTTTGGTTCGCGGTCTACCAAAGAAGGTAATAAAACATAGTCTAAACATATAAAAAGCAGTTAGAAAAGCTGTGAGAAGAGCGACAACGAATATCCCATAATAGCCTTTGTCAAAGGCCGCGGCAATAACTTCGTCTTTACTGAAAAAGCCTGCCAGCCCCGGTACTCCGGAAACAGAAAGAGAAGCAATTATAAAGGTCCAGGTAGTTACCTTCATTTTTTTGGATAATCCGCCCATCTCGAAGATATTATTGGTGTGGCAAGCATGAATGACGCTTCCCGCTCCTAGAAAAAGCAGAGCCTTGAAGAAAGCATGGGTCATGAGATGAAACATACCGGCGGTAAGAGAACCCACACCCAATCCGATCATCATATAGCCCAGCTGGCTGATGGTGCAGAAAGCCAAAATCCTTTTTATGTCACTTTGTATCACCGCTACCAGAGCAGCCCCAAGCGCACTGATGGCCCCAATAACAGCAACCACGTAGAGAGCAGTCGGAGAAGCATGGAAAATAGGAAACATTCTGGCAACCAGATAGACACCGGCTGCAACCATGGTCGCAGCATGAATAAGAGCACTTACCGGAGTCGGGCCTTCCATTGCATGGGGTAGCCATACATGCAAAGGAAATTGCGCCGATTTACCCATAGCTCCACAGAAAAGCAGTAGAGCTGCCGTAGTAGCTACTCCTTTTCCTATGTTTGCGGCAAAGACTGTATTGAAGTCAAAACTTCCTACCGTTACATAAAGCAATATGATTCCGACCAAAAGCCCGATGTCTCCCACCCGGGTAACAATAAAAGCTTTCTTGGCTGCAGCTGCGGCTTCCGGTTTTTCATACCAAAAACCAATTAAGAGATAGGAACAAGCACCCATCAGCTCCCAACAAGAGTAGAAAAGAATGAAATTATCGGCTAAAACAAGCCCTAGCATTGCAGCTGTAAAAAGGGAAACCGCTGCATAGTACCAGGGATATCTTTTGTCCCCGTGCATATAACCCACTGAGTAAATCTGCACCAGAAAGGAGACTGTGGTCACCACTATAAGCATCAAAACAGCAATTGCGTCAACCGTAACGCCTATACTCACCTTAAAAGTCCCAATTGAGAACCACTCAAATGCCTGATGAAATTCCTTGCCGCCCAGAACTGAAAAGAAGGCCACGTAGGATAGGATCAAAGAGATTCCGACGCAGGCCATAGAGACGTAGGCACTTCCTTTGGAGATCTTCTTACCCCCAAAAGTAAGTATGAGAAAAGCCAAAACCGGAAATAAAGGTATGAACCATGTATAGCTCACGCTTGCCTCCAAATTACCATTTCATCAAATTCAACTTATCAATATTTAGTGTTCCCTTACTCTTATATACAGCCAGGACTATGGCCAAAGCAATGATGGTCTCAGCAGCCACGATAGCGATTACAAAAAGTGCGAACAACTGACCCCCAAGGTTATTGTCTACAAAACGGGAAAAAGCAACAAGATTTAGATTTGCAGCATTAAACATTATTTCAATTGACATAATTATGCCAATAATATTCTTCCTGGTAAGCACACCATAAATACCCAAACAAAAAAATATTAGTCCCAATGTGAGAAAAAGGTTTAACTGAACTGAGTTGGTCATTCTTTGCCCCCCTCCTGCACAATAGCTAATGCCCCTATTATGGCAGCCAGTAAAACAATAGCGGCTATCTCAAAGGGTAAAACGTGAGATGAGATAAGTAACTTGCCAATAGCCGGAGTTGAGTTCCTCTGAATCAGGTTTGAGGTAAGGGGAAAGAGAGTTCTCTTAAACATATAGAAAACCGAACCCAGGAGAACCAGCGTGATGATAAAAGGAGCAAGACCTCTCCTAAAACTCACATCGACCTCTGAATCAGTGATCTTGCGAGTAAGCATGATGGCAAAAAGGAGTAAGACCACAACTCCGCCAACATAACCAAAGATCTGGGCCATGGCCAAAAAATCAGCACCCAGAATAAGATAAAAACCAGATATGCTTATTAAGAACAAACCGAAGAACAGGACATTATGAAACATATTTTTTCCGGTCACTACAACTAAAGCTGAGAATATCCCTAAGGTTGCCAGGATAAAGAAGGCAACAAGCTCAATAGTTCCTGACATAGGCTTACCCCCCCTCTCTTTCGGGGCTATCAGGCGGAAGATCTTCAGCAGACACATCGCGCAGCATCCACTTCTTGTCAAAAGAGAGCTTCTTTCTGTCTAACACATCCAATTCAAACTCATGACTGAAACTAAGGGTGTCAGTCGGGCATTGCTCCACACACAATCCGCAGAACATGCACTTACTAATATCCAGATTCCACTCTTCAACTTTCCTATCAACAACGCCGGATGGTGTCCTGTTCACTTCAATTATGTAATCCGGACACATGCGAGCGCAAAAGCCACAGCCCACGCAGACTTCGCTGTGACACCGCAAGCAACGCTCTGCTTCTTTTAGAGCATCTTCCTTGGTAAGACCAAGCTCTATCTGATTAAAACTCTCTTTTCTTTCTTCCGGCGGAAGCATGCGCATTTCCCTGCGCAATCTTTCTTCCTCAATACCAGATACATCCAGATCAGGATAGTCAATATATTTTGATTCCACATCCGGCCTGTAAACTCGTCCTTCAGCCATATCTTCACCACTCAGATAGCGGTCCACGGAAATCGCGACTTCATGACCAGTGTTAATAGAGCCAATGGCAGATCCCGGCCCGGTTACCACTTCGCCGCAGGCGAATACACCATCTTCGTTGGTGGCATATGTTTCCCGGTCATACAGCAATCGTCCTCGTTCATCCACATTTACTTTCGTGTCTTTTAAAAACGCTAACTCAGATCCTTGTCCGATGGCAAAGATAACTGTATCACCTGAAATCACTTTCTTGTTCTCCGTATTGAATTTGGGATTAAACCTTCCTTCCTCATCAAAGACGGAAGTACATTCTTGAACCTCAAGACCTGTTATTTCCCCTTCTTTATGTAGAATTTGAACAGGACCACGGGAACAATGGATATTAATATCTTCTTCCTTTGCTTCTTCGATCTCCCAGGGAAATGCAGGCATTTCACAAGATGCTTCCAGACAGGTCAGATTTACCTCTTCAACACCTTCGTGGCGCAGTGCGCATCTGGCCACATCAACTGCCACGTTGCCTCCACCTATCACAATAATCCGTTTTCCCATCTCGATCTCTTCATCAAAGTTTGCTGCCTTCAGGAAAGGAAGGGCCAGCAGAACTCCTTTTTCCAAATCAGCTCCGGGAATGGGAATGCCCCTGCTTACCTGCAAACCAGCCGCTATAATCACTACATCAAATCCTTGTTTCTTGAGATCGTCAAATTTAATATCTTTTCCGATTTCAACACCGGTCTTTAGTTCTATGCCCAGCGCAATTATGTTATCCAAATCCCTCTGCAGAATATCCTTGGGCAAGCGGTATCTGGGAACACCCGTCATCAAGGCGCCCCCGCCAACCTCGTTTTTTTCAAAAATGGTGACATGATATCCTTGAGTGGCCAAATCATGAGCAGCGGCAAGGCCCGCCGGTCCGCCGCCGATTATGGCAATCTTCTTGTCCTTGGTCTTAGGTATGGCTTCGGGAGTGCTTTCCCCCTGCTCATAGCAGATCTCGGAAATAGCACGATGCAACGGGCGAACAGCAATCGGTTGATCAAAATATCCCCGATGGCATTTGGTTTCGCAAGGATGGTGACAGATTCTTCCCAGAGAACCGGTAATTATATTTCTACTCCTTACCAGTTCAAGAGCTTCCTTAAATTTCCCCTCGGCAACCAGAGCATTTTGACCCCGGACATCCACATTGGCCGGACAACCGGAAGTGCAGGGAGCCAGCTTGCTTTCTTTATGCCTTTGAGTTATCAGAGCATTGTATTCTGTGAAATCCTTGGTTAAATACTCAATGGGCAGCTCACCCATGACTCCTTTTATCCTCAACGCTCCCCGAAACCTGGGAAATGATTTTCGTCTTTCATCCGGATATTGAATAGTGCAAGCTTTTTGAGGAAGGTCTTTGGCTGTAATGCTAAGACCAACAAGCAAACTCTTGAATGCGGTTAGGAAACTGACAATTTTTTTAATCATTCTGTCTAAAGTCCTCCACGTGTTTAGAGAAAAGCTGTGATTGTACCCGCAATAGCCAGATTAACCAACGCCAAGGGAAGCAGTACTTTCCAGCTTATATCCATTAACTGATCAGGTCTGAAACGTGGAAAAGTCCAGCGTATCCACATAATAAAAACTATAAGAGCAATGACCTTTATCAGAAACCAGACTACTGGCGGTAGCAAAAATCCGGATCCTCCGCCCAAAAATAGAACCGTCGTCATTGCGCAAGCTGCGACCAAACTACCGTATTCAGCCATGAAAAACAGAGCAAATCGAGCTCCGCTATATTCAGTATGAAATCCTGCTACCAGCTCCGCTTCACCTTCCGGTAGATCGAAAGGAAGACGGTGGCATTCAGCCAGGGAACCGATGAAGAACACCAGGAAACCAATGGGCTGCCAAATAATGTTCCATATCTTTGCCTGGGAAGAAGCAATGGCAACAGTGCTTAATGACCCGGCAAACATAATAACTCCGATTACAGCAAGAGCCCGGGGAATCTCATAACTTATGAACTGAGCTGCTGCTCTCATGGCTCCCAGGAGAGGATATTTGCTGCGCGAGCTCCAACCGGCCATAATCAAACCTACTCCGGAAAGAGAAGGAATAGCCAGAAAATAGAGGAGACCGACATTGAGATCACGCACAATTAAGCTAGAATTCAAAGGGATTACCAGAAAAGTTAGCACTACCGGCACCAAAACAATGAAGGGCGCTATAATAAAGACCCAACGATCGGCATTGGCCGGAATGATGTCTTCTTTGGTTACCAGCTTTAATATGTCAGCCAAAAGCTGCAAAGTTCCATGAGGACCGGTTCTCATAGGTCCAAGCCTGGACTGGAGATGTGCTGATAATTTCCTTTCCAGCCAAACCAGTACCATAACGCTCATGCCAATAATGGAAAAAATCACGAATCCTGCTACTAAGGCCGCAATAAAATGGGCATAGAAACCGCCGGCACTCCAACCTTCTAATAAACCTTCTAACCATTCAATAAATAGACTCATCTATCCACCTCGGCAAAACAAGGATCAAGACTACCGATGATAAGTGCTGTGTCCGGAATCGATGTTCCTTTCAAGAGCAAAGGAAGAATGGAAATATTGGAGAATCCCGCACTCCTGAATTTACAGCGGTATGGTTTTGGTGAACCGTCAGAGACAATATAGAATCCATATTCCCCTCTTGGTCCCTCCACGCGACCATAGGCTTCCCCCGGTTCAGGGCATAGAAGCCTGGGTAAACCGGGAGTCTTAACCTCGCCGGCAGGAATGCTATTCAGCGCTTGCCGCACAATTCTTATCGACTGGCGAATCTCATCAAAACGTACTTTGGCCCGGTCCCAGTTGTCACCATTTGTTCCTACCGGTATTTCAAAGTCAAACCGGCCATAAATGGAATAGGGATCGTCCTTTCTAATATCCCAATTGACACCTGAAGCTCTTAGTTGAGGACCTGTGAGCCCATAGTTTATGGCATTATCTCTGGAAATCGCTCCTACGTTTCTGCTTCTCTTGATAAAAATGTAATTGTTTAGAAGAAGATTCTCGTATTCATCAACCTTTGGTTCCATGTAGTCGCAAAACTCCCTGGCTTTCTCTATGAAACCCTCCGGCAAATCATGGCTTACACCACCAAAACGCATATAATTGTGAGTCACCCGAGCGCCAAAAGCCATTTCGAAAAGATCCCAGATCATTTCACGATCACGAATGCCATAGAACCAAATGGTAAAAGCCCCGGCATCCATACCGCTAACTGCCATGGTAACCAGATGGCTATTTATTCTGACCAATTCGGTCATAATGACCCTCATATACTCGGCCCTTTCGGGAACCGGAATGCCAGCCATTTTTTCAACTGTCAACACATATGCCCAGTTATTTATCAGTGAAGAAGTATAATCAAGACGGTCCGTCAAAGGAATAATTTGAGTGTAGGTTCGATTCTCAGCTATCTTCTCGATGCCCCGGTGCAAGTATCCTATATAAGGAGTAGCCTCTACCACTACTTCTCCATCCAGTTTTAGCTCAAGCCTAAGCACACCGTGTGTTGCCGGGTGCTGAGGTCCCATATTAACTGTGATCTCTTCGGTTCTAAGCATCAACACTCCAAAGTTTTGGACGTTAAGAACTGAATTAAAAGAAATCCGGCCTTCGAATCATATTCTCATGAGTGAAGTCTTTTCTAAGCGGGTAGCCTTCCCAATCTTCGGGCATTAGAATCCTTCTTAGATCGGGATGACCCTTAAACTGCACACCAAATAGATCAAAAACCTCACGTTCATGCCAATCAGCACCTTTCCAAATTGAGGTTAAAGAGTCTACCTCAGGTTTATCCCTAGAGACATCCAATTTTATCAATATGCTATCTTTGCCAAAAGTAGAAAATAAGCCATAAACCAGGCTTATTGTGTCTGCCTTCTCTCTATTCTTGTTGTCCACAGCGGTTACAAAAGAAAGATGATCAAAACCGGCTTCTTTTAATTCCCCGCTGATTTGCAGCAATGCTGCGGATTTGATCCTCATGCCGTACTCGGCTTCGTCGCCTTCCACTTCCAGGATATTATCACCATGCTTCTTCTTTAGATCTTCAATGGCACGACTCAGCTGATAGACCTTTTTAACCACTAGCCTCACCTGCCATGATTTTCTCTTGAAGCTGCATTATTCCATGTATCAGAGCTTCAGGTCGAGGAGGGCAACCCGGAACATAGACATCGACCGGTATTACCTTGTCAACCCCTTTAACTACCGTATAGGAGTCATAGTAAAAAGGCCCGCCCGCCATTGCACAACTGCCCATGGCAAGTACATATCGTGGTTCGGCCATCTGGTCATAGAGCCTCTTTAGTATTGGTGCCATTTTCCAGGTAAGAGTACCGGCAACTAGTATGATATCTGATTGTCGCGGAGATCCTCTCGGTATCATTCCAAATCTATCCAGATCAAAGCGGGAAGCACCCGTGGATAGCATCTCCATAACACAACAAGCCAAACCAAACTGAAGATAGAAAAGAGAGGATTTATGAGCCCATCTGAGAACAGATAGATTCGCCATCTTTTTGGCGCCTGCTTTTTCTTCCGTTAAATCAAGATTGAGCTGTTTTTCTATCTCCACTGCAAGACTCCTTTTTTCCATGCGTAGAAGAGCGCAAAACCCAGGATACCTACAAACATTGCCAGTTCTGCTAAAGCAACAAGGCCTGCGCCTTTAAAAACAACCGCCCAGGGAAATAAGAAAATGGTTTCAATATCAAAAGCAAGAAATAAAAGAGCAAAGATGTAGTAACCTACATGAAATCTGATCCATGGATCACCTAGAGACACATTCCCGCACTCATATGGCTCTAGCTTGGCCGGATAAGGATTTCGAGGAGCTAAAAACTTGGACGCCATTGTTAACTGGAGGATAAAGAAAATAGCGACCAATCCGATAATTAGTATGTAGTAAAGATCCACAACACCATTAAATGTCACTTAGTGCCCCCGTGGTTCTAACACTGTAAAAAAGATCTTTAGAAACCTGGTTATCAAAAAAAGCAAAAAAGCAGTTAAAACGCTTCTCCCCAGAAAGAAGTCAACTGTAAGTAGAGATTAGAAGAATATGGGCCTAAGGACAAAGATTTATCGGTCAGAGGCAAGTTTACAGCCATAAATGGTAAAAAATGACTTTAAAAGGTGATGCTTTTTAGGTCTTGTTGTGCTGCTTAACTTGGATAGAGAAAGCCCTGGTCGTGGCTGTTTCTGGAAAGGGGCACCGTGAAACTAATTTTGTTCATCCTTTTCAACCAGGACCAGGGCGATTTAATTACGCTATTTCTCCGGACAGTCTCCTTTATGCTCTAATGCCTTATCCCCAAAGGTTTTCCCGTTTCAGTTTGATGTTCTTCTTCATTCAAATCATTTAAGAACCGCACTACTGCGCAATCCCTAGTCACCAGTTCATTGCAGACAGAATGAAGAGGACAGCTTTTGTCTTCAAGACACCATTCCAAGATGTAAGATTGTAGTTTTTCAGGCAAGTCCCTTATGCTCAATTTGTCCTCTTTCTCTTCCGGGGATCCCGCATCAATCTTTATCCTCTCAATACTTTTCTATCATTTAGAAGCACAGCAATTCTGTGACTTCGAGCACATTTAGG